>PDWJ01003987.1_pt1 | contig 15807 bp, 15 predicted proteins | sample 1430881 | NCBI WGS metagenome assembly PDWJ01 (sample SAMN01162460, study PRJNA174530) | Oral metagenome, whole genome shotgun sequencing project. | biome: Marine environment; feature: Marine mammal; material: Swab sample of the gingival sulcus; isolation source: swab sample of gingival sulcus... | reverse complement strand
TCAAATACACCGATATTACATTATTCTTTTGTGTCATTACATTTATATTTGACTATTCGACCAAATTGGTTTTTCGGTTGCAAAAATACATGTTTTTTTTATATGGCAAAAAAAATATCTTTTTTTGAGGAAATAAACGACAATTCCACCCCCACCACGACCTCGGAGAGATCACACATTGGTAGAGAAAAAACAATAAGCACAAAACAATAACAACCCCGTATAGGGTGTCGAACCCACATTATTTTTTACAAAAAAATACCCAAACGTACAGGTGCGACCTCTCCGAGGTCGTGGTGGGGCGTGCTGGGTGGCAACCGCTACCAAGGTGCGACCCTTTTCAAGGGTCGAAAACCCCATGAAATCTATATCCTAAGCTCGAACCTTGGTAGCAGATGTAATACAAACGTGATATTTTCCGCCCCTGAAAGGTGATCGCACAAAAATATTACACCTCTCTAATGCGACCCTGAAACAAGTTCAGGGTGACGAGAACGATCCCATTTTCCTGACCTCGAAGAGGTTGTGATAAAAAAAAGACCTCTGAGGTTTTAAAAACCTCAGAGGTCTAATATGTTACACAAACCCGATCTTCTCGAGATCGGAATCAAGACACTATCTTACTTCTCGTCTTCCATTACAATTAATCTAAAACCAACGCCATGTACATTCAAGATTTCTACTTTATCGTCTTTACTCAAGTATTTTCTAAGCTTGGTAATATACACATCCATACTTCTGGCATTGAAATAACTATCGTTTCTCCAAATGCGTTTAAGAGCATCTACACGTTGCAAAGTCTTGTTTTTATGGATACACAATTGCTCCAACAAATCAGTTTCTTTGCTTGTAAGTTTTCTGTCTTCACCTTCGAAACTTAGAATTTGTCTTACCACATCAAAAGTGTATTTCTCACCAATTTCAAAGAATTCAATACGCTCTTGTTCTTCGCGTTGCTTAGTACGTCTCAAAATAGATTCGATACGTGCCAAAAGCTCTTCCATATGGAAAGGTTTGGTTACATAATCATCACCTCCCAAATCAAAACCTTTTACCACATCCTCGGGCAAAGATTTAGCAGTAAGAAACATAATAGGCACCTGCTCTGAATAACTTCTTATTTGCTCAGCAGCTGCAAAACCGTCCATCACAGGCATCATCACGTCCATGATGATTAAGTCGTAATCTCTATTTGTTTTAAATGTTTCCAGTGCTTCTTTACCATTCAAAGCGCGATCACACTCAAAATTCTTAGCTTTCAAATAGGCTTGCAATACAGCACCTAAATTCTTATCATCCTCTACTAATAGCAATTTGCCATTATACATTTCATTTACTTCTTCTTTCATTTTTATAAAATTTACGTTGTTATTATTTATTTCACTTGTATGGGGTTAAGAGTTAGCAGACCGAAGTCAAACAGAAACCCAACACCCAAATTCGTTATTTATTTGCTATCTTGTATTATCAATATCTTTATATATTTTGTTTCAAGGGCAGAAATACATTAAAACTACTCCCTTTTTTCAGTTCACTATCTACTGTTATTTTACCTTGGTGTTTTTTGACTACGGATTTTACATAAGCCAAACCCAATCCATACCCTTTTACATTATGCACATTGCCTGTAGGTACTCTGTATAATTTCTCAAAAATCTTTTTCTGATTAGACTTGCTAATACCAATACCATTATCTTTTATACTCATTACTATACCATCACCTACATTCTTGGTAGCAATAGTAATAATTGGCGCCCAAGGTGTATATTTTATCGCATTATCCAACAAATTGAAAATAATATTGGTAATATGCACTCTATCCCCCTCTATTTCAGCCTCTTTTGCTTTAAGGTCGAAATGAATAACCCCTCCTTTTGTCTCAATACCTAAATTTACCTTTGCTGCACTATCTTGTATCATATCATGCAAATTCAACAATTCCGAATTCAATAATATCTCTCCCTTTTGCAAACGTGCACTCTGCAAAATTCGCTCTGCCATACCCGACAAACGCTGATTTTCTTGGTTAATAACAGACACATAAGAATCATACACACTGGTATTTTTAATAATGTCTTTATCGCTAAGCGCTTGACAAGCCAAAGAAATGGTTGCTATAGGCGTTTTAAATTCATGTGTCATATTATTGATAAAATCATTCTTCATCTCAGATAGTTTTTTCTGTCTAAAAACAGTAGAAACCACATATGCAAAAGAAAAAATAATAATACTAATCAGCGCCACCGACAAAGCCATTAGCCCCCAAACTTGCGTCATTACATATTCTTTGGCATAAGGAAAATACAACATCAAATAATTTTCGGCACTAAAAATCTCCCCGGGAAATAAAAGATACCTATAATTAGAATTTAGCAATTCGTTGGCATAAAGTCCTGTTTTTTGCAAAGTAAGTTCTCTGCGCGTAGGACTAAACACACCAAATTCATAACTCGTATTTATACCCACCTTATCCAATTCTCTCCTCAACACACTATCTATCATTGGTTTGCTTACACGCTGTTCAATAATCAAAGAGGGACGAGGTTGTATATTAAACAATGCCTTTACCAAATGATCTCTATCTAACAAGGGCGATTCAAAACCATTGATTTGCAAATGATAGGGCGTTGTTAAATCCTTTTCAAAGAAAATAGTAATAGAGTCTCTAAAAGCATTAAAATCAAATGGTGCCCGCGAAACTCCGCCTCTATCTAAAGATTTAGCACGATCTATACTTTCAAGTTTAAATACAGCTTTGGTAACGGCTTCATTTACATTACGTGTAAAAATAGCCTGTCTTACCATCAATGTATTCTTAATCCAATACACTTGAATAGAAATCAAGGCCATTAAGGTCACCGTCATCAAAGTTATTATAATATATATTACTTTCTTATTCAAGAATAAAGGTTTAAATGAATATCAATAGAATTGTTAATACAACGTACCTATCACAAAAATAGTACGAGAAAGATATAACAAAGCAACATTTAACGTTCTTTAACTGCTTTGTATTTACCATTAGTTCATCTTCAAACATGCTTATTCTATTTTTGCCAGTCAGAAATTTAAATTCACACTGCTCATGACATTTATTCTAATAATATTAATTTTAGGACTTGTTTTTTACTATTTTATGCAAGCGTCACCATCCTCAAAACAAGAACACAAAGACAATACAAAGCATACAGACAACACAAATCAACAAAAAACCAAAACTTCTTACGGCAAATGGGTAGGCGGCGGCTTAGGATGGGCTTTTGGCGGTCCTCTGGGCGCCCTTATTGGATTTGCATTGGGCAGTGTATTTGACGGCACCAATACATCCTCTACATACCAAAGAGGCAGAACACAAGCAGGCGATTTTAGTGTCAGTTTATTGGCTTTGTCTGCTGTTGTAATGCGTGCAGATGGCAGTGTCAAAAAGTCTGAATTGGAATATGTAAAACAGTTTTTCCGACAAAACTTTTCTGCAGACAAAACACAGCAGATGATGCTTATTTTGAGAGAATTACTCAAAAAAGACATCCCATTGCAAGATGTTTGCGGGCAAATTCGCCAGCAAATGGCTTATCATGACAGGCTACAATTGCTGCACTATTTGTTTGGCATAGCTATGGCCGATGGTCATCTACACACACAAGAAATAAGCATTATTGAACAAATAGCCGCCTATATGCGTATTTCAAGTGCAGACTTGGGTTCTATTAAGGCTATGTTTATCAAAGACACTAGCAGTATCTACAAAATTTTGGAAATTTCTCCCGAAGCTACTGACGAAGAAGTCAAAAAAGCTTACAAAAAGATGGCTGTGAAATACCACCCCGACAAAGTGAGTCATTTAGGTGAAGAGGTACGCCAAGCCGCTGAGGATAAATTCCAAAAGCTACAAGCTGCCTACGAAGAGATTAAAAAACAGAGAGGTATGCGATAAAACTACATGATACTAAACCTAGTCTCTACCAAGATATTTTGCATCCAAATTTTGTGTGCAAATAATATTGTCGCATACCTGAGGGGGTTTCGCTATCGAAAAAGTAATCAACACCTGTAGTAAAAGCTATATTTTTTATAATCTTATAAGCCAACTCCATATCCAACAAAATTCTATAATCTCGCATATCTGTATACAAAGGCTGAAAATACATGGTAGCGGACAGCTGAAGTTTTTGATCTGAGAATTTGCTTACCAAAGACACATAATTACTGCTTCTATGCTGCCATAAATTAAAATTGTATTTATGACTGCGCTCATACTCACGCATATAAGCAGTACCTAAATAAGCCCATAAATTTTCATGATTAAGAACTTTGAACCGCAAACCTGCCCCATATACTACTCTAGCGTCTACATCTAACACACGATTGTTTTGGTATTGTACAAAACTTTCTAAACGAGTAACAGCTGTAAATTTATAATTATACCTCAAATGGGCAAAAAAGATATTAATAAAGTCATCGGATTTTGTCTTTACCCATTTGTATTTATTCAAAAACAGATAAATATGCCTTAAATTTCTAGATTTTAACTGACAAGACAAATTATTGCTGAGCTGTAATAAATCTTTGCCATTATTATCGCTATAAGAAAAACTAATTCCATCCGATAAAACAAAGCGAACAGAATCTGATTTAATTCTACGCGATTCTATATTTACAAGCTGCGCTTGTGCCATGGATACAAATAAGAAAAGGCACAACAAAAGAATAAAAGAGCGTTTCATTGGCAATTGCAATTTTACATCTGCATTACGAAGTTCTAACACATAATGCAGGTTAAACAATATTGACTTCTTGTTCCATAAACACTACACGATCGCCCCTACGCAATTTTTTGCGTTTGCGTGTTTCTACCACACCATTCACTTTTACTTCCCCCTCAGTGATTAAGGTATTAGCCTGCCCACCACTCTCTACCCAATTGAGTATTTTCATTAATTTGTTGAGCTCTACAAAATCAAAATTTTCAAGTGCAAAAACCATGTCTTTATTTTTTTATCTAGTTATTAACCTTTGACTTTTAGCTGTTGGTTGTAGTGGGTGTGAGGTTGTAATTAATTAGTGGTTAGCAATTAGTAATTAACAATGAGTAATTTTAACCACAAAGCACACAAAGTTATATCACAAAGAGCACAAAGCCAGAATAGTTTTTAGTGGTTAGTTATAAGTTTTGAGTTAAATTTGTTTTAACTAAAAACTCTTTTTACTTCCCACTTCCATCTTCCATCTTCCGTCTCCCAACTTCTAACTTCTAACACATTATCAAATTATCTTACAGGTTTTATATAAAACAAAAAGGCATTGAAAAATGCAAAAAACATAATGCCTGCTTGTCGTTCAAACATAGACTCTACCAAAAGGTTAAAAGCTATCATTACACCAAAAGCCATATACAATATATACTGCTGCTTAAACCCATACCAAATAGGAAACAATGTAATCAACAACAGACTTAAAAAGCCTAATAAACCTATAGAAAGATACGTTTGCAAATACTGGCAATGTGTATTATACACCACTGTGGTATCCTTATCTATACTATTAGATGTTCGCAAAGCATCCTGAAAAACATCTTCACTATCGCCTGTACCTACACCCAATATAGGATGTTGTTTTATCACATCCCACGACACCTTCCACAGATGCATACGAGCGGTACTGGAAGATGCTTGCTCTATCTTTTTATCAGATACAGATGTTACAGTACTCATCTCTTGAGTAGCCGCTTCTACACGGTTAAAAGCTGATGGTATGGCAACATACAACCCAACTAATAAAACTATAGGCACAACAAATAAACGCAAGGCTATTGTTTTATGCTTATAATGATACCACACATAAACAGCCATAGCCCATAGCATAAGCAATAAACTTATCAATCCTGCTTTAGATTGCAACAAGACTACAAATATACTAAAAAATAATAACAAACTGATATTTAAGTAGGCGATTTTTGTAGATGTTTGTTGTTGTTGAATCCATTTATAAACAAGAAAGCCTATAGCCATATTTACAAATAATGCAAAATAGGACGGATGCTGAAAATACATTAGATTCACATAATAAAAAGTCTGCACCGGCTCATCAACATAAGCATATCGCCATACAGCTTGCCATAACACTAAAGCAGCCGCCACAAATACAGACCATACAAATACCTGTTGTACAAGTATAATGAGGTTTTGTTTAATAAAGCTTTTTGGTAAAGAAGCAAACAGAATAGGAAACAATAACAAAGACATCTTTAACAGCACATCTATCCAGCCTTCTGTAGTATTATGGGTATAAAGCATACCTACACCATCTATCCAAAACAAACTACTAAAAAAAAGCACCGATTGCCATTGGCTACACAAAGCATTAAAAGCCTCTTTGCCTTTTAGTATAAACAAAAGCAATACAGCTATAATAGCTACCGGAGGCATTTGGTGCATAAAAGGACTTGGTACCAATGTCAGATACAACATTATAATCCCCCAAAACAAAGTGGTATGTATAGATGTCTTGAGCATAAAAAACACGGCTATTCACCTACTGTATTTTCTTGATAGCAAAAGTAAAGTTTTTTCTATTTATACACCCCTTGTTTGTTTAAGAATTGACGATACAACTTCGCATTTTTTTGATGCTGTCTATCAGTCTTGGCAAAGTTATGATAACCACTCAAATTGGGTTTAGCACAAAAATAGTAATAGTCATGGTCTTCCGCATTGAGTACAGCATCGATAGAAGCTACAGAGGGGATACAGATAGGTCCCGGAGGCAAACCCAAATGTTTGTAAGTATTGTAAGGCGACTCTATATCTTTGTAAACATTGAGCACACGGCGGATATTAAAATCACCTATGGCATATACCAAAGTAGGATCTGCTTGTAAACGCCAACCGGATTTTAAACGGTTTAGGTATACCCCTGCTACACGCGCTTTCTCATCATTCTTTTGGGTCTCTTTATCTACTATACTGGCCAAAATAGAAACTTCTATAGGACTTAATTTAAGAGCAGCCGCTTTGGCTAAACGTTTTTCTGTCCAAAACACTTTATACTCACGTTTCATACGCTTGTAAAAAGCTTGCGGTGTACTGTTCCAATACAAAAAATAGGTATTAGGAACAAACATGCACAAAATATTCTCTTTGTCAAAGCCATTGGCCTTAGACAATGAATCATTATTTAACAATGCCAGCAAATCGGGTGCATCAAAAGACAATTGTGCAGCAATATTCTCTGCTAAATCGGTTTTGAGACGGATGTTGTTAAAGGTTAACCTCACAGCTTCCTGCTCTCCCGAACGCAATAAACTTACCAAATCATTATTGCTCATACCATGTCGTATTTTATAACGTCCGGGTTTTATATGATCCGGATATTTCTTATAAGAAGCCCAATATTCAAAAGTTTTCCTGTTCAAGATATGCCCATGCTGATACAATTTATTTTTTACCTCTACAAAATTATCGTCTTTGTTAATGTAAATATAAGCCGTTCCATTATCTTTTACCCAGACATTATTAGAAAAAATAGCTTGATAAATAAAATAAACCAAGACAGCCAACAATACTAGAAACACCAATAATATTATCTTAAAAATACGTTTACTTTTCGTTTTTCTACCTCGTGTTCTATATGATCTATAATACTTTGCCATTTTAATATGTTTTTAAGAAAAAAGTGCCTTAGTATATATGTTGTAACATATAATTAATCAATATCTTGGAATATTACCTAAATACACAAATTGTGCCATACCTGTCAGCTGAATAGCATCAAAATGCATTGCGTTGGTTTGCCGAAAGCTCACCTCCAAATCACCACCCCTATATTGCACCCGTACTGTATCGGCAGCCCTTTGCAAATAAGATACCGCAGCCAAGGCCGAGGCTACCGCCCCTGTGCCACAAGCCAATGTTTCGGCTTCTACGCCTCTTTCGTAGGTACGTACTTTTATAGTATTGTCCTTTTGCAATTGCACAAAACACACATTGGTACCTCCGGGAGCAAAACGCTTTTGATAACGAATATAACTTCCCTCTTTTTGTACATCTATCGCCTCCACATCCTCTACAAAGCGCAACAAATGAGGCGAACCGGTATCTATAAAATATTCCTTATCATCATATTTTACAATATCAGACACAGACTGCATCTGTAGGCGTATTTTTTTGTGCATAGGCGTATCATCTTCCAATATCTCGCCTGTATGTACCCCATCAGGTGCTAAAAAACGATACTGTTGCTTTTTAATACCCCTATCTGCTGCAAACGCAATAATACAACGCCCCCCATTGCCACACATGCTACCCGGCTTGCCATCGCTATTGAAATACAACATTTCAAAATCATAGGTGTCATGCGCCCGCAAATACATCACGCCATCGGCACCTATGCCTGTATGCCTATTACAATAAGCACTCAATAGGGCTTCGGGATAATCTACAGGCGTCTTGCGTTGGTCGAACAATATAAAATCGTTGCCTGCACCATGGTATTTGTAAAAAGGTATCACGCTACAAAGATATTTATTTTTTTGTTTGGCGCAAAGAATATCTGATACGTGTAGGACGTGCTTTTTCGCTGAGGTCTTTAGGGTCGCCTTGGTGCTCACTACGCCAATAGGCATCCTCGCCATCGGGCACATCAGAGTCGTCCCAATGGTATTGGTCGTCGGGGGGACCTTGGTGGCGAAAAAACCATGCCAACACCATACCGGATAGAAAACCAAAAAGATGCCCCTCCCAGCTGATATTTTGATTTGGAAAAAACTCGGGAAAGAAGCCCCATACCAAACCACCATAAATAAAAGCGACCACCAAAGTAAGCCGCAACAGCACACTGTTTCTGCGCCATACACCCGAAAAGAACAAGAAAGCAGCCAAACCATATACCACACCACTGGCACCTATATGATAACCTGTACCGCCACCTATCCATAACCACAAGCCACCTATTAACCAGACAAATAGCAATACTCTCCAAGCCAATTCTTTGTAAAAAAAGAACAGAATAGAGCCCAAAAAGAAAAAAGGAACGCTATTGGATATCAAATGCTGCCACGAACTATGCAAAAAAGGCATGGTTACAATCCCCAACAAACCTTGATAAGTACGTGGTAGCAAACCATAATGTCCCCAATGCCAATCGCCTGCCCACTCTAAAGTTTTGAGCATCCACATGATAAACAAAAACACCAAAGGATAAAAAACGGCTTGAACGATTTGTACCTTTTCTTGCCTATGCACAGACTTAGACATAAAATTTAGAAGAATTAACCCAAATAGGCTTTGAGCAATTTGCTACGAGAAGGATGCTTTAAACGACGTAAAGCTTTTTCTTTGATTTGTCTCACACGTTCTCTTGTCAAATTATATTTATCGGCTATCTCATCAAGCGTTAAACCATGATTCATACCTATGCCGTAAAACAACATCACCACTTGGCGTTCTTTTTCACTCAAGGTTTCTAAAGAACGTTGTATTTCTTGTGCCAAACTCTCGCGCAATAGTATTTCGTCAGACGCTTCGGTATCTTTATTTTCTATAAAATCTACCATAGAAGCATCGTCGTCTGAAGACACAGGTGCATCAATAGACAAAGAGCGGTTAGAAATACGTAAAGCCGCTTTTATTTTCTGTTCGCTGGTATCTAAATAGTCAGCTATCTCTTTTTCGGTAGGAGGACGATTCAACTCTTGCTCCAACTGAGAAATGGTCTTTTTGATTTTATTGATAGAGCCTACCTGATTGAGCGGCAAACGCACAATACGCGATTGCTCTGCCAAAGCCTGTAAAATAGACTGTCGTATCCACCAAACCGCATAAGAAATAAATTTGAAACCACGTGTTTCATCAAAACGCCGTGCGGCTTTAATAAGCCCCACATTGCCCTCGTTGATAAGGTCGGGCAAACTCAAACCTTGATTTTGATACTGCTTAGATACAGATACTACAAATCTAAGGTTAGCATTCACCAATTTATTTAAGGCTATTTCGTCTCCTTCTTTAATGCGTTTAGCCAAAATAACTTCTTCTTCTGCCGTAATCAAATCCACCTTTCCTATATCTGCCAAATATTTGTCTAAAGAGGCGTTTTCTCTATTGGTTATGGACTTATTTATCTTTAGTTGACGCATACGTTTTTATGGTTTTGGAACAAGAAAGATGCATAAAAAATGCAATCCTCAAAGTTACAAATTTTTATCATAACTTCAAGTATTTCTTTCAAAAATTTGAATTGGGATTAATCTTTTGATTAACAATTAAATAGATAAAACTAATATAAATATGGAAGTTTACTTTTTATCTATTTAAAAGCCAATTTAGTCTTGTTATTGATATTAATAACGAAAAAACACACAAAAATTGTAACTCAACAAAGCTAAAAAACGTTAAGTGTAAAGGACATGGAGATACTACAAAAACACCAAAGCTTAATCTTGGCTCACTTTGTGTTTTTTATGGTTAATTCTTTAAAAAAGCTTCTATCTCCGCCACTTTGTCTTTCAGAATAAAATGTTGATGTACCCTTGCTTGTCCATGAGTACCCATTTGCTGCCTTAGAGCAGGAGACTGAATAAGACGTGCCGTTTTATTAGCAAATAAATCTATATTGGCAAAAGGCACTAAAAAACCACCGCCTTTATCATCGACTATTTCGGGATTACTGGTAATATCAAAAGCCACAATAGGTTTGGCTTTTATCATAGCTTCTACCAAAACAAAACCAAAGCCTTCCCATGCCGATGACAACAGAAAAACATCTATAGAATTCATAAACAATTCCATATCTTCTACAAAACCCAACAGCTTGACACAAGATTGTAACTGATAGCTATCGATAAGGTTCTGCAGGCGCGTTTGCTCTTCTCCTGCACCTGCAATAAAAAGGGTAAAATCCAAACCTTTACGATGCAATATTTTCGCCACCTCAATCAGTTTGTCTTGCCCTTTTTGGGCTGTTAACCTGCCTGCATTACCTAAAATCACACCTTTGCCTTGTTCTACCACCTCAGGCATCTTTTCTTGGGGCTGTCTACGAAACGTATCTATATCTATCCCATGATAAATAACCTTGACCTTAGCTTTGCTTACCCCCTCACCCATTTTCACAAACATTTGCCGCTTGGTTTCTTCAGAATTGGGAATAATATGAGTGAGCATACGCTTAAAAACAAATCTGTTTATAAAACTATTTTTGATAGGCACTGCCAAACCCCTTAAATACACAATATTTTTTACCCCTGCCAAATGCGCCGCTATGCTTGCCATTTTAAAATCTTGAGAGGACGAGAAAATAACCGTATCTATTGTCTCTTGTTTAAACAAACGCGATAAACGTACTATTTTAAAAGGGTTTAAGAAAGACAGATTGCCCACTTCTACAGGCTTACAAATCAAGCCCGCCGCATGTGCCTTTTGGCTCAATAGCGATTGCGGATGCGCATATACAGATACCTTATATCCCAATTTATAAAATGCTATAGCATTGTCTAAATGCAATTTCTCGCCTCCGCCCCAAAAAGCTATACTATTGAAAAAACAGATATGTTTCATTACATACTACACACTCAAAACTAGAAATTAGTTTTGCTTTTATAATATGCAAAAATACATGAATTTTCCTAAACAAAAGACACAATAAAAAGCACGAATGAGAACTTCCCTCAAATATTGTTAAATTACACTTTTTGGCAAGTTTATTGCGACTTACCTTTATACAAATAATATACCTTTGCAAGCCTATTATGCAAACCGACAATCAACGCTCATATAAACAAATGAAGCGGTCTTTGAACCCGCGTTATATCATTATTCCTATTGTGATAGGACTTTTGGTAACCGCTTATATGTTATATGGGGAGGTAAAGGAAGATACTTTTGATTTTTTGCAATGGTCTGTTACCACAATATTCTGGATGTTGATGAGCCTTGTTATGATGTTTATTCGCGACTTGGCATATATGTGGCGATTGCGCATACTTACCCATAAACAACTGAGTTGGCGCAGTAGCTTTAATGTAATTATGTTGTGGGAATTTAGCTCGGCTATTAGCCCCAGTGTGGTAGGCGGAACAGGTCCGGCTATCTTTTTTTTATACAAAGAGGGTATCAACTCGGGTAAGAGTACCGCTATAGTGCTTACCGCTATATTTTTAGACGAACTGTTTTTTATCCTAATGGTGCCGCTACTTGTGTTGTTTTGGGGACAACGTGCTTTTCCATCGCAAGATATTTCTATGCTTAGCCAAGCTGTTACTTATTTTTGGATAGCCTATGGTGTTATTTTTCTATACACCTTATTGTTAGCCTATGCACTGTTTATCAATCCTCATACGGTAAAAAAACTATTGTCGTATTTGTTTTTATTGCCTTTTTTGAAACGTTGGCGACTAAAAGCGCGCAAGTTAGGTAATCAACTTATCATAACCTCTAGAGAACTCAAAGACAAACAATGGCATTTTTGGCTCAAAAGTTTTGTGTCTACTTTTTTAAGTTGGACAGCACGTTATGCGGTTATCAATTGTATCTTTTTGGCTTTCTTTTTTCATCATTTGCTGCCTACAGAACATTTATTGGTATATGCACGTCAGCTTACCATGTGGATATTGCTCCTTATAACCCCCACACCGGGCGGTAGCGGCGTAGCAGAATATGTGTTTAAAGATTTTTTGGGCGATTTGATACCCAATATCGGGTGGGCAGTACCTTTGGCAATTATTTGGCGATTGGTAAGCTATTACCCTTATCTTATTATAGGGTCTTTTATCTTGCCTACATGGCTGCGCAAAAAGTTTTTTGATAAAGACAAAAAATAAAAACCAACAAACAGAAGGTAGTTACCTATTTTTTTATGACTAGGACACATAGGTCTTTTCTATAAATGGGCGACTCTTATCGAGGGCAATGTTATAGTATAACCGAATATTTCTAAGCTGCTAAAATAAAAGCCCTCACAGATTCTGGAAACCTGTGAGGGCTAAATTTTTATCTTTCGTCTTCAGCCTTCCAGCTCCCTAATCAGGAATCTGAGTACAAATCAATTGCAACTTTACTTTCTTGTCGCTAGGGTGTTGTGTACCCCCAAACATAAGTTGCGCAGGATTAGCAGCTGCACCAAGCGCTGTCATTCGTATTTCTCGTGCCGATAATTTACCATTTATCATATTCTGCACTTCCTGTGTGATACGGAAATTATAAGCATTAGAACTGCTTTGATATGTACCGCCAAAATATTGCTCTCCACTTGCAGCATCGGGAATACGATACCATATAGTATCTGTTTCAGGGCTTCATTCACTATTAATTTGTCAGGCAAATTGTCTATAAAAGGGAAAGTAAGCACTGTGCGCACACCACCCATACCTTGCAAATACAATTTTTCTTTACCCAAATCGGTTTCCTTATCTATCAACTGGCGACGGAAATCAATATCCGCATCTTGGTAATCATAATGATTGAAACTGCTATAACGTGCAGAGTTGTTATTTACAATATAATCATAATGCAAACTATCTTTTGTATCATTATGATAATACAACCTCATAAATGTTTCCACATGGTTAAAATCAGTGTACATCATGGCGCCGCCTTGGGCAGGTATATTGGTATCGTCAGTGGTAATCCAAAGCCCTTTAAAAGCCTCTAAGAAAGCCTCATTATCCACATAAGCCGCCTCGCCTAGATTTAGCATCTTGTCTGCCATAGCTTGTGTCATGGTAATGCTAATAGGTCGCGTTTTAGACAAAGTATCACCTTCTACCATATAATATACAGTATCAAAAGCAGGCACAAAGTTAGCTTCTCCTACTTTTTCGGGCAATACTTCGGAGGTTTGAAAAGCATAATAAGCTGTATCTCTCTTCAAATCTTCATCCAACTCATATACACTCAAATGCTGCATATAAGCGCTATCGCCAAAGGTTTCCTTTTGTTTGTATTTGATATATAGTACCAAACTGTCCGCTTCAGCATTATTGCCAAAATCAAAACCTTGTGTACTCTCAGACAATCTAAACTGAGTATATACACTAGCATTGGTCACGCCAAAAATAGGGGCTCTGTATGCGCCCAATAGGTGAGACACCAATTCGTCTGTACGCAGACTGTCTACCAATTCGCTATGCATATCTACAGTAAGCGTATCTATAACCAGCAAATTCAAAGGGTTCTCGCCTACCACCTCTACACCTATGGTATCTATCTCTTTCTTACAAGAAGACATAAAGAGAAGATTTAGTGTTACTACACACAACACTATTATATATATTGACTTTCTTATCATTATGTTTATTTTTACAGGAATATATGACTATTCGTCTTCAAGCAATTGATTGTAAAATGTATTCACATTTTCTATAAATGTATCCTCACTTTCGTATGCCAAGAAAGGCAAACCTGTAGATTGAGCTTGTTCTATAAGATTGGCAGGCACATCATCGGCAGCTGCTACTACAGCATCAGCGTATGTCAAGGCATTAGTCATCAACCCTTCGTAGTCTAAATTTTGTAAGCCACCCATGTCTTCTTCTACAATACCTTCCATGCGTACTTTATCTAACAAACGTTTGGGGAATTTTTCTTCAAAACCATCATTGTACAGCGATACCACTACTTTAGTGTTTTCGAAAAGAGGGTTTTCTTTAAAGGCTCTCTTGATATAGATAGGCAATAAGGCAGCCATCCAACCATGACAATGCAAGATATCAGGTGCCCATCCCAATTTCTTCACTGTTTCCATCACCCCTCTGGCAAAAAAAACAGCACGTTCATCGTTGTCATCAAAAAATTCACCTTTGTCGTCTCTGATAATAGCTTTCCTCTTAAAATACTCCTCATTATCAATAAAGTACACTTGTAGACGCGCTTGCTGAATAGAGGCAACCTTGATAATAAGGGGGTGGTCATTGTCATCAATAATAAGGTTCATACCTGATAACCTGATAACCTCGTGCAACTGATTGCGGCGTTCGTTTACCAAACCATAGCGAGGCATAAAGGTACGTATCTCTTTACCCTTTTCTTGAATTCCTTGCGGCAGGTAACGACCTGTTTTACTCATGTGGGTTTCGGGTAAATAGGGCATGATTTCTTGATGCGCCAACAGAACTCTTTTCTTCATAAATGTCATATTTTTATATCTGAGCCGATAGTATTGAGAGCTATCTGTTGCAACTATCCATAATAATACATTGAAAATAAATGTAAAAGAATAAGTTAAGCTCAATATAGAATTGGAGGGCAAAGGTACGCATTTTTTTTTAATTACTTGCACCACCAGTTTCCTTGCGTATCTAAGGTGTCTAAACAGATGGTTTCCAAACTATTGCTTTGACGCCCCCTTGCATTTGCATTCACAGGGATATAGTTGCCTGTTAAACCGCTGATAATGCCGCTATCTTCGCGTATGCTTTCCCACAATACGGTATGTTGCGTGTCGGTATTGTCTCTATAAAAAGCACGTTGCTTGTCTGCACCCAGTTGGTGTAGGGCTTTGCTGCGTTGTTTTATATCTTTGGGGCTAACTTTATTGTTGAAAGTAGCAGCACGTGCCTCGGGACGGTCGCTATAACTAAAGACGTGTAAATAAGAAATGGGCAAACTTTCTATAAACCGGTAAGTGTCTTCAAAATGGGCTTCTGTTTCGCCGGGGAACCCCACTATCACATCTACCGCTACACAAGCCAAAGGCATTTTTTCTTTAATCGCCAATACCTTCTCGGCAAACAACTCACGTTGGTATTTGCGTTTCATCTGTTTGAGCACCGCATTGCTTCCACTCTGCAAAGGAATATGAAAATGAGGCATAATATTA
>PDWJ01003796.1_pt1 | contig 15809 bp, 13 predicted proteins | sample 1430881 | NCBI WGS metagenome assembly PDWJ01 (sample SAMN01162460, study PRJNA174530) | Oral metagenome, whole genome shotgun sequencing project. | biome: Marine environment; feature: Marine mammal; material: Swab sample of the gingival sulcus; isolation source: swab sample of gingival sulcus... | reverse complement strand
GGGCTAAGCACAACCCAAAATCACACCATCGAAATAGTTGGTCACGAAGGTGCAATAAAGATGAGAAAACTTGCTGACAAGCTTGGGGTCACAACAGGTTCTCTGACGGTGAGTATTGATCGTTTAGAAGAAAAAAAATTGTTGCGCAGGGTTCCTCATAAAACAGATAGAAGATCTTATATGATTGAGTTAACGAAAAAAGGACACGATATTTTTGAAAAACACCGCAATCATCATCTTAACTTGACGCGGGAAATGATGGACGGTTTTTCAGAGAAGGAGCAAGAGGCTTTTTATAAGAGTATTAGAAAAGCTATGGAAAATTTTTAAGTTTTTGCAGTTTGCAAAACCTGAACTGGTTAGAATTTCCTCAGAAAATCATAATGCTCTTCTAAAGGATATTCCTGATAAACAAGTTGGTACAAAGAATTGGCAAACAAAATCCTCCAACTTCTTCATCCATAGCAGCCAGCAGGTAAAAACAAAAAAAATGGCAGTTTCCCCCCCTTATCTTCAACAGAACCATCAGATTCATTACCAGAAGGATACTCCTGCCTTACCACATGCAATCGGACGAACACAAGGTTGAAAAACAGAGACTGTTATTGCCATATCAAAAAAGCCATGGCCGTGAGATTTCATCGTCCAGAGGGTCACTGAAAAGAAAGCTTTTTGTGTCTTGTTCACAGATGGTTACCTGACTTCCTCTGGGTCCATCCTTGACCTTTTTTCCGTACCGGACAATCAAGCCGCAGAGGGTCTGATAAAAAGCTTCGTTGGTTTTCAACGGAATATCTTTGCCTCTTCTTAAAAGACCAAATGGTCCAGGCCGCTGCTCCATATACAGGCAGACATCCTCATCGGATGCCAGCGCCTCAAGCCGGTTATTCTCTCCCTCATCGCGGCCAAGAACAAACCAGTGACCATCGGGCAAGACGAACTGGCGACCAAGAAGCATCAGCGAGACATCCCGCTCGCTGATTTCACCTGGTTTTACCACAAAATCACCCGCATAAATCTTCCTGATGCGTTTACTCAAGATCGGATCAGCCAGAATACAGCCGCCTGCCGGAGCAGGGAAATCGGTTATGCCCAACTCTTTTGCCAACGCAAGTTGACGGGATCTGCCCCTGCCGCTGAAATTATAGAGTTTTTCCCTGTCAACCAGCCCATCAAGTTCTGCCTGGGTCGGATTCATCAGTTTGGCACTTAACGGGCGCAGCAGCTCTGTTTTGGTTGCGGAATCGCGCTCGATAACATTTAGGGTATCTCTTCGCTGGGACATCGCACGCTGTCCGAGCACCTCGCCGGTGATGATAAAAGATGCCCCGAGCTCCTGCATCAGCTCTCTTGCCCGTCTGACCATGAAGATTTTACAATCCACGCATGGATTAAAGTTTTTGCCAAAGCCATAGGAAGGATTGTGCAGTAATTCCAGATAACCCTGGCTGATATTTTCGACCAGCAAATCGAGTCCATACTTTGCCTTCACCTCTTCGATGTACCGGGCTTCATCTTCGACCACTTCCGTACCAAAAAATGGTGTAACAAATTTTACGGCGATAACCTCTATGCCCTGGTCTGCAACGACCCTGGCAGCAAGTATTGAATCCAGCCCCCCCGAAAACAGGGCTATCGCTTTAACATTTCCCATCTATTTCCTACCCTTTGCCAGCAACTCTTTTGCCCATGCTTCTGTCTGTTTGGTGGCCGAATCACCGGCGAGCATCCTCGCCACCTCATTGACCCTGTCAACTTCAGTTATCTTGCGAATTGATGACTGGGTTCTTCCGTCATCAACCTGTTTGCTCACCACAAAGTGCTCTGTTCCCCTTGCCGCTATCTGCGGCAGATGGGTGATACAAAGCACCTGATGATGGCCTGAGAGCTGCTGGATCTTTCTCGCAACCGCCTCTGCCGCCTCACCGCCTATTCCGGAATCAACCTCGTCAAAGATAACCGTTTCAACCAGATCCTTTTTGGCGAGAATACATTTTAAGGCCAGCATCAATCTTGACAGCTCACCACCCGATGCCACCTTGCTCAGTGGTCGAGGCTGTTCTCCAGGATTTGCTGAAAAGAAAAATTCGATCCGATCCCACCCGGTCGGACGAAGTTCGTCCAACGTTTTTTCAAACGCCTGCCATCTGACCTCCAGTCCCGCCTGCTGGAAGGCAAGGGAAGCCATTTCATCCTTCATTGCATTTTCAAAGATATCAGCGATGTTCTTTCTTTGCTGATATAATATCTCTGCTTGCTCAAGCAGTTCCTGTTCAAGCTCTGCGACCTGCTGTTCAAGCAACTCAATTTCCTGCTCAACCCCTTCTATCTGTTGTAACTCCAACTCGGCCTGACGGGCAAAATCAAGAACCATCTCAATGGTTTCGCCATACTTGCGCTTGAGCTGCTGCAACAGATCAATGCGTTCACTGACCTGATCCAGTCTCATCGGATTTATTTCAACCGAATCACGGTATTCCCTCAGGCGCTGAGCATAATCTTCTGCCAGATAGGAATACTCGCTTATCTCTTCCGCCAATCCCTCCACATCCGAATCCAGCTGTGACAGCGAAACCATACTCTTGCGCAGCTCAGCCAGCTGATCGACTATGGAGGTGGAAAGTAATTGAAAACTCTCCTGGGATGTTTTCAACAAGGCATCTGCACTTTTGAGCCTTTTCTTCTCGACCAGCAGAGCTTCATCTTCACCGATGGTAATATCCGCCTGTCGTATTTCATCCAGTTGAAACAAAAGAAAATCCCGTTTCTGTTCCTTATCCTGTTCTTTCTTGCGTAGTTCAGTCAACTTTTCCAGCAGTGTTTTCCAACGCTGATAACGTTTGGCAAAGGATCTTCTACGCTCCCACAGATTGCCCAAGGTATCAATGAAATCAAGATGTTTTTCCGAATGCAAAAGCCGCTGCTGATCGTGTTGGGAGGCGACGTTGAGCATATTTGCAGTCAGCTCACTGACCGTTTTTGCAGTGGCAAGAGAACCATTGACATAAAGTTTGCTCCGACCGTTAACAGAGACCACCCTTTTGATAATAATCTGTGATTCTGTGCCAAAGCCGCACTGTTCAAGGTAGGCAAACAGCGATTCGTGACCGTGGTCTATTTCAAACATCGCTTCGACCACGCAATTTTCTGCCCCACTGCGTACCCAGTCTGATGAAGCCCGGGCACCTGTAAGCAGGGTAATCGCCTTGAGCATAATCGATTTACCCGCTCCGGTTTCACCGGTCATAACAACGAGTCCTGCCGGATTATCAAACACAAGCTCAAGATTTTCTATTAACGCCAAATTCGATATTCTTAATTCACAAAGCATAAAATATACATATCCTTACTCTTTTTCTTTACAAGCTTGACTCACCAGGCAAAGAGCGGTAAGATTGTTCAGTTTGTATAAAAGTGTTAAGAAGCTCTTATACAGCATCATAATTTTCTTTACAAGTTTGCCAACCTGTAACTTCAGGTACTCTGACTACAGTACCATAACTATTATATAATCGGATAAAAATGGAAGAAAAAATTTCTCTCAGTGCCAGCCTCGAAGACTATATAGAAGCCATTTATCACATCATTGATGAAAAACTGGTTGCAAGAAGTAAAGAAATTGCCGCCAGACTCAATGTCAGCAGAGCCTCTGTTACTGAAGCTTTACGGGCTCTTGCCAAAAAAGGTCTCATTAACTACGAACCTTATGAAGCAATCACCATGACAGAGCTAGGCAAGCAAATTGCCGAAGAAGTCATCTTCAAGCATACCTCCTTGAAAAAATTCTTCATTCAGGTGCTTGCCATTGACAGTGACATCGCTGAAGAGGCAGCCTGTAAGATCGAGCACGCTGCTCCCCAGGAAGTCATTGACAGAATGGTGAGTTTTACTAAATTTCTTAAGGTCTGTCCCCGTGGTGGTGACGAATTGATCCAGGGTTTTGCTGAATTCTGCAAGGAAGGCAAAACAAGCGTCGATTGCAAGGAATGCATTGCCGGTTGTCTTACAATCAAGTAGGCAGGCTCACAAAATTGCCGGTCAGTTTTTTTTGTGAGATACTTCACTAAAAAAAAATTGACCGTGCATCATTTTTTTCCAGCACCGTCCAGAACAGGCTTTCTTCTTTTCGTATCACCTTTTTTCAAGTTCTGATTTTTGCCGGAAATTACCCGGTTCATTGCATCATTTTTCTAAAACATCGTTGCTTCACAGCCCCTACTATGCTATAAAAACCTGCTGAAACAAGGAAGATGCATACCTCCCTTCTGCAAATATCATTCACTGGTTAAAACTCCATTATTGCGGTCAGGCGAGTTTTCGTTTTTTATGCATTGTGATGTGTTCTCGCTCGCGTTTTTTTGCGTAAATTCATGCAATACAGGGAACCATCTATCCTTATTGTTGATTTGTTAACCATACTTCCACGGAGGAAAACATGCTCAAAGCAAAGACATTTTTCATAGCCTCACTTCCATTTCTGCTGTTTTCAAGTCAGGCAATTGCCTCAGACACACTCAAGGTCGGGGTTCAAGCGCCAATCACCGGTCAATATGCCAATGAAGGTCAGGGAATCGATCAATCAGTCCGGCTCCTTGCCGAGCAGATAAATGCCAAAGGGGGTGTGCTGGGCAAACAGATAGAGGTCATTACCTGTGATGATGAAGGCACAGCGATGAAAGCAGCAATCTGCGCCAAGGAACTGGTCAACAACCAGGTGAAAATGGTTATCGGCTCCTATACATCAACCTGTGCTGAAGCAGCACAGCCGACCTATTTCAAGGCAGGGGTACTTCAAACCAGCGATGGAACTTCGGACACCTTAACCAAACACGGGTACTGGACCTTTTTCAGGAACTCCTTTCCCAACAGCGCCGAGGGCACCTTTGCCGCTGACTACATGGTTAACGAGAAGAAATATAAACGGATTGCAATCCTTTCTGATTTCTCAAGTTATGCCGTCGGACTCGCCGATGAAGTGCAGGCATCCCTCGAACAACTTGGCGGCAAAATTGTTGCCCGTGAAAAAATCAAGGCCGGTTCCCAAAACTTTACACCGGTGCTGACTCAGCTCAAGTCCAAAAGACCTGATGTCATCTTTTTTGCCGGCTATTATTCAGACGGTGGTTTGATTCGTGCCCAGCAAAAAGCCCTTGGAATTCAAGCCGATTTCATCGGTGGTGACGCCAATGATAATGTGGATTTCATGAAACTTGCCGGCAAGGCAGCCGCCGGGGCATACCTGATCAATGTTCCGACTCCGGAACTCCTGCCCTATGATCTGGCAAAGGATTTTCTCAAGGCATACAAGGCAAAGTACAACATGGCTCCGCCTTCAATCTGGACTATCTTAAACGTTGACGGCATGAGAGCCTTTATTCATGCCATGGAAGTCAACAAAAGCTTTGACACCAAAAAAGCAGCTGACTATCTCCACACCATGAAAGATTATCCGGGCATTACCGGTCCTATTTCTTTTGCTCCCGATGGAAATCGTACGGGCAGTGGGTATATGACCTATGAGATACAGGAAGATAACAGTTACAAAATAGTCTACAAGCAATAGGTACCGAGGGGCAGGCTTTATTTATTGACGGCCTGCCCCTTCCCCGGAAACAAAATGGATATTTTCATTCAACAGCTGGTCAATGGTTTGACCATTGGCTCAATGTTTGCCCTGATTGCTCTTGGCTACACCATGGTCTATGGTGTGATGAAATTGATAAACTTTGCCCACGGCGATCTGGTGGCGGCATCCGCTTTTGTCGGGTTGATGATTTATACCAATGTTCTTGGTGGCACCATCTCCATCCTGTCGGTCATTGCCGTTTTCTTGTTCACAGCTATCATCATTGCCATGTTCGGAGTGCTCCTGGAGCGGGTGGCATATCGACCTTTACGGACGGCTCCACGGCTGTCGGCGGTTGTCTCAGCCCTTGGTGCCAGTATGGTTATCCAGAATGGTATCATGCTGCTCTGGGGGCCTCAAATGCGTATTTTTCCTCCCCTTATACCTGATATTTACTGGGATCTGGGCGGCGTAATTGTAAGCCTTATTCAGGTAATTATCCTGCTGCTGTCCTTGGTTCTGATGACAGGACTGTATTTTTTCATAGAAAAAACAAAAATTGGTACCGCCATACGGGCAAGCTCCATAGATCAGGATGCGGCCAAGCTGATGGGAATCAACGTCGATAACGTCATTGTCACCATCTTCGTCATCGGCACTTCACTGGGCGCCATTGGCGGCATATTTGTCGGGTTATACTATCGGGGAATTACGTTTAATATGGGATGGCAATATGGTCTGTACGCCTTTGTAGCGGCAATTATGGGAGGCATTGGCAATATTCCGGGAGCCATGCTTGGCGGAATGTTACTGGGGCTTTTTAACGCCTTTATTGCTGGCTATGTATCCAGCACCTGGTCCGACGCCTTCACCTTCATTCTTCTGATTGTGATCCTGATCGTACGACCGACCGGAATTTTAGGCGAAAGAGTGGCAGAGAAAGTCTGATGCAGAAAAAACAAATCATCCTTTATACGTGCTTTATCCTGACCATGGTCATGCTGCCCCTGGTGGCCAACCCAAAGTGGCTGGCAGTGGGGACAACCTTTCTTATTTTTGCAGTTGTTGCGTTGAGCCAGGACATAATCCTTGGAAAAGCTGGAATGTTTAACATGGGACAGGCGCTGTTTTTTGGCCTTGGCGCATACACCTCTGCCATTTTAACAGCCAAATACAACTGGCCTATTCTCGCGACCTTGCCACTTGCAATTCTGGTTCCGGTTATTTTTGGCATTCTCCTCGCCGGGCCGATTATTCACCTGCGTGGGGACTATCTGCTGGTAACCACCATTGGTTTTAATATTGTCTTTGTCCAGACCCTGCAAAACGATCTATTCGGTATCACTGGAGGACCTAACGGTATCTTCGGCATTGAAAGCATTACTCTTCCCGGTCTTGAAGCATCTCCGCAAACTTCGGCCTTTTATCTTTCCCTGGCCGCGCTGTTGCTGACCTTTCTCCTTATCCATAATCTTGAAAAGAGTAAGGCCGGCAGAGCTCTTCATTATCTCAGAGAAGATGATCTGGCAGCAAGTGCCATAGGGATTAATACCAGGGCATATAAGATTTTTTCATTTGCCCTCGGGGCAGGCATTGCCGGGATGGCTGGCACAATATACGCCAACCAGTATTCGGCAGTGAGTCCAGAAGCCTTCGATTTCATCCAGTCGGTACTCTTCTTCAGTATCGTTATTGTTGGCGGGTCATCAATTCCGGGGGTACTGCTCGGCGTGTTCGTCATGTTTGTTCTGCCCGAGATATTCAGAGAATTTGCCACCTGGAGATATTTCATTTTCGGTTTTGCAATGATCCTGACCATGATATTACGTCCGCGAGGACTATGGCCGGCAAAATTTGGCAAGGTTCCCAAAGAACTTATAAGAGGTGTGGCACATGACCGGTAGTGAGCTCGTACTGAAAAATGTGACCAAACGCTTTGGCGGTCTTGTTGCGGTAAATGATTTGAGCTTTCATGTAAAAGAAGGTCAAATTTACGGCATAATCGGGCCAAACGGAGCAGGAAAAACAACAGTTTTCAACTGTATCACCGGCATACACCCGTGCGATGAAGGTTCCATTCAATGGGGTAATCAGGAGATTCGCCATCTCAGCCCGCATAAAATTGTGCAAATGGGCATAGTACGAACCTTTCAGACCATCAGATTATTCAGCCAGATGAGTGTTGCCGAAAACATCATGAGCGGCAGACACATAAAAAGCTCCCAGGGCTGGTGGAACGCCATCGTCCCCACTCCGTGGTCAAAAAAGGACGAAAGGCATAACTGGCAAAAGGTAAAGGAGCTCCTGGATTTTTTTCACTTATCACAATTTGCGTTACACCCGGCAGGTTCACTACCCTATGGTATCCAGCGCCGGGTAGAAATTGCCAGAGCCCTTGCAACCGAGCCAAAACTGCTGATTCTTGATGAACCGGCTGCCGGACTCAACGACCAGGAGACGATGGAGCTTATTGAGACCATTTATAAAATCCGTGACCGGGAAGTGACCATTCTTCTTATCGAGCACGATATGGAACTGGTGATGGAAGTTACAGAACACTTGACGGTTATCAACTTTGGGGAAAAGATTGCCGAAGGCTCGCCCGAAGAAATACAGAAAGACCCGGCGGTCATTGAAGCCTATCTGGGCAGTGAGGATGACGATGACTGATATGCTCAGAATCAAAGACCTTGAGGTACACTATGGCTCAATTGCCGCGATAAAAGGTATCTCCCTTGAGGTAAAAAAGGGAGAGATTGTGACCATTCTTGGAGCTAACGGTGCCGGCAAAACCACCACCATGAGAACCATCAGCAAATTGATTAAGCCTTCTGCCGGTACGATTGAATTTAAGGGGCAAGACATAACCCAACTTCCCGCTCACAAGATTGTTTCTTTAGGGATCAGTCACGCACCTGAAGGACGCCGGGTGTTTGGAACTCTTACCGTGCGGGAAAACCTGCTGCTGGGAGCTTATTCGACCCGGGTTGATAAAAAAATTCTCCGCTGGGTATATGAACTCTTCCCACGCCTGGAGGAGAGAAAGAAACAACTTGCCGGAACCCTTTCCGGTGGAGAGCAGCAAATGCTTGCCATCGGCAGGGCTCTTATGAGCAAGCCGGAAATGTTGCTATTGGACGAACCAAGTCTTGGTATTGCCCCCCTGCTGGTCAAAACAATCTTCGCCCAGATTAGAAAAATTGCCGAAAGCGGGGTTACCGTTTTGCTGGTCGAACAAAATGCCAAGACGGCATTAAAACTCGCCGATCGAGGTTATGTCCTTGAAGTTGGTAATATTCTTTTTTCAGGAACCTCGGAAGAGCTTTTAGCTTCAGAAAAAATTCAGGAAGCCTATCTGGGCAAAAAGAAACGCTGATCTTCCGATGGCCTCTTCCACGCCAACCCGCTCCACCCTGAGCAGCATGCTGATGATTCTTGCGGCTGCCTGTCTCTGGGGAACAACCGGAACAGCCCAGGCTCTGACCCCCGAATCGAGTTCTCCACTGGTCATCGGTACCATGAGACTGGTCATCGGAGGCGGAACATTGCTTCTCATTTCTGCGTTGAAGCAAGGTTTTCGCCAATGGGATTTCTGTTACCCTCTGATTGTTCTCACCGGTTGTTTTGTCGCCTTGTTCCAAGTCAGTTTTTTTTCAGGGGTCAGACTGACAGGGGTGACCGTTGGAACCATTGTAGGGCTTGGTTCATCACCAATTTTTGCCGGAGCATTTGATGCACTGATCTTAAAAAAATTCCCCGGTTGGCGTTGGGTCGCCTCCACCGTCCTTGCCCTGCTGGGTTGCATTATTCTTACCCTCTCCTCAGGGGAGATCCAAATTAACATCTGGGGAATTCTGCTGGCAATAACGGCCGGGTTCGCCTACGCTTCCTATGCTCTGACCATAAAAAAACTTATTCAGGAGCAACAGGCCGAAGAGGTAACAGCGCTGGTATTTTGCACCGGAGCAATTTTACTTTCGCCAATACTTTTCACCCATGACTTGAGCTGGATAAAACAGGTCAACGGCTGGCTGCCCTTGGTTCATCTTGGCATTTTTGCAACCGCGTTACCGTACTACCTTTTTGCCAGAGGTATTCAACACATTCCTGCCCCTTTTGCCGTAACCTTATCTCTTGCAGAACCAATGACGGCCACCATCCTCGGCGTACTTATCGTCGGCGAAAAGCTGGCACCTGTTTCCTGGGTTGGTTTGTCACTGATCCTTTCTGGAGTCATAGTGCTCGTTTTGCCATCACATCTCTTCAAACGTACCGGCTGAAGCAATTACTACGGTCTCCCTTACTGGTTTCGTTTCCCTGCTGTACTCAATTGGTATTTTTAGTCAACAATTTTTCCTTATGTTCATGAGTTATCGTAATCAAACATGAACCACTCTTTCGTTTATACCTAAAAATTTATTTCATTTGAAATCTAATATAATTTCGCTTGAATTTATCCACCAACAAAAGTAGGATGTTGTATGTTGGAGAGATGTGTTGTAAAAACATGCTGAACAAAAAATAACATTCACCGAGGACAGGAGTCCCATAATGGTTTTATCATCAAGTACGAGCCAGACAGATCAAAGGGTCGTGGAAACCGATACGCTTATTATCGGCGGCGGAGTAACTGGAGCGGGGATTATGCGAGATCTTTCCCTGCGTGGTATCCATTCCATTCTGATAGACAAGAAGGATCTCTGTGCCGGAGCATCAGGCGGGAACCATGGACTTCTGCATTCAGGGGGACGTTACGTCTCAAACGACATGCATTCAGCCATTGAATGCCGTCTGGAAAATACGCTGCTCAAAAAACTCGCTCCCCAATGCATTGAAGAAACCGGTGGATTGTTTGTGGCAGTGGAGGGTGATGATCCTGAATTTGCCGATAAATTTCAAGGCCATTGTGATGAGGCTGGAATTGAATGTACGGAAATACCGGTAGACGAAGCAAGGGCAATGGAGCCCTTACTCTCCGAAAAGACCTTCAAAGTGTACAAGGTTCCAGACGCGACCATTGATCCGTTTAAACTGGCTCTTGACAATGTTGCCCACGCGGAAAACCTTAATGACAGCAAATACTTCGCCCATACCGAGCTGGTTTCATTTACAATTGAAGATGACGGCACCATAAGCTCTGCCACCTGCCGCAATAATCTCGACAAAAGCACGTTTCAGATAAAGGCAAAACAATACATAAATGCCGGTGGTGCCTGGGCAATGGATATTGCCAAAAAGGCTGGCTGTAAGGATGTCGAACTCTTGTACTCAAAAGGCACTCTGCTCATCAGTCACGACCGGTTGACCAGTCATGTAATCAACAGGCTGCGACCACCATCCGATGGCGATATTCTGGTGCCTGGCGGTACCGTTTCAATTCTTGGTACCACCTCGGTACAAATCGAAGATCTGGAAAACACCCGGCCAACCGTAGCAGAAATTGACCGAAACGTGGTTCAAGGCGAGGCAATGATACCGGAACTTGCCCATGCCAGATACATACGAGCCTTTGCCAGAGTCCGCCCCTTGCTGCAGTCTACCGACTCAGACGATGCACGAGACGCGACCAGAGGATTTGCCCTGCTCAACCATGAGTCCCAGGGATTAAAAAACTTTGCTACCATCACCGGAGGAAAACTGACCACCTACAGATTGATGGCGGTTAAAGCTGCCGATCTCATCGCCAAACGCCTTGGCAACGACCAGCAAAGTACTACAGATACAGTTCCCCTGCCCGATGCGTCATCCTGCAAGTGGACTGAGCCGGGTCTCTCTCCGAGAATCTGGTATAAATCAAACGATCCTGATGACATGATACTCTGCGAGTGTGAAATGGTTCCCCAATCAGCCATAGATCAGATCATTGAATCGGCACCGGGACATGATGAGAAGATGAATATTGAGGCTATTGCCTTACGCTCCAGGGTTGGTAAGGGCCCCTGTCAGGGTTCATTTTGTGGCATCCGGGTTGGCTCTTATCTCTATGATAAGGGCTTTTACAAGGACAAGGACGGGCTGGTTGATATGCGAGACTTTTTCAACGAACGTTTCAAAGGATTGCGCACTATTATCTGGGGACAACAGGCTGCCCAGATGGAGTTGGCAGAAGCGATGCATTGCGGGTTGTTGGGCCTGGACAAGCTTGAAGAGTAAGTTGACTTTTTAATTTCGGAGATTTTCATGATAAAAGAAACCCGCTATATACATACCGATCTGGCTATCATTGGCTCGGGAATCGCAGGTTTTGCCGCCTCAATCTTTGCGTTGAATAAAAACATCGCCACTGCCCAGGTCGGCAACACCGGTGCTATCGCCTATACGACCGGGTACCTGGATCTGCTGGGAAAAATGGAAGGGGAAAAAACACCGGTGACCGACCCATGGCAGGAACTGGAAAAACTTCAACAATACTGCCCGGATCATCCACTCAGCCGCGTCTCTCCAGCAGATATTCGCGAAGGCTTCAACCAGTTTACCAGTTTCCTCAATGATTGCGGAATCTCGTACAACCAGCCATCAGACCATAATCTTACGGCACTGACCCCTGCCGGAACGGTAAAACAGACACTCTGCGTACCCAGAACCATGCTCCCGGGCTGTGAGGCTCTCAGCCAAAACGAGCCCTGTGTCGTTGTTGATTTTAAAGGTTTGAAGGGCTTCAGTGCCCGACAAATTGCAGTCAACCTCAAAGAACACTGGTCAAACATATCGTCAGCACAAGGCACCTTCCCAGGAATGGAACATGGGGAACTCTACCCCGAGGTTATGGCAAGATCACTTGAAGTGGCTGCAAATCGAGAAAAGCTTGCCACCTCGCTCCTTGATATTGCCGGCGATGCCAAAATCATAGGCTTGCCTGCTATTCTCGGCATGCATAACCCGGATCATGTAAAAGCGGAGCTTGAAAGGCTTACCGGACTACAATTATTTGAAATTCCAACCATGCCGCCATCTGTTCCAGGAATACGTCTACGCGAGTTATTTGAACAGGTCTTTCCGCAAAAAGGGATCTCGCTCATCCCGCAACAAAAGGTGGCCAGGTTTAATTTCAATCAAGAACAGGTCATCTTAAATTTATCAGACAATTATGGTCCGATAGAAATTAAGGCAAAAGCGGCAATTCTTGCCACCGGCAGGTTTCTAAGTGGTGGTCTTGATGCCCGCATCGAAGGAATAAAGGAAACCTTGCTTGATCTGCCAGTCAGCCAACCTGAAAATCGCAGTCAATGGTACCACAAGAATTACACAGATCCCAAGGGGCATCCAATAAACAAGGCAGGCATCAGAGTTAACGCACAGTTCAGACCCTTGGGCGAAAATGGAATGCCTTATCATCCTGGTCTGTTTGCCGCCGGAGCAATCCTTGCCAACCAGGATTGGATACGCAGCAGGAGCGGTGCCGGAATTGCGATCGCCTCAGCGTTTAAGGCTGCACAATCAGTTCAACAATACCTGCGATAAGCAGAAGTTACGGAAAAAGAAATCATGCCTGATATACAAATACCGACAATTAAATTTAAAGAAAAGGCCCTGGAACTTCTGCCCGAAGGAGCAAGCTTTGAGGCATGTATGACCTGTGGTTTATGCTCTTCAGGCTGCCCCGCTTCGGGACTGGAAAACATGGATCCCCGCAAGTTCATCCGTATGGCCATGATGGACATGGACGAAGAACTGTCCACCACCCCGTGGATCTGGTGCTGCACCCAGTGCAAACGCTGTATGCACGTCTGTCCGATGAACATTGACGTCTCCCAGTTGGTTTTTCTGGCTCGTGGAAATTGGCCAAAAGAACTCAAGCCCTCTGGAATTGTACGTTCCTGCGAACTCATTCGTTCCAACGAGTCCACCAGCGCCATGGGTGTTTCTCCCGATGATTTTGAGTTTGTTGTGCAGGATGTCCTCGAAGAGGTGCGGGAAACCCAACCCGCCTTCAAGAACCTGCAAGCTCCTGTGAATAAAAAGGGGGCGTTTTTCTTTGTTAACCAGAATTCCCGGGAACCGATGAGCGAACCTGATGAAATGGTTCCACTGTGGAAAATTTTCGACATGGTCGGTGCCGACTGGACCTATGCTACCAAAGGCTGGGCGGCTGAAAACTTCTGCATGTTCTCAGGTGACGATGATGCCTGGTATCAAAGTATCAAGACCCGGGTTGACTCAGTCAATGAGCTTGGCTGTCAAGTCTGGCTCAACACCGAATGTGGCCACAGCTACTATACCATGTGGAATGCGATCGAACGGTATGGAATAGATGCCAATTTTAAACTGGAGAGCCTGGTAACCTATTATGCCCAGTGGATACGGGAGGGTAAACTGCCGGTAAATTCCTGGTAACCTATTATGCCCAGTGGATACGGGAGGGTAAACTGCCGGTAAATTCAGACTGGAACACAAAAAATATTAAATTCACCGTCCAAGACCCCTGTATGATCGTACGTAAGGCTTATGGTGATACCATTGCCGATGATATGCGTTTTGTGGTCAAAACCCTGGTTGGGGAAGAAAACTTCATCGACATGCAACCAAATCGCAGTGCCAATTACTGCTGTGGCGGTGGTGGAGGCTTCCTGCAAGCAGGAATGACAGAACAGCGTCGGGCGTACGGAAAAAGAAAGTTTGACCAGATAGCTGCAACCGGTGCCGCCTATGTCCTCACCCCATGCCACAACTGCCATTCACAAATGGAAGATATTGGAGATTTTTACGGTGGTGATTACGGCGTAGTACATTTCTGGACCCTTATCTGTCTTTCTCTTGGAATATTGGGGGAAAATGAACGTACCTATCTGGGTGAAGATCTGATAGCCTTGATTGATTGATGAAAAGCCCCACTCCATCCTGCTGGCATTGATAAAAACAGATTGAAAAGCTCTGAACTGAGTATATATTTCCTGGTGTTGTGTTCTTCCTGCACTAATCCCCTTCCAAAGGATACTAAATAGATTCCTTTTGAGGGGGGGTAGTGGTTTGGTAGTTCAGGGTAATTCGTCGTTATCACAACAGGTTCATTTTTTTTGGAAGAAATAAGATTTTGTGGTACTAGCCTTCATGAATACCCTGAAGGGTATAAGTGCCTTGGTAGTTCAGGGTAGTTCTTCGTTATCACAACAGGTTCTTTTTTTTAAAGTATTTTCAACAAAATAAAATATTAAGGCACTAAAATGTCCTCTTATTCAATCAAATCACACATTGTGTCAGATGCAACCGCAGATTCAGTTCCTTTCGCTCAAGGAGAAGAAATCGCACAAAAATTTCAACGCTACCTTACAGATGAATCACGGCTTGCTGGCGATGGTGCCAATAAGATTTTTTTTCCGCAAACGGCTGGTCAGGTGGCAGAAGCTGTGAAAGAATCGTATGAAAATAACACCTCATTGACCGTTGCGGGTGCCCGTACCGGCATTACCGGTGCCTGTGTTCCTGATGGGGGCAACCTTCTTTCCCTCGACAACATGACCAGAATTCTCTCCTTGTCAAAACAGGAAGACTACTGGCTGGTAGACATTGAGCCGGGTATCACCCTCAATGACTTTGCTGCCAGAATTGCAAAAAAAGATATTCCCCCGTCCATTCCAGGAGCTGACGGATTCATAGCTGACGACAACCACTATTTCTACCCGGTTGATCCCACTGAACGTACGGCCTCCATGGGTGGGACTGTGGCAACAAACGCGTCCGGTGCCAAGACCTTTTTTTATGGCCCAACCAGAAACTACATTGAAGGTTTGAAGATCATTTTAAATACTGCTGAATCTCTTTCTCTTAAACGGGGAGAATACTTCTTTGATGAGCGAGGAACATTTACAATAGTCGACTCCTCGGGTAACGAACGGGGACTGCAACTCCCCTCTTTTAGCGTGCCGGACATTAAACATGCGGCGGGATATTATGTAAAACCCGGTATGGATCTGATTGATCTGTTTATCGGTTCAGAGGGCACCCTCGGAGTGATCGTTGAACTGACGGTTAAGGTTATCCCGGTAAGCCAGGAAATCTTTTCCTCCATCGCCTTTTTCCCCTCCAATGAAGATGCCGTCAAGTTCACCATTCTGGCAAGAAATTCACAACAGGTGGCCCCGCTTGCCCTGGAATTTTTTGATGCCAACTCCTTCAAATTGCTAAGAGATAAAAAGGCAAAGGAAGGATCAGGCTCAAAGATCAAGGATATACCCGACTACGCCAATGCCGCCATCTACTTTGAACAGGGATACACCAGTGAGGATGAGCTTTATGAAGCCATGGA
>PDWJ01006470.1_pt1 | contig 15811 bp, 11 predicted proteins | sample 1430881 | NCBI WGS metagenome assembly PDWJ01 (sample SAMN01162460, study PRJNA174530) | Oral metagenome, whole genome shotgun sequencing project. | biome: Marine environment; feature: Marine mammal; material: Swab sample of the gingival sulcus; isolation source: swab sample of gingival sulcus... | reverse complement strand
CGCTATATTGACGGGACACAGTGGAACGGTGGAGACCATGTAAGCGGAGACACAAGTACTCCCCATAATACTTCTAACGTAAAATGTAATTATGCCTGGTATAGCGGCAACAACGGCAGTATGGGAGCTCCTGACTACGGGAGTAAAGAGGTCGGTCAGAAAACCGCCAATGCCCTGGGCTTAAAGGATATGAGCGGCAATGTCTGGGAGTGGTGCTATGACAAGCATGGGAATTATGGCAGTTCTTCTCAAATTGATCCGGTTGGGCCCGGCAGCGGTAGTAAACGTGTGATTCGTGGCGGCAACTGGTACCACAACAGCTACCTCCTGGAGGTTGGCTATCGGGACCACAAGAAGGGCCCGTCTAGCAGGACCGGCGCTCGTGGCTTCCGCCTTTGCAGGACAGCGGATTGATAAATCAATCCCCGTAATCTTTTAGTTCCGGCCATTTTTCCGCCCCTTTAGGGTGCGGAAAAGAATGGCCTGTTGGGGGAGGCGGGGCTTAGGACTAGCCCTGCCAACTGCTGGCAGGACCGAAGAAGATGCTCCCAGGGTCCCCCGGCTCCTGGAGGGGGAACCCTGAGTTTCTCCAATTCCTCAAATCCAGAATCCACTCACCAAGCCCTTTCGGGGTTCATTCCAAGTCTGTACAGCCTCACAAAACAGGCTGAAGGTTTTATATCAGGGGGGGAAAATCCCCGGTACACTCCGGTTCCAAAATCAAAAACGCATCCTCACTTTCAGCTCCCTTTAAACTCAACGGGAGCATCCTGACCAGAGTCTGTTTTGGCAGCGGAAATATTTTCAATTTTAAATATTGGTCGTCCCATACAAAAATCTTAACAGCAAAAACATTTTTGTGAAGTCATATGCAATTCAGGACACTAGAATATTTTTCCGCCCCCATCAACAAAGCTGTAAGCTGGGAATAAGCATTCAGCCTCCGTAACAAGAGTAACTATTAAGCCCTGTTCGGATAGTATTGGCATTATTGAGGGCAAGCCTTAAAGGTTGTAATTTTTCTGTTTTTTTCTGCGGTTTGTAATGATGCAAACCGCTTCTTTTTTTATGATAATTTTTTAGTCGTTGTTCAGTTTTTCTTATAATTTCATGTTCAAACTGTATTATAATTAATAGATGGCAAAACGCTTAATGGCAATCCTAAAAAGAATTGCTTTCAACAGAATGAAGATGTTTGATAATTCAAGACTAAAAACTAAAAAAATGAAATGCCCTTTTAATTATAATTTTAGATATCAAGTCTTGTTTACAAACTTTCATGCGTAAGCCCTGCTACTTCATGAGCCCTTTCCCCCGGTTTTGGGAGAGGCTTAATGCCCCTGGGCAGCCTTAAACAGCATACGGGGAGTTATCCCCTTTCCGTCAGGCAGATAAAAATCAAAGCCTGCCTTAATCAAATGGGACACAAGCTCCTTCTGCCCCGCCTCTGCTGCATAATGAAGGGCCGTTCTGCCCTGAGCATCCAGAGTTCTGTCATCAGCACCGGCATCCAGCAAAAGCCCGGCAATGCGCCAATGCCCCAAACGGGCCGCAATCAGGAGTGATGGATAGCCCCTGGCATCCCGGTCGTCAGGGTCGGTCCCCTCGGAAAGGAACAGACGACTCACATGGTATTGACCGTTCAATACTGCCTCGGCCAGGGCTGACCCTCCCGGAGTTACAGGAGAAAAGCCCAAACCTAAATGGGCTCCAATAACCCGGTACTGCCAGGCCCCTGCAACCCCCGGAACCACCATTTTTTCCAGAATAACCAGGGCCGTCCTTTTTTCAAAGGGACTCAGAATATGACCCTTCACCACCAAATCATTTACGATGCCCTGCCCCGGAACAGGTGTATAGGAATAGACGATTTTTTCTTCCCGGCCATTGCGGCGTATACGAACCTGAATATTCCGGCGCCCTTCGCCGGAAAAATCTTCCCCGTCGGGATTGGCAATTTCATGGGAAATACCATAATGATACGATCCAAAACGGAAGGTCTGTCCCCCCCCTTTGAATTGGGAAGAAGGCTGAATCCCAAAACCCAAAAGCCGGGGATGCCACTGGGGATGACTACTCCATAACTCTGCCGGACTCTGCCCCTTAAGCCAAAGCACCGGAGGGCTGGAATAAAGAAGTTTATCCTCCACCAAATCAATAATATGCCATTGCCAGTTCAAAGCTCCCGCCTGGTCAGGAAAGCCTGCCCCATAGGCAAAAGCCCCCTTTTTTGACCAGCCAATGGCATAAAAGGACATACGGTCAAAATCAAAGTCTTTCATCCTTACGGGCCCTTTCCAGGAACTCTTTGCAGGCATAAAACTTACAATGAGAAAGAAAAAGATGCAAAGCCAAAGCCGTCTTGCAATTCCAGTCATGTCCCGTTATTATACACTGAAAATAAAAAAAAATCACCTAAAAGCCGGATTCCCGGACTTCTCCTTTCCAGAACCCCGGCCGGGAGGATAACATCATGAACATGAACAGCATGACCACTTTGGTTACTCTTCTGATTGTAGGGCTTGGCTACATCAGCCCTTTGTACCAGGAACAAATCCGCTCTGTGGGCTTTTTTGCCCTGTCGGGAGCCATCACAAACTGGCTGGCCATACACATGCTCTTTGAACGGGTCCCCGGCCTTTATGGTTCAGGAGTAATACCCCTCCATTTTGAAGATTTTAAAAGAGGCATAAGGGAACTCATCATGAACCAGTTTTTTACCATGGACAAGGTTTCCCGCCTTATGGAAGGAGAAATGGAACTGCTGTCCCAAAAAATAGACCCGGAAAAAGCAGCAAATGCGGTAGATTACGACCAGATTTTTAACGGACTTCAGGAAGCGATCATGGCCTCCCAGGCAGGCAGTATGCTGGGTATGTTCGGTGGAGCTTCCATTATTGAAAATTTCCGGGCTCCCTTTAAAGAAAGAACCAGGGCCATCATTATGGACGAAGTCGGCAAACCGGAATTTATGAAAAAGTTAAGCTCTTCGTCCCGGGGAGGCAGCCGCCGGGCCGCAGAGGACATCATCGAAAAAGTAGCCTCCATTGTACAAAAAAGACTAGATGAACTCACCCCGCAAATGGTCAAGGAAATCATCCAGAGCATGATTAGAAAACACCTGGGCTGGCTGGTCCTCTGGGGAGGCGTATTCGGCGGTTTTATCGGCCTTGTCATGAGCCTGCTGCCAAAATAAACACGTCCTCCACCCTGTTGGAACTTCACCTTTTCAAATTGGCAGTCAGCTTTAAAGGGTAAAAAGCAAATCCTCATAGGAAGGATAGGGCCAGCAGTCCTTGGCGCAAAGGCTTTCCAGTTCATCCACAAAGCTTCTCAGAACCTGAATTTCAGGAAGCACCTTTTGCTCACAGGCCAAAGCCTGCTCAAGCCCCCCTTCCATATTCTGGCTTTTTTGAAGCTCATTTTTCAGCCGGAAGCAGGCCTGCATCATGGATTCCTGAGCAGTAACAATGGTTTTCAGATGCTCCCTCTGTCCTTCTAAAACCCCGTAGGCACAAGCCTCGGCCTCTTTCAGATTCCGGCCAAGCTCCCCGGCATAACGGCTCACCGCCGGATAGACCATACGCCGGGCCATCTCCAGAGCCACCCCGGCCTCAATATGAATCTGCTTGCTGTAGTTTTCCAGATAAATGGCCCGCCGGGATTCCAGCTCCTGAGGGCTGAAGATTCCCTGAGACTCAAAAAGGCGGATATTTTCTTCCTTTCCCAACTCCCCAAAGGCTTCAATGCTGGATTGCACATGGGGCAGCCCCCGTCTTTGGGCCTCCTGTGCCCACTGGGGAGAATAACCGTTCCCGTTAAAAATTACCCTTTTATGAGCCCTGTAGTAATCCTTTATAATTCGGCTGATCTCCTCATCCTTGTTCCCGGCACGTTCCAAACGCCGGGCAATCCCGTCAAAAACATCCGCCACAGCTGCATTGAGTACCGTATTGGCCCCGGCCAAAGACTGGGAAGAGCCCACCATACGGAATTCAAATTTATTTTCCGTAAAGGCAAAAGGCGAAGTCCTGTTCCGGTCAGCCACATCCAGAGGAATCTTGGGCAGACAGGTAACTCCAATTTCCATGCGCTGCCCTCCCCGTGACTTAAACTCCTCATCCCTGGACAATTTTTCCAGAATTCCCGTTACCGCCTCTCCCAAATAGATGGAAATAATGGCAGGAGGAGCCTCATGCCCCCCCAAACGCAAATCATTCCCTGCTGTAGCCGCCGACATCCGCAGCAAAGGGGCATACAAGTCCACAGCCTTGATAACAGCAGCCAGGCACAAAAGAAAGCGGGCATTCTCTCCGGGACTGTTCCCCGGCCGAAGCAAACTCCCCCGACTGTTATCGATGGACCAGTTATTATGCTTGCCGCTGCCGTTAATTCCTGCAAAAGGTTTTTCATGTAAAAGGCAGACCATACCATGGCGGTCTGCCACCTTCTTCATCATCTCCATGACCAGCTGGTTCCTGTCGCAGGCTAAATTAGCCTCACAGTATACTGTGGCCAGCTCAAACTGATTGGGCGCCGCTTCGTTATGCTGAGTCTTGGCAGAGACCCCCAAGCGCCAAAGCTCCGTATTCAAATCCTTCATGAAATGGGCTACCCGATCCCGGATGGCCCCAAAATAATGGTCATCCAGTTCCTGTCCTTTCACACTCAAGGTGCCAAAAATGGTCCGCCCCGTTAATTTCAGATCCAGACGCCTATTATACAAAGCCTTGTCAACCAGAAAATATTCCTGCTCCGGCCCTGCGGAAACCGTAATATCCAGATCCTCCTCACCCATAAGTTCCAGAACATGCCCCACAGACCTTTTGATGGCCTCCATGCTCCTGAGCAAAGGAGTTTTCTTATCCAGAGCCTCCCCGGTATAGGAGACAAAGGCTGTAGGGATGGTCAAGGTCAAACCGCTGCTGTCCCTCTTCAAAAAAGCAGGAGAGGTGGTATCCCAAGCCGTATAACCCCTGGCCTCAAAAATGGAACGCAGCCCCCCACTGGGAAAAGACGAAGCATCAGGTTCTCCCTTAATAAGCTCCTTTCCGGAAAACTCCATAAGCACCGTTCCGTCAGGAGCCGGAGAGATAAAGGAATCGTGCTTTTCCGCGGTTAAACCTGTCAGAGGCTGAAACCAGTGGGTATAATGGGTGGCCCCCTTCCCTATGGCCCAGTCCTTCATGGCCGATGCAATGACTTCTGCCATATCCCGGGATAACTCTTTTTGCCCCGCCTGAACCTGCTTGAACTCTTTAAAAATTGTTTTGGGCAGTCTCTGCCTCATCACGGATTCGCTAAAGCAGTACTCACCATAAATCTCTTCCAGTGCCGTCTCGGAAAAATTAATACTCATAGCCTCTCCTCACAGGGAATGCTGAATTATAAAGAGGGGAAAAGGGAATTGCAAGGCAAAAAGGTTTGAAAAAACAGTCTGCTGTTCTACCGGGAATACGAAATTCCCAAACGGTCTGCCAGGGCTTGCAGAAAAAGACCTACATCACTGACAATTCCCACGGCCTGGGCACTCCCCCTATCGAAAAGCTTGGTTACCACAGCCGGGTTTATGTCGATGCACACCGTCTTGACCCAGGAAGGGGTCATGTTTCCCGTACCGATGGAGTGAAGCATGGTACTAAGCATGATAATCATCTCCGCTCCCTCAATAATCCGGGCGTACTGTGCCTGAGCTTCAATCATATCGGTTACCGTTTCGGGCAAAGGCCCGTCATCCCGGATGGAACCGGCCAGACAATAGGGAATTTTTGCAGCTTCCACCTCGTACATAAGCCCGCTTTTCAAATCCCCGGCAGCCATGGCCTTTTTAATGGAACCAAAACCGTTGATCCTGTTAATCGCCCGCATGTGGTGATTGTGTCCCCCATGAGTAGGTTTCCCGCTTTTCAAATCCACCCCTAACGAGGTGCCGTAATACTGGGACTCAAGATCATGCACCGCCACCGCATTACCTCCCAGAAAACCATGTACATAGCCTTCCCGAATCAGGGCGGCCAAAGCAGGAGCCCCTCCGGTATGCACCACCACGGGGCCGCAGACCACAACGGTCTTCCCTCCCCTCTTCTTTATATCCTCAAGCTCCCGGGCAATTTTCTGAACCGCCACATCATCACAACGCTCGGAAGAAACCTCATTGGTCATAAAAGCAAAACCTTCACTCTCTTTTTCCGCGGAGGGAGGATAGACCCGGACAGACTCACTGCCCATAAGCACCTCATCCCCCTTGCGTATATCCCGGAGTTTGGTACAGATATACTCCTGCGTCCTGCGGATTATGGCGGCATCCATCCTTTGGCAGCTTACAGGATGCCAGGCATTACCATCGTAAATTTCCGTCCTGTGATTGGTGGTGGAATAAAAGCCCTCCGGAGCATGGGCATCCTTGTCAGCCGCAGAAAAAACAGCATTCACCGCCCCCTTCTCATAAGCGCCCAAAGGGGACAATTTGGCAAAGACCCGCAACAGGTCTTCTGTGGTTTTTCCCAAAATACTGATTTCTGCCTTTGAAAATTCGGTTTGGACTTTCCCTATGGTAAATTTGTTGATTCTGTAATCCAGTCCCTCATCCAGTATGAAATTCAAAATTTGGGACAACAAGCCGGAATCAACCAGATGGCCTTCTGTAACAATGGTCATATCTTTCACCGGATACTCCTTAACGGTCATAGAGGGTTTCTTTCAAAACCCGGTCCGCCGCTTCTTCTCCTGCCAGCATCCGGATAAGGGCCCGGGCAAACTCCGAAGCCCCTCCCATGCCCCAGGCTGTAATCACATTCCCATCTACCACAAGAGCTTCAGGTGAGTAACTTCCCCCGGAACCGGCTTTTTCTTCCATCCCGGGATAGCAGGTAAAACGCTTTCCCTCAAGCACCCCGGCTTTTCCCAGAACCAGGGCAGGAGCCGCGCAAATCGCCGCCAGGATTTTCCCCCGGTTTTCAAAATCCTTAACCAGCTCCATGACCCTTTCACTGGCGGCCAGATGGGCCGAACCGGGCATTCCCCCGGGAAGCACAAGGGCGTCCAGATCCTCTGGAATCCTTTCCAGTGCAGTATCCGCCTGAATAACCAGACCGTGGGAACCTTCAACCAGCCTCTCGTCTTCCAGAGCCGCCGTAAGCACCTCAACACCTGCCCGCCTTAAAAGGTCAACGGGAATAACCGCTTCAACCTCTTCAAAACCAGGGGCCAGAACCACAAGAGCCTTTGCCATACCATACCTCCCGGCCCCGGCTTTTTCAGGAATTCAGCAGGGCCTCAATTTCTTCTTTGTACATATCATAAACCACCGGGCGTAAAATTTCCATCTTTGATGACAGTTCCCGGCCCACTTCAAAGTGATTTTTCAATATGGAAAACTGATAAATCCTCTCAAAACCGGCAAAACCATTGGCCGGGCAGACCAGATCGGCTATTTCCTTGTTAATGAGTTCCCGCAGTTCCGGCACAGAGCCCAGATGAGTGCGGTTTTCATAAATCAGGTTATTCTTTTTTGCATAATCTTCCAGATTGTCAAAATTGGGAACAATGAGAGCGGACAGGTATTTTCTGTCCTGCCCCAGAACAACCGCATGGTCAATGTAGGGCGACTCTTTAAGCATGGATTCCAAAGGCAGGGGCTCCACATTCTCTCCCCCCAAAAGAACGATGGTATCCTTGGCCCGGCCCACAATGCTGATTTCCCCCCTTCTGGAGAGTACGGCAATATCCCCCGTATTGAGCCAGCCCTCTCCGTCCAGTACTGAAGCGGTCAACTCGGGATTCTTAAAGTATCCGTCCATTACCTGGGGCCCTCTGAGAAACAGGAGGCCTCTTACCCCCGGAGGGGTTTCATTCCCTTTGTCATCCAGGGTTTTTACATCGGTTCCCGTAAAGGCCACCCCCAGGGAATTCATGACCGGATGCTCCAGCTTGCGAACACAAACATCAGGCCCCGACTCGGTAAGGCCGTAGCCTTCCAGAATTTTGACCCCGATTCCTGCAAAAAAATGATCCACATCCTTTTGAAGGGCCCCTCCGCCGGAAATACCGGCTTTGAGGGCAGAAAACATTTTCTCCCGGATCTTTATAAATAATAACTTGTCTCCCAAAGAGCGCAGAGGTCTGGTGAGCAATCTGCCCAAAAAGGCGCCCATCTTTGCCGCTGCCATGGATTTTCCCGTGTAATCGGGATAACGGTCTTCCAAAATGCAGGCAAAGTGTTCGTCCCGGATGGCATGAGACAGAAAAAAGCGGAAAAGTCTTTCTGTTTTTTCCCCCTTGGCTTTTACATTTCTCAGGATTCCTGCGTAAAGGGATTCCCATAGCCGGGGAACCGCTGTCATCAAGGTAGGCTTGACGGTCTGCATATCCATCAAAAGGGTCTTGCCCACAGGCTTGGAGTAAGCCAGACAGGTTCCGTTCAAGGTAGAAAGATACTGTATGGATCTCTCAAAAGAATGCCACACAGGCAAAATGGTCAGCCATATATCCGAATAATCAAGAGGAATGGACTCTGTCATGGCGTTGGCCTGATACAGATAACTGCTGTGGGACAGAACCACCCCCTTGGGGACTCCAGTTGTTCCGGAAGTAAAAATAATGGTGGCCGTATCTTTTCCTTCCCCCTGGGCAATCTCCCGCTCAATCCTTTCAGGATCAGCTTCCACAAGTTTCTGTCCTTCCTTCATCAAATCAGAATAATTCAGAATTCTGTAATAGGCCGAAGCTTCCCTCAACAGTTCGTTTGCCGCAGGATCAATCATGATAATCTGTTTCAATAAAGGCAGCTCCTTCCGAATCTCAAGGAGTTTTTCAAGTTGCGGACTGTTTTCCAGAATCACCGTCCGGCTTTCGGTAATGGAAAGAATATGAAACAAAATCTTTGTTGTAACATCGCAGCCCCTGGGTGCATCGTTGGCTCCAAGACACAAAAGCCCCTGGGCATTTCCCCGGGGATTGGCCGCGACCACCTCTTTTAATTTTTTGATTATTGTCTGGCTCATGGCCACCTCCTGAATTTCAAAGGTCTGTTTTTTCCAATGGGTATAAAAAGGGCCTGCCTGATAACAGCCCACCCCCAATTACCGTAACATGGTATTCATGAAGAAGCTGATTGTCAATGACACTTTTTTAAAAAGTGTAAATAAAAAATCGATATCTGCTCCCTCTTGAAGAAGCGCTGTCCCGGCAGTAAAATTCCCAACATGAAAAAGCAAAATATCAAAGTGGAAATTGTGTCCTGGAACCAGTGTTCCCGTGAACTCATTGAACTGCGTAACAAAGTCTTTGTTCAGGAACAGAACGTGCCTCCCGAACATGAGCAGGACGGCCGTGATCCCGAAATGGTTCATATTGGCCTGCACCTTGGCGGCAGGCTTGCCGGCTGTGCCCTGATGGATGAAAAAGGCCATGTAGGCAGAGTGGCGGTAGACCGGGAATTCCGGGGTCTGGGACTGGGAACAATCCTTATGCAGGGCCTCGAAAAAGAAGCCGTCCGCAGGGGGTTGAAAGAGCTGAAACTTAACGCCCAAAAAGGAGCTTCGGGCTTCTACATAAAATTAGGTTATTCTAATAGTAGTAAAGACTTCCTTTAAGCTGAAATTCTCCATATTCCATTAAAAAAAAGCCTGAAAACTCATAAAAAAGCTTGATTTCCTGCCCAGGATGCTTTATGCTGAATTATACACCAGAGGATCCTGTAATACACCAAAAAAATGACAGGATCATCATAAAGAACTGTTTATGGAGGAATACTATGGCTTATGTTATCAATGGAGATGAATGTGTAAACTGCGGTGCTTGCGAAGGGGAATGCCCTGTTGAAGCTATCAGCGAAAAGGGAGATGTACGTGTTATTGATGCTGCATCATGCACCAGCTGCGGGGCCTGTGCCGATGTCTGCCCCACAGAGTGCATTGCCGCAGGTTGAGTTTTTTTACAGATTAAGCAGAAAGCCGCCCTCAAGGCGGCTTTTTTAAGCATGACGGGCATGCTGTATATCCAAGGAGAAATTTACCAAGACAGGATTACAGGAAGTACAGATTTGTTTACGTATCTTTTTACGGTTGTTTTAGTGCCTCTAAAATGCCCGGCATGAAATAATCGGAAAGGAAATTTGTGTGCCTGAAAATTATCCCTTTACAATTTTGCCAAACTGCCCTTACAATGACCGCATACTCCAGCAACAAAAGGGGGCTCTATTTGGTCATCAATCAAGAATTCAGAAAAAACCTGACAAAGCACTGGCAGTTCTACCTTATCATACTCCTGCCCCTGCTGTACCTCATTGTGTTTAAATATGTCCCCATGATAGGGCTTCAAATCGGATTTAAGGACTACCGGGTTTCCAGGGGGATATGGGGAAGCAAGTGGGTCGGCTTCAAGCACTTTATCCGCTTTTTTTCCTCCCCCTCCAGTCTGCAGATTATCTGGAATACGGTCTGTCTGAGCCTCTACTCCATTGCGGTGTCCTTTCCCTTCGCCATCCTGCTGGCGGTGGCCCTGAATGAAGCCGGCAGCAGGACTTACAAAAAGACCGCCCAGATGGTAACCTACATGCCCTATTTTATCTCCACAGTGGTTCTGGTTTCCATGATTATCCAGTTTACCGATACCCGCATGGGCCTGATAAATCACTTTATTGGCCTTTTTGGCCTTCCTGCCGTAAATTTCATGGCAAAGCCTGAACTTTTCCGCCATATTTATGTCTGGACCAATGTGTGGCAGCAAACCGGCTATAACGCCATCATCTATCTGGCGGCTCTCACCTCCATTGATCCCCAGCTTTACGAAGCGGCCCGGGTGGACGGCTGCTCCAAGCTTCAAAAAATCATCCATGTGGATTTACCGGGAATTAAATCCACAGTAATCATCCTGCTGATCCTTAACATGGGTTATGTTATGAGTGTGGGCTTTGAAAAGGCCTACCTTATGCAAAACGCCCTGAATCTGGAAACCTCGGAAATCATCTCCACCTATATTTACAGAATAGGACTCATCAATTCGGACTTTAGCTTTTCCACCGCCATAGGCTTCCTCAATTCCCTCATAAACCTTGTTCTTTTGCTGACGGTGAACGGAATTGCCAGAAAAACAGGAGACTCTGGACTATGGTAAACACAAAAAAGAAAAAACAGATTATAAATTCCCGGGCAGACCGGTCCTTCAACATCCTGAACACCCTCTTTTTGACCCTCTGCATTCTTCTGGTGGCCTATCCCCTCATCTACATTGTGAGCGCCTCCATCAGCAACAGCAAGGCCGTGGTTACAGGCAAGGTCTGGTTCCTTCCCGTAGGCTTTGATTTGACAGCCTACAAGGCGGTGTTCAATAACAAGATGATCCTCTCAGGTTATGCCAACTCCCTGTTTTACATGGCCTTTGGCACCATTTTAAGTGTGTTCCTGACCCTTCTGGCAGCCTATCCCCTGTCCAGAAAGGAATTTTACGGCAGAAATATCTTTATGGGGATTTTCCTTTTTACCATGCTTTTTTCCGGCGGGCTGATTCCCCTCTACCTGGTGGTTCAGAAGCTGGGGATTATCGATACCCGTCTGGCCATGGTTCTGCCCAATGCGGTGGGCATCTGGAACGTTATCGTAACCCGGACTTATTTAAAATCCACCATATCCGATGAGCTTTACGAGGCTCCTCAAATGGAAGGCTGCTCGGATATCCGCTTCCTCTTCTCCTTTGTGATTCCCCTGTCGGGCCCCATCATTGCGGTCATGGCCCTGTATTATGCGGTATGGATATGGAATTCCTATTTTGATGCCCTGATTTTTCTGAAAAGCCGCAAACTCTTTCCCCTGCAAATTGTCCTGCGGAACATCCTGATTCTGAACCAGACCGATGGCGGTATGGTCAAGGATATTGCGGTGCTGGCCCGAAAACAGGGGCTGGCAGATGTGCTGAAATACGCCCTTATCGTTGTATCCAGCGCCCCTCTATTGATAATTTACCCCTTTGTCCAGAAACATTTTGTGAAAGGAATCATGATTGGTTCGGTAAAGGGTTGAATAACCGGGGTATTCCCCGAAAAAAACAAAGAAAGGAGTCAAAAATGACAAAAGTTAATCGATGTTTTCTGATGCTGATGATGACCCTGCTGGCTTCCGCCCCCCTTTTCTCCGGGGGATCCCAGGAATCCAAAACCGGGGATGACGGCAAGACAGAACTGACCTTCATGACTGTGGAAGCAGTTTATATTGAGGACTATGACACCAACGATTTCACCACCTTCATGGAAGAAAAAACCGGTGTCCACATTAACTGGGAAACCATTCCCGAACAGGCAGAGGAAGAGAAACTCAACCTGGTTCTGGCCAGCGGAGACTATCCCGATGTCTTCTTTGGACTGGACTTTACAGATGATAAACTCTCCCTCTACGGCACCGAAGAGGGTCTTCTCATGCCCCTGAATGACCTTATTGATGCCCACATGCCCAACCTGAAAAAGGTTCTGGACGAAGTTCCCGGTTCCCGGGGAGCCATTACCAGTCCCGACGGCAAGATTTACGGTCTGCCCTCCTTCAATATCTGCTACCATTGCGAAAATGCCAATAAATTCTGGGTGTACAAGCCCTTTCTGGACAAGCTGGGCCTTGATATGCCCAAAACCACCGAAGAATTTGAACAGATGCTTATTGCCTTCCGGGACATGGATCCCAACGGCAATGGCAAAAAGGACGAAATTCCCTTTGCCGGAGCCACCGTGGCCTGGCATGCCACACCGGATCTGTTTCTCCTGAACTCCTTTGTTTACACCGACCTTAATTCCAGGATTGACATTTCCCCGGACCGCTTTATCGGTTTTTATGTGGACAATGGAAAAATCAAAACCTGTGTGGATACCCCGGCCTACCGGAAAGGACTGCGCTATTTGCATAAACTTTACAAAGAAGGCTTGATTTTCCCCGGTTCTTTTACCCAGGACGGCCCCCAGCTGGTACAGCTGGTAGAAGGATCAGATCTGCCTGTAGTGGGTGTAACCGCCGGCGGATGGGGTGGCGTATTTTCTGATTTTGGAGGAGAACGGTACAGGAACTTCCGTCCCCTGGAACCCCTTATGGGCCCCGACGGGATACAGTACACCCCCACATTTCTGCCTGAACCCATGCCCGGCCGCTTTGTCATTTCCTCCTCCTGCAAGAACCCTGTCGAAGCGGTTAAATGGGCAGATTACCTCTACTCCCCCGAAGGAACCCTCCGAGCCCGTAACGGTATTGAAGATGTAAGCTGGCGCTGGGCCAAAGAGGGAGAAAAGGGACTGGACGGCAATCCGGCCCTCTGGTATCAAATCAAACCCTGGAATGACAAGGATCCCCAGAATGAATGCTTTCTGGAAGTAGGCCCCCGGGCCATGACCAATGAATTCCGTCTTGGGCAGGCAAGTCCCCAGGATATAGACCTTTATAGCCAGGATGGTATAGAGCAGATGCTTTTTAATGCCACCCGGGATCTGTACCGCCCCCATGCAGACGCCTCCAAGGCTCTTCCCCGGTTAAAATTCCTTTCCGAGGAAGTTTCGGAGTTTGCGACAATACGGACAGAATATGCCAAGTATGTAAAGCAGTCTCTGGTACAGTTCATTGTTGGAGACCTGGATGTGGAAAAAGATTGGAATACCTATGTATCCAACCTTAAGAAACTGGGGCAGAAGGAACTGCTGGAAGTGTCCCAGAAGGCCTACGACCGCCAGTTCAAGTAAAAGATTACCCTGCCAAGGCAGATTTCATGAACCCGTCATCGTAAAGGCGGGTTCTTCCGGCCCTCTTGCATAGAGGGCTTATTCCACCCCCTGGAGACAAACATCATGAAAAAATTCCCCTACAGGCAAATCCACCTTGATTTCCATACTTCGGAAAAAATCCCCGGTATTGCCTCCGCCTTTAATCCGGCAGACTTTGCGGCTACCCTGAAAGAGGCGGCGGTGGATTCCATTACCTGTTTTGCCCGCTGTCATCACGGCTGGCTTTACCATGATTCAAAAGTCTTTCCCGAACTGGTACACCCGGGTCTGGAACAGCCGAATCTTCTGGAACGGCAGATTGAAGCCTGCCACAGGGAAGGAATCCGGGTTCCTGTGTACACCACCGTTCAGTGGGATGGCAGAATATCATCCCGGCATCCGGAATTTTGCGTGATTGCACCAGAAGGAACCATTGACGGTTACAAGCCCCATGAACCGGGGTTTTACGCCTTTCTCTGTGTCAACACCCCTTACCGGGATTTTTTGAAAGCCCATCTGGACGAAGTCTTGACCACCATGGATGTGGACGGGATTTTCATGGATATTGTCATGCTCCGGGACTGTTCCTGCCGCTGCTGTCAGGAAGGAATGAGGAAAGAGCATCTGGACGTGCACAAAAAATCCGACAGGATGGCTTATGCCCGGAGGATGCTGGCAGAATTCAAGGCCGATATGGCCGCCTTTATCCGCAGACGGAACAGAAACTGCTCCATTTTTTTCAACGGCTCCCACATCGGGCCGGGAATCAAAAAGGCCCTGTCCTCCTACACCCATCTGGAGGTGGAGTCCCTGCCCTCGGGGGGCTGGGGTTATGCCCATTTTCCCCTGATTTCCCGCTATACCAGAGGTCTGGGAATGGACTTTTGCGGTATGACCGGAAAGTTCCACACCCATTGGGGGGATTTTCATTCCTTCAAAAATCAGGCGGCCCTGGAATATGAATGCTTCAACATGCTTGCCCTGGGAGGAGGCTGTTCCATTGGAGACCAGCTTTTGCCTTCAGGAAGGCTGGAAAAAGCCGCCTATGACCTTATAGGAAAGGTTTACTCCTCTGTAAAGGAAAAAGAACCCTGGTGCCGGCAAGCCCGGCCTCTGGCTGATATAGGCCTTTTTAATCTGGAAGAATGGGAAGACAAGGAGCTGCCCGACCCCATGATGGGAGCCCTCAGAGCTCTGGAGGAAATGGGTGCCCAGTTTGACCTTATCGACAGTGCTTCCAACTTTGAAGACTACAAGCTCCTCATCCTTCCCGACCGCATTCCTGTAGACAAGCCCCTGGCCAAAAAACTCAAGGCCTACTTGAAAGGAGGGGGAAAAATCCTTGCCACCTTTGAATCGGGACTCACACCGGACAAAAGCACCTTTTCCATGGAAGAATTTGGCATTTCCAAAGTCCCGGGAAGCATAAGCGACCTTTCAGGAGAAGCAAGCGAGGGAAAATACTACTTTTTGAACGACTACTGCGACTTTATCCGTCTGGAAGCCCCCCTGAAAGGAGACCTGCCCGGCACGGAGCTCAACATGTATATACGGGGATTGACCATAAAAGCCGAAAAAGACACGAACATCCTGGCCCAAAGGCTCCTGCCCTGCTTTCACCGCACAGCTAAGGCCTTCTGCTCCCACCAGCATGCCCCCTCTTCGGGACAAATTGACGGGCCCGCGGCAACTCTGGCCGGAAGAATCCTCTACTTCTCCCATCCCCTGTTTACCATCTACAGAAAAAAAGGCCCCCGATGGATTCGTGAAATCCTGAAAGAAGGCATATCCCTCCTGATTCAGCCCCGGCTGACCCATAAGGGGCCGACCACATTGAAAACAATGGTAAACATTCAGGAAGAATACAAGCGCTGGGTGCTGCACTTCCTCCACTATATTCCGGAAAAACGCTGTGAACAGATTGAGATAATTGAAGATGTAATTCCCCTGTACCATGTGGAATCATCCCTTTTGTGCGAACAGGAACCCAAAGGGATCCGCACTGTCCCGGAAGGCGATGAAATTGCATTCAGCCGGAAAGACAACCAGGTGGAATTCACCCTCCCTTCCCTTCGGGGACAC
>PDWJ01010285.1_pt1 | contig 15813 bp, 15 predicted proteins | sample 1430881 | NCBI WGS metagenome assembly PDWJ01 (sample SAMN01162460, study PRJNA174530) | Oral metagenome, whole genome shotgun sequencing project. | biome: Marine environment; feature: Marine mammal; material: Swab sample of the gingival sulcus; isolation source: swab sample of gingival sulcus... | reverse complement strand
GGTTGGTCGTTTTCATGTTACGGACGCTCCTGGTTGTTCTCGGCAGAGGTCAACGGCCCGGCCACGATACGCTCCAGCGTGGCCAGAGCATTGTGGTAGCCGGCAAGGGACGCGATGTAGCGTTCCTGCAGCTCGAGGTAGGTCGTACGGACGGCCAGCACGTCGGTGAAGTTGAAAAGGCCCTTCAGGTAGGCGCTTTCGGCGGTGGTCATGGCTTCCTCGGCCGCCGGCAGGATCTCTTCCCTGAGGGTGAGCGCCGCCTGGAACGATGCCGCCAGCTCCGCCTGCGCCGCCGCCAACCGCGCCAGGGCGGTCGTGGTCACGGCCAAACGCTCTTTCTGCGTTTGGGCCAACTCCAAAGCGGCCGCCTGGATGTTACCCTGATTCCGGTTGGCCAGGGGCAGGGGCAAGGCCACGCCCGCCACCAGCGCGTTGTCTCCGGATTCTTCAAGGTGCTTGATCCCCCCGGAAGCGACGATGTCGATCTTGCCCAGGGAGCGCTCAAGACTCAGGGAGGCCTCGCGCAGGGATTGCTCCGTGGCCCAGCGCGCGATATCTGGATTGGCCGCTAGGCGCTTCTTCAACGCCGCCACCGCCGGCGGGGGAACGATCTGTTCCAAATTGCCTACGGCGCGGCCGAATGCCGGCTGGTCGGAACCCCAGGTGGCCGATAGGCGGATCCGCGCAGCGGCCAGAGTCAGCGCCGTCGTTTCCCGGTCCATCTCAGCCGTGGTGACGGCGATCCGGGCCCGTGTCTGCTCGATGGGGGAGGCCGCGCCGGCCTGGACCCGCCGCTCGACGGCGGCCAGATCCTGTCGGGCCGTCTCGATCAGTTCGTCGGCCAGCGTGGTCCGCAACTGAGCGGTCACGACCTGGACAAAGGCCTGCGCCACCTCGCTGAGCACCTCGAGCCGGACCGTTTCGTAATCCCAGGCGGCCAGTTCGCGCTCGAAGCGCGCCACCTCGCGGCGGCCGGCACGTTTGCCGCCCAGTTCGAACAGTTGAGCCACCGACAGCGTGAACTCGGAACCGCCGAAGCCCGCCAGATCCCCGGACCCCATGAAGTTCGCCACTTCCAACGCCAGTTCCGGATTGGGGCGCAAATCGGCCTGGACCGCGCGCGCGTCTCGGATCCTGCGTTCGAAATCGAAGACGGCCAGGCGGGGACTGTGGGCCAGGGCCAACGCGCCGGCCTGGGGCAAGGTGATGGTTTCGCCGTCGGCGATATCCGGGACGGCTGTGAGCGGATTGGTGATGGTGTCGGCTGGTGAAGCGGCGGCAAACATCGGCGTGGTCAGCAAAACCACAACGGCCAATGCTTGCCCAAGGCGAAAGCGCCCGAACAATTTCATGATCTGAATCCTTTTCCAAGACGCGGCTCTCAACAAATGGGCTCGCCAAAGGGGCCCAAGGGATCTTCCAGGATGGGTATCGGCGTGAGGGCTAGCAGCGCAGGGGCGGGAAGGCGGCGGGCAACAGCTGTGGTAACGCGACGCGCGGGGCTACCGGGCAGGGGGCGGTGTCATGGGCAGGTGTGACCATCTCGCCGGATTCGACGGGAACGGGGATGCCGGGGGCGGCTTCCAGAGGCCAATCCCCTTTGCACCGGCTGTCGACCACGGTGATGTCGGTGGTGTTGCACGGATCGGCCAGGCAGCCGGGCTCGTGTCCGCATGAGCTTTCCGGGCAGGATGAGCAGAAATGATCCAAGACACCGGCCAGGCAGGCCGTTGGTGCCAAAAGGAGCAACCCGAAGGCTGCTATCAGGACTGCTTTCATGATGCTCATGCGTAACAGGATACCGTGGTTTTGGGGAAGCGCAAGCTGCTTACAGGTTTTCACAGATCCTCACAATTCGCCGCAATGATCTGAAAAACCGTAGTCGAACTACGCGCTCCCCCTGCGGAAGCCTCGGCTTCACCCGCTCACGAAATCAGACGGTCAACGCACCAAAGAAATTTTCCGCACCGCCTCCGCTCCCGCGGCCCGCAGGCGGACGAAATACATCCCCGCCGGCGCCGCTTGCCCGCTACGGACCCGGCCATCCCAGCCCAGCACCTGGGGGCCCGGTTCCAGACCGGTGGCCACGCGCCGGGCCACGCGCCGTCCGCGCACATCCATCACGTCCAGAACCGCGTCACCCGATCGCGGCATCTCGAAGGCGAACGTCGTGCCATGCTGGAAGGGGTTGGGGTAAGCGGGCTTCAGGCGCAGCCGGGCGGTGCTGCGGGGTCGGGGGTCATCGCCCACGCCGGTGGGCTGGGCTTCCGTCCAGCTGGCGATCCCATCGCTGAAGTGTCCACCGGCCACGGTGAAGTCGCCCACCACGATCAGATCGCCGGCGTGCACCACCAGTTCCAGGCCCTCGTCGTTCAGGCCGGATCCCAACGCCGACCAGGTGCTGCCGTCCCAGTTCGCGATGCCGGCGGCGGGTTGACCGCCCGCCTGGCTGAACTGCCCGGTGGCGTAAAGCCGGCCGGCGTGTTGACGCAGGGCCCGGATGCTGCCGTACACGCCCTCGCCCAGGGTGCTCCAGCCGGTGCCGTCCCAAGCCGCGATCCTGCCCGCGGGTTGGCCGCCCGCCTGGGTGATGCTGCCGGCCACGTAGAGCAGGCCGTCCGCCTCGTAGAGTTCGCGCGCCATACCCTCCACACCTGCGCCCAGCGCCGACCAGGTGTTGCCGTCCCAGGCGGCGATGCCGTTGGCCGCCACGCCGTCGATGCTCTGGAAGCTGCCGGTCACGATCAACTGGCCCTGGTAAGAGCCCAGGGCGTAGAGATCCGTGCCGCCGGGGCTGTCGCCGATTTCCAGCCAGGTGTCGGAGTCGGGCTGGTAGCGGGCCACCACCTTATCCGGCAGGTAGGTGATGGCGTACAGCGTGTCGTCCAACACCACCAGGCCCGCGCCGCTGGTGTTGGTGACGGCATCGCCCAGCGGGGTCCAGGTGTTGCCGTCATAACGAGCAAAATTCTTGCAGGGCACACCGCCGGCATTGTCGATGTTGCCGGTCACCACCAGATCGCCCTGATAGGTGACCATATGGTGGATCCTGGCCGTGGTGAAGCTTTGGGGCCCTAGCCCCATGTCCACCCAGTCGGTGCCGTTCCAGCCCGCCAGCAAGACGCCTTTCACGTCGTCGCCGAAGCGGGTCGATGGCCTGCCGGCCACCAGGAGCAGGTCGTTCCAGACGTGAGCGGCATAGGTGGGGCCATCGATACCATCGCCGGAGGCCATGGCCTGCCAGACACCGCCACTGCGGCGGGCCAGGTTGCGGGCCACCGTGCCCTCGGCCTCCGAGAACAAACCTCCCAGCACCAGGTCCGATCCGTATGACGCGGCGCAGAGCACCCCGCCGTCCAGGGCGATCGGATCCCAGTAGAACACGTTCCAGGCGAAGACCGAAGAGTAGCCGTTGTAGACCAGCAACCGACCGGCGTGAACACCCAGGATCATGGGGGCCGCCGGACCGGAAAAGAAGCTCGGGTTGGAGCCCATCGGGCCCCAACTGGTGCCGTCCCACACGGCGAAATTGGGCAGATTCTGCCCGCCCGCCATGCTGAAGTAGCCGCTCACGGCCACCTTGCCGTCCCAGGCGTGGATGGTCAGGCCTGCCGCTTCGTAGGGCTGTCCGTATTCGTCACTCAGACCGCTGCCCATGGCGTGCCACTGGTTGCCGTCCCAGCGCGCCACATGACTCACGTAAACCTCGTCGATATAATCCATTTCGCCTGTGATGTACAGGTTGGCGCCGTCGGTGGTCATGTCCGTGGGATAACTTTCGTCCAGGGATGCCAACTCGCTCCAGTAGCTTCCGTTCCAGGCCAACAAGGCCTCGTCGGCGATGACGATGAGCTGGCCGTCATAGACCTCCAGATCCTGCACGAAGTTGAACTCGCCGCCGTGGGGAGACATCTCCCAAGCGTTCCCGTTCCAGCGGGCCAGGTAGCTCCCGTCGAATTCTCCCGCCACGTACAGGGCGCCATCGTAGACGATGGCCGCAGTGGCTTCCGCGGGGAGGCCGTCGTCGAAAGAGGACCAGGCGGTGCCGTCGAAACGCGCCACATGGGCGGCGGGCGTGTCGCCCACATGGGTGAAGGAGCCGGCGATCACGAGATCGCCCTCGAACTCCAGGGCCGCCAACACCATGCCGTCCGTTCCGGGCAAGGACCAGCGGGAGGACCATGGCTCGTCGCCGGAGGCGGCAAGGCTTGGGCAGGCCAGAAGTAGCGCGATGATACATAGTAGTCGGTGCATGAGGTCGCCTTCGGATGGAGGACAGGGCCGTGTTGGGGGATGGTCCGCTATATGGCTTGTCGTGCCCGCGGGGTGTCGGTTGCACAAAAAATTCAATATTTGGTTCTCGGCCCACGGCCGGACCTTGCGGTTATTTTTCGATCCCGGTCCTGGCTTCCACGCCCCGGTTGTAGTAGTGCTTGACCTCCCGCATCTCCGTCACCAGATCAGCCATGTCGATGAGCTCCTGCGGCGCGTAACGACCGGTCAGGATCACCTCCACATGGGGCGCGCGTCCGGTGATGGCCCGCCGCACGTCCCGCAGGGCGATGAGCTGGAAATACAGGGCGATGCAGACCTCGTCCATGACGACCACATCGTGGTGCCCGTCGGCCAGGATGGCGGCCATCCGGCGCAAGCCCTCGCGGGCGGCGCTGCGGTCGGCCTCCTGCGGGGGGCCTTGAATGAAGCAGCCCCGGCCATACTGTTGTAGGGTCAGCCCGGGAATCCGGTCGATGAGGTCCAACTCGCTGTAGTGCATGCCCTTGACGAACTGGCCGATGAAGACCCGCTTGCCGGCGGCGGCAGCTCGGAGCGCCAGCCCCAGGGCCGCCGTGGTCTTGCCCTTGCCGTTTCCGGTGTAGATCTGCAGATAGCCCGTGGTGTTATCCGGATTATTTGCAGGACACATGGCCCACCTCCTGACCGCTCTGGATGTGGAACGCCCAGATCTGAATATGGCGCGCCTTCATCGGGCGCGGCCGGCCCGCCGCCTCGGCCACGCGAACCAGGCGCTCGCGAAACACCGGCCAGGCGGACACACCTGCCGGTACCTCGATCCGCGAGTATCGCTCGGCCGGATCACGGTTCGCGAATGTCCGCCACAATTGCTGGTTGATCTCGTCGGGACTTTCCGCCAAGCGCAGGCCGATTTCCGTAACCTGCAGAGAATCCAGAAGGGTGGCCGCCAGCGAATCTGCCGATGCCGGCCAAGCGAACAGGGGCGCGGGGTCCTCGCGGTGGCAACCACACAGCACCAGAAGGGTCGCCAGAAACCAGCTGAGGTGTTTCATGAGAGATCCTTCGGGTTGAAGTATCCGGCTTTGCCTGCGGCCGCGGGCGACAAAGCGGTCAGACAGGATGAGTTCACCGATCACGGGGAAGCAGATCATGACAGATTCCCGCGTTTTCATCATAAAACTATGGTAACATATTGCCTCGCCCAAGTGATCGATCCGGTCACGGCCATCGCTCTGCAAAGGAGAAGTTCACCATGGCAACTCGACACCGCTTCCATCCGTTCCTCCTCGCCCTTCTGATCACCATTTTGGCCGGCAGCGTCTCGGCCCAGGTCACCGGCCTGCGCACCATCGGTGGCGACAGCCCCGATTACACCTCCATCAGTGCCGCCCTGGACGATCTCAACCTGCACGGGGTGGGTGAGGGCGGTGTGACCTTCCTCATCCGTGACGGCGTCTACGACGAGCCCCACAATCTGATCATCAGGGATCTCAACTCCAGCGCCGAGAACCCCGTGGTGTTCCGTCCCGACGCCGGCGCCGACGTGGTCATCAACCAGACCATCAGCGAGGACTTCAGTTGGGGATTCCGGGTGCACAACTCCGACCACGTCACCTTCAGCGGCATCCCCTACGGGGAGACCGAGGGCATCCATCTCACGGTCAACGGCTACCGCAATGCCGATGACGATGTCTTCGTGTTCTGGATCTCCAACGGGGCCGACCACGTCACCCTGGCGAATCTGCACATCGAGAGCATCAGCGACCCGATCCACGACACCGGCTGGTCGACCCCCGTCTACCTTTCCACCTACCAAGTGCCCTCGCCCGAGGTCGGTATGGACGGTTTCACGGTGCGCGGTTGCGAGATCGTCGGCGGCAGCACCTTCGGCATGTACCTGGACAGCGAGGCCACCCCGAACCACGACATCAACATCGTGAACAACAAGATCTGGGACTGGCAGAAATACGGCATCAACCTCAACGATCAGGGTCGATACGCCAACATCGAGGGCAACGAGATCTGGCAGACCTTCGATCGGGCAGCGGTACGGACAACCAGATCCACTACAACACCGTGGTCATAGGCGGGCTGGATACCCGCGGCACCAAATCGTTCTGCCTGTACATCGCCGGCTCGTCCACCGACCTGGAGGTCATGAACAATCTGCTGCTGAACGAGCGCACCGGCACCGAGGACTTCGGTACCTCCTACTGCGCCCTGGGCATCAAGACGGTCGCCTCCATGGCCGTGTGCGACTACAATCTCCTGTCCGTGGGGCAAGACGGCCTGGGCGACAACAGCTACGTGGCGCGTATCGGCTCCGGGTCCAGCGCGGAGTTCTACAACACCCTGGCAGATCTCCAGAACGCCCCGGGCTATGCGCCTCGCGATGTCCACTCCATCCCCGGCATCCCCATGCTGGATCCGGAGACGCTCCACCTGCTGCCGGATTCTCCCTGTGCTGATGCGGGCACGCCGCTGATCGCCCAGGGCATCGTCACCGATTTCGACGGTGACCCCCGTGATGTCCTGACTCCGGACATCGGCGCGGACGAGATGCTGAATGCTTCCGCGGTGGAGATTCCCCAGCTGGCCACGGGTCCCCTGACCCTGGAGCCGGCCCACCCCAACCCCTTCAATCCCCTGACCAACATCAGCTTCTCGCTGGCCCGGTCCGCCACCGTGTCGGTGACCATCCACGATGTGCGCGGGCACCTGGTGCGGCGCCTGGCCAGTGCCGCGGCGCTGGACGCCGGCCGGCACACCATGAGCTGGGACGGGCGCGACGGCGCGGGGCGGATCATGCCCTCGGGAGCCTATTTCTTCCGGGTGCAGGCCGACGACATGTTCCGCAGCGGCCGCATGCTGTTGCATAAATAGCGCGACGGTTTTAGCCTGACGGACCCGGGGCCTTAGCGCCCCGGGTTTCGAATTTCCCGACAAGGAGGCTTTATGGAACAGATCCTCGAAGCGGTGCGCAACGACGGTGTCTTTGTGATGCGCCTGCTGTTGGCGATGGTGCTGGGCGGGCTGGTGGGCCTGGAGCGCCAGAGGAGAGGGCGCCCCGCCGGGTTGCGCACCAATATTCTGGTTTGCCTGGGCTCGGCGGCCATCATCGTCGCGTTCCAGAAGCTGTCTCTGGAATCGACCGCGGGGGCGGAATCGGCCATCCGCATGGATCCGGCGCGGGCGGCTGCCGGCGTCATCACCGGTATCGGTTTCCTGGGTGCCGGCACGATCATGAAGAGCCGCAGTTACGTGCGGGGCTTGACCACCGCGGCCTCCATTTGGGTCGTCTCGGCCATCGGCGTGACAGCGGGTTTGGGCGAGTATGTCATCGCCGGCGTCCTGACGCTGCTGGTCCTGCTGGCGCTCTACGCCTTCCATCGCCTTTCGCTGCATGGGGATCGGTATTTTTCCCTGACTCTCCACTGGTCCGGCGACCTCGATCTGCTGGCTGACGTGACGGCGCAGCTTCGGGAAGATGGCGTGGTGGTCAAGAATCGTCAGGTAACGCGTCATCCGCAGACGGGGGAATGCGAGGTGGAGCTTGGGCTGAAGAGACACAAAGAGGGTGACGGCCGGGCGGTTCTGGACAGGCTCCAGGCGGACCGGCGCTTCGAGAAGGTGAGCTGGGGTTAGTGTTTTGCGCCGCCGTCGGGTTTGCCGGAGCAGGGGCGCGGGGCGCGGGGCTGGACGGTGGTGAGTCGCGGTACCCGCCGGCGGGTATCTGAAAGCGTAAAAAACATCGCGATATGCGCCCTGGCCCTCACGCCTGAAACTTCTTTTGCCTGAACGGGCACTCCCACGAAGAATGCTGGCCGGAACATCCTTGGTTTTGTGAAAAATTTGATTTACTATATGTTAAGTAAGCGGACCTTGGACCCCAAGATGTTGCGCAACCCAGGACCCAGGACCCAGGACCGATGGATCGTGGCTCTTGGATCCGGACAAGGCCCACAAAAGCGAAAACCCCGAAGAGAGGTCTCATGACTCCCGCAGGTAAAACACGAGACGCGGAGGCCACCCGAGCGGCCATCCTGGATGCGGCGGAGGGTCTCTTCGCCAAGCACGGCTTCGCCGGCACCTCGCTGGCGGCCATTGCGGACATCTGTGGGGCGTCGGCGCCGTTGATTCTTCACCACTTCAAGGACAAACGGGGCCTGTACCGGGCGGTGAAGGAGGCCATCGTCAAACGATACGCCGCCTGCTGGCCCGCCCCCAGCGAAACGGTGTCGGGGTTGCCGGATATCCTGAGCACCCTCATGAGCACCATGTTCGCCTACTACAAGCAGAACCCCACCATGGTGCGCATCGCCAACTGGTCTTTGCTGGAGGGGGACGACGAACCCTGGGGTGGAGAGTCGGAGTGGCTCCAGCGGTACATCGGGCAAATTCAGGAAGCCCAGCGGCGAGGCGAGATCCGGTCCGACATACCGCCCTATCGTGTTCTGATCATCATCAACGGCGCCATCCATACCTGGTGGGAATACCACGAGCACATGCTGCGCGATCTCGAGCAGGCCGATGATCCCGATGCCGCCGATGCCGGGTACTTCCATGATCTGCGGGCGGTCCTGCTGCAGGGGTTGGCTCCCAAACCGGATGGAGGGTCGTGAGCATGGAGACCTTGCGGCGGCTTCAGGGGTACATGGGCGGACGCCGGATGCTGTTGCCCGGGGCGATCGTGCTGTCCGGTGTCAGCGCCATTCTGAGCATGTTGCCCCTGGTGCTGATCTGGCGCATCGTACGCGAATTGCTGGCCCCCGAAACCGGCGACAGCACGGCCTTCATCCTGGCCTGTGGCTGGTGGGCCCTGGCAGCGGCCGTGGCGGGTATTCTCATCTATTTCCTGGCCCTATCCCTTTCCCATCTGGCGGCTTTCCGGGTGGAAACCGAAATGCGGCGGGAAAGCATGCGCCGTATCCTGGCCATGCCCCTGGGGTTCTTCGACCACCATACATCGGGCCGGATGCGCAAGATCATCGACGACAACGCCGGCATCACCCACACCTTCCTGGCCCACCAGCTTCCTGATCTGGCGGGGACGGCGCTGGTGCCCCTCATCACCATCGTGCTGATCCTGGCCTTCGACTGGCGGCTGGGTCTGGCGACGATTGTCCCCGTGCTGCTGGCCTTGGCCCTCATAAGTTCCATGATGGGGCAACGCGGCCGCGTCATCATGAAGCAGTACATGGACTCCCTGGAGGATATGAACACCGAGGCGGTGGAGTACGTGCGCGGGATACCCGTGGTCAAGGTCTTCCAGCAGACGGTGTTCTCCTTCAAGAGCTTCCATGACAGCATCATCCGTTACCGGGATATGGTCCAGGGCTACACGCAGATGTGGGAAAAACCGATGTCCGCCTACACGGTCATCATCCAGGGCTTCGCCTACTTCCTGGTGCCGGTGGGGATTCTGTTGCTGAAGCGCGGGGCGCCCGCCACCGAACTGATCGTGGACCTGTTCTTCTTCATCCTGCTGACCCCGGTCTTTGCCCAGTGCCTGATGCGGAGCATGTACCTGAACCAGGCCCTGGGGCAGGCCGGCGAAGCGGTGGACAGGGTGGAGGAATTGCTGCAGGTGGCGCCTTTGCCCCGCACCGAAACGCCGCGGCCCATCACGGGGCATGACGTGGAGTTCCGGCAGGTTTCGTTCCGGTATGGGGCGGATCAGGATCTGGCCCTGGATAACGTGAGTTTCCGCCTTCCCGCGGGACGGACCTGTGCTGTGGTCGGGCCTTCGGGAAGCGGGAAAAGCACTCTGGGTCGGCTTGTCCCGCGGTTCTGGGATGTCGAGTCGGGGGCGGTGCTCATCGGGGGCGCGGATGTGCGCGCGCTGCAGCCCGAGGATCTGCTGTCCCAGGTGTCTTTCGTCTTCCAGAACAGCCGGCTCTTCAAGACCACGTTGCTGGACAACATCCGTTTCGGGAATCCGCAAGCGACGCGCGAAGAGGTGGAGCAGGTGGTGGATCAGGCACGGTGCCGGGAGATCATCGATCGCTTGCCGGAGGGATTGCAGACCCGCATCGGGGTGGAGGGCACCTACCTCTCCGGAGGCGAGCGCCAGCGCATCGCTTTGGCCAGGGCTCTGCTGAAGGATGCCCCCATCGTCGTGCTGGATGAGGCCACGGCCTTTGCCGATCCGGAGAACGAACACCTGATCAAACGGGCCCTGGCGGAGTTGACCCGCGGCAAGACCGTGCTGATGATCGCCCACCGGCTTTCGAGCGTGGTGGATGCGGATCAGATCCTGGTTCTGGACAGGGGGGCGGTGGTGGAGCAGGGACGCCACGCGGATCTGTTGCAGGCGGGCGGGCTGTACGCGCGCATGTGGGCGGAATTCCAGCAAGCGGTACGCTGGACGCTGGGCGAGACGGAACAGGGAGGTGGAGAATGATGCTGACCTGGGTACGGAATCGCCTGGCGTTGAGCGAGAAGGGAGCCCGGGATTTTCTCAAGGGAGTCTGGGCCACGACCCTGCTCGATATCGCCCTGATGTTGCCGGCGGTTGCTGGCCGTTCTGCAGTACCGCAGCACGTATACCACCATCTACGATGAAAGCGCCAACCGCCGGGTGGCTTTGGCGGAAAAGCTGCGCCGTCTTCCATTGGCTTTTTTCGGGACGCGGAACCTGTCCGACCTCACCGCCACCATCATGAGCGACAACACGGAAATGGAGCACACCTTTTCCCACGCGGTGCCGCAGCTTGTCGCCTCGGTGCTCAGCATTGTCCTGATTGCGATGGGGTTGTTCATCTTCGAATGGCGGTTGGCCCTGGCGCTGTTCTGGGTGGTGCCCCTGGCGGCGGCTTGCCTACTGTTGTCCAAGACTTGGCAACGCCGCAACAACCGCCGTATCTACGACCGGAAACGCGCCGTGACGGACAGCATTCAGGAGGGGTTGGAGAACGTCCAGGAAATCAAGTCCTTCCGCCTGGAAGAACGATTCATGGCGGATATGGGCCAGCAACTGGATGACTACGAAAAGCATCTGATACGCACGGAGCTGACCACGGGGGTGCTGGTCAACGGCGCCCAGAGCCTGCTCAAACTGGGGCTGGCCGGGGTCATTTTGCTGGGGGCCCATCTGGTGTCCCGCGGAGAGGTGGAGCTTTTCACCTATCTTGTCTATCTGTTGGTGGCCTCGCGTGTTTACGAACCCGTCAATGATGTGTTCAACAACCTGGCGGCCCTTTACCACCTGGACATCAGAATCGATCGCCTGCGCGAGATCCAGGAACTGGCCACCCAGACCGGGGCCAAGGAGTTCACCCCCGAGCATCATGATATCGAGTTCCGGGATGTGAGCTTTGCCTACGATGCGGACAAACCGGTCCTGACCGGGGTCTCCTTCACCGCCCGAGAGGGCCGGATCACGGCTTTGGTCGGGCCCTCGGGGTGCGGCAAGACGACCACGGCTCTGCTGGCGGCCCGCTTCTGGGATCCGGGGCAAGGCGAGGTGTGGCTTGGGGGACGGAACTTGCGCGGCATCGATCCGGAAATCTTGTTGCGGCATTTTTCGGTGGTCTTTCAGGACGTTGTGCTGTTCAACGCCAGCATCATGGAGAATATCCGCATCGGCCGGCGCGGTGCCGACGATGAGGAGGTGCGCCGGGTGGCCCGTCTGGCCCGTTGCGACGAATTCATCGCCCGGCTGCCTGCCGGTTTCGACACGGTGATCGGCGAGAACGGAGAAACCCTTTCCGGAGGGGAGCGCCAGCGCATCTCCATTGCCCGGGCCCTGCTCAAGGATGCCCCGATCGTGCTGCTGGATGAGGCCACGGCATCTCTGGACGTGGAGAACGAGACCCGGATTCAGGATGCCCTGTCGGAGCTCACGCGGGGCAAGACCGTCTTGGTCATCGCCCACCGGATGCGCACCATAGCCCATGCGCACAAGGTGGTGGTGCTCGATGGCGGGCGTGTGGTTGAAGAAGGAAGTCCGGCCGACCTCAGGGCCCGGCAGGGTTTGTTCGCGAAAATGATGGAGCGCCAGATGACGCAGGGGACGCTTTGATGCGGGACGCTATCGGGGGCCAATGCCCGATTACCGGCCTTCCTGACCTCCTAACCCGCTGATTTCAGGCACCAACAATTTTCGCGGCACCACCCCAGGGTTGCGGCTTGGGGAAAACGGTGTGACTTTGTTGATACGGTCTCTCAGACGATCCGGCCTTTCTGCTCCTGCCGCAGCTTTCCCCGATCCAGCCCGAGACCCCCATTTTCGCCCCGGCCCCTGCCGGCTGAGGGCACATCTGATTCCTCCGACCGTCGGAGGGTGAGGCTCGCCAGTCACCGGGAAAAGTTTTCCCGCGTGGACCGCCGGGCCAGTTCGAAGCGGAACGGGTCTCCTGGAAGAAGCCGGAAGCCCTGACCGTTTGCATTTAGCCGGAAAGCCGGCACATGGAGATAAAGACTGTGAAGAAATTGTACGTGGGCAACCTGCCTTTCAGCGCGACCGAGGATGAAGTGACCGAACTGTTTGGCCAGTATGGCACTACCCACAGCGTGGCGCTGATCAACGACCGTGAGACCGGCCGTCCCCGGGGCTTCGGCTTCGTGGAAATTGATGACGATGCTCTCGAGGGCATGGTCGGTGCTCTGGACGGCAAGGAGATGGGTGGCCGTGCCCTGCGTGTCAACGAGGCCCAGGAGCGCTCCCGTGGCGGTGGCCGGGGTAGCTACGGCGGCGGTGGCGGTGGCCGCTGGTAGGTTGGAATCAGCCCACGGGTTGATGATCTGGACCCCGCTGCGAATGGTGGCGGGGTCTTCGCTTGTTCCAAAGAAAGGAGCCGTCTTGGCTCGCAATCACTTCAGCTTTGAGAAGCGACGCAAAGAAGTCGAGAAGAAGAAAAAGAAGGCCGCCAAGCGCGAGGCCCGGGCCGAACGCAAGGCCGCCGGCAACGATGAGGGCGGGGCGCCCATCGCGGCCCTGGATGAGTGGGGCAATGTCATCCCCCAAGATCCAGAAGATGAAGCTCCCGAAGGGGATACCGACGAAGGACCGCGGGACCGCAACGAAACGGATTAACCGGTTTCGCCAAGTCTCATGGTTTCTCTCATGGCTTCTCCCGCGGCTTCTCCCGCGGCCTCCCTTGGTGGCGCCGGTCCCAAGCCCTGTCGCCCGATCAGGCCGCCGGCCCGGACCCCGTCAAAGGGGACAGCTTCCGCACCACCCGATCCTCCACATCGTCCCAGAAGAGTTGCAGGTGCGGGAACGGGATCTCGATGCCCGCCGCATCCAGGCCTCGCTTGGCGGCTTCCATCACGGCGCATTTCACGCTCTGCCGTGAGCTCGCGTCGCGCACCCAGACCCGCACCAGCAGGTTCACGCTGGAGTCGGCGCAGTCGGCCACCACCACATCGGGTTCGGGGTCATCCAGCACGTCCTGCAGATGGGCCACGGCCTTCAGCAGAGCCTGGCGCGCCGCGTGGATGTCTTCCTTGTAGGCGATGCCGATGGGCACGTCGATCCGCAGTTCGCCATGCTTGCTGTCGTTCTCCAGAACCTCGTCGATGATGCGCTTGTTGGGAATCACCACGTAAGAATTGCGCGGCGTGCGGATGCGTGTGGAGCGCAAGGTGATATCCTGCACCCTGCCGTACTCGCCGGCCACCGAGAGATAATCGCCCACGATGAAGGGTTGATCCCAGAATATGGTGAAGCCGGCAATGGTGTTGGCCAGGGAATCCTGCGCCGCCAGACCCACGGCAATACCCATCACCCCCAGCCCGGCGATGGCCGCGCCCACGTTCACGCCCAGCTGGGACAGGGCCATCACTACGCCGAAGGCGATCAACGTGTAGCGGAAGATGCTGTCCACGAGCATGCTCACCAGTTTCTCGTGCAGGCCGGAGTGGCGCATGGTCGCGGCCAGAGGCCGGCGAACGACACGGTAGAGCAGCCAGAAGGCGAACAGGGTGAAGACGGCCGCCAGCAGCCGTGGCAGATAGGACACGGCGGTGGTGATGAGCTGCTGGACATCGAGATAGCGGGTCAAGAATTCCATGAGAGGGCCTCCAGGATGGTGTCGGGCCTACGGGGTTGCCGCGCCCTGCGCGGGGGCATGGAAAAAGGGAGCGCCGGTCGGCGCTCCCCCCTATGTGGCGCTCACCCTTGTGGCGCTCACCCTTGCGGTTTCAGCCGAGGTTTAGCGGAACAGGGCCTTCAGGCTGCCCAAGCTGGTGCTCGCGGTGGCCACGGTGCCCTCGATGATGCCGGGGGTTCCCCAGTCGGGGCCCGCAATCCAGCAGTTCGGGTCATTGTAGTCCGGGCAGGCGGTGCTGGCCAGCACCAAGCTGGGGGTACTGGGCGGTGAACAGATCGATGTCGCCGACCAGCAGCAGGACCTCGCCCGCGCCCAGGGTGCCGCTCAGGGGCATGTGGGTGTGGTCGATGTTGCCGTCCACCACATACCAGCCGGTCAGGTCCAGATCCGTCTCGGTGTTGTTGAACATCTCGATCCATTCCACATCCGTGCCGATGGAGTTGTACATCAACTCGGTGACGATCAGTTCGTTCGCGGCCAGGGCCACCATGGGCACCAGCAGGATGATCAGAAGAGCGGCGATAGCCTTGTTCATTGTTTTTCCTCCAGGTTTTTTGTTGTTGTTGCTGTTGTTATTGCCGGGGGTATTCCTTGTTGGAACCTCCCCGATCAGAGACGGACGACTACTTGATCAGGAGCATCCGTCCGACGGCGACATCCGTATTCGCCCGCACCCGCGCGAAGTAGGTGCCACTGGCCGCGCGGCGGCCATTCTCCAGTTCTCCGTTCCAGTTCACCGTCTGGGGACCGGCCTCCAGGGCGCCGGGCCGCAGGGTACGCACCCGGCGGCCGGCCACATCGATGATCTCGATGGTCACCTCGGCCGGGGCGTTCAGGGTGAAGCGGAGGCGGGTGCTGGGGTTGAAGGGGTTGGGGTGAGCCCGCACCGGACCCAGGACGGGGCCGGGCAGGACACGCTCTTCCACCGCGGAAAGGCCGCCGTTGGCGGCTCCCGGGGTGGGCTCGGGGAAGAAGGCCCAGATATCCTGGCCGCCTTCCAACCGCCCTTCGCTCACATCCGGGGTCTGGGGCCCGAAGTCGTAGAAGTCCAGGCCCGTCACCGAATCCGCGGCGGCGAAGACGATGACATCGTCCCCGGCCGAGGACCAGCCGAAGCCCAAGGTCGTCTCGTCATAGACCAGATAGCCACCGGCGGCCAGCACGGTCCCGTCCGGGATACGGAACTTGGTCAGCTCCGAGCGCTGGTCCGAAAGGAAGGCACCGGACAGGTCCACCGCCATGGTGCCGCGGTTGTGCAGTTCCACCCAGTCGTCCACCCCGCCGCCGGCGCTGGTGGTGTGGAATTCGTTGATGCAGACGGCGGAGAAGTAGCCGGCGGTGGTGTTGGTGGCGCCGGGGGTGGAGGCCGTCAGATATTCGGGAAAAACGCGGTGGGCGGCGCCGTGGGCGGCCGGCGCGTAGTCGTGGCGATAACCCACCGCGGCGTCGGGCGCGCAGGGGCCGAATTGCCAGCCGTTGATCAGGGTGTTGCCCTGGTCCCGGC
>PDWJ01003237.1_pt1 | contig 15819 bp, 12 predicted proteins | sample 1430881 | NCBI WGS metagenome assembly PDWJ01 (sample SAMN01162460, study PRJNA174530) | Oral metagenome, whole genome shotgun sequencing project. | biome: Marine environment; feature: Marine mammal; material: Swab sample of the gingival sulcus; isolation source: swab sample of gingival sulcus... | reverse complement strand
ATTGCTATTTAGCAAAGCCTACATGCTTTCTAAAGTCTACGGAGACATCTTCGGCTATTATGTATTTGTTGACATGACTCTGGATGGTTTGAAACTCGATGGAACAGATCAGATCAAGATCGTTGCGGAAGGTTTTGAAGATTTAGTGTTCAGCGTCCCTGCACAGCAGTAACCAAATACTGAATAGTTCAAGCTGGCCCTCGGGAAGTATTTTCCGGGGGCTTTTTATTTTCCTACGTAAAACAACCCTTATTTATCCAGGTCAACATCCACAATATACAGGCGGTTGGAATCAATAGTGTTTGCATCCAGCATTTTTGCCTCAAGTTTTCCCCCGGATGACCAGGTAGCAAAATCGTCATCGTTCAGGATACCAAGTTTTTTATTATTGATTAGCCATAGACCTTCCATTTTGTCGTGCGGGTATTGCACACGTTCGACCATATCGATAACCAATGACTTGCTTACAGGCTTGATGCCGTATTTATAAAGCGCGTCCCAGCCCTGCTCTAAAGTTATTTGCTCAAGCGTCTTGTTGTCAATGGTCAGGCCAAGGTTTTTATCTTGCACCAAAGCGCCGTCGTTGGTGATTTGTTCGATGTTTGTTCCGCTGGACAGGTCAATGCGATATACACGCTTCTGTGCATCAGGCGCGGGCTTGCCTTTGGAACCTCCTTTTATGAATTTGCCATCACGCTCTATCACCAGGAATTCATGGTTATTGATGGCGACGATTTCCGAATTGGAATTTTGAGGTTTTTCCTGAGCATACAAATACTGCCCAATTTCCCCGGTCTTTACATTCACTGTTACAATACGCGTAATGTTTTGGTTTTTTACTTTTTTGTTTGGCAAGTACATGGTCGATTGCATAATACCGACCAGAGTTTGCTCATCCGGCGTGATAGCCAGGCCTTCCATGCCTCGATTAGGACGGCGATGGGCAAATTCAGCAGGCAGTTTTATCTTGCTGCGAATATCATTTGCAAAGGCATTGATACGCTCTATCTCGCGTCCGTCAGCAGAAAAGTGAACCATATGCGGGCCATATTCGTCACTTACCCAAAATGACCCGTCACGCAATGCTACCAGGCCTTCTCCGTCCAGACCAAAATCATCGAGCTTGACCGGGTTGTCGTTTTTATCAAATGTCCGGTTCGGGTTGACCAAAATGGGGGCACCGTTCTCGTTATACGGTGTTTCCCCCGTACCACCAAGGCCGGATGAATTGGGCAATCCTGTGATTTTCTGGCCGTCTGGCCTGCGCAACAAAATGGTTTTTATCTGCTTTACCCGGCCATCTGCCTGTAACTCGAACAAGCCAATTCGTGGTGTGTAATCAGGAGTGGGGAATTTTTTACCTTTACCAAATTCCCTGGTTTTGTACTTTGCATTGGGGCCGCGATCGGTAAGAGCGTAAAACTGATTGGCAACACTCGGGTGTGCTGTCATTGCCGAGCCATAGCCACCGTTTCTGATTTGAAATGGTTTTCCCGTTTTATGATCTATAATATCGCCACGTAGGACTTCAAAGGGCAAAGATACGCCATCCTCTTTAAAATTGGTGATGCCTTCGTTCAGTATGTATTCAGACGCTGTGCCACTGGCGCTTAAAAGTAGAGAACTTATTGCTATTGGGAGTGCCGATTGCCTGATTGAAAAAAAGCTGGATTTTGAAGTCATGTTATATGCCCTTGAGTTTGAATTTTAGAGGTTGGTTTTGGACTGTCTGCCTGACGAACAAAAATTTGAATCGGCAAAACATACCCAGGCTGTTTTGCCTGGTGGCAGTGTCTGAATCCCGCTCTATGTTGCAATTGCTTCGAAAGCATCTTTTGCGCGATTAGCCGCACTTCTTTGGAAACTGATCCTGGTCATCCTTACAATTTATCGCTGGCCCTGCTGCTGATACAGCTATGGCTAACTGGCACGCTGATAATGGATTCGTCAAAGGTAGAAAATATCACGTCCAATTTCATCACAGCGCTTTTCATCAACAGGATTGGCAGGTGCCTGATTTTTTGTTTTGCCAGGAGTTTTTTGTTCTGAGCGGATTTTGGCCTATGTTAATTGCCAAATATGACACTTTTATGTTGTCAGTTATGCTCGTTTTCTTTTTTTGAGAGGAAGGCAATGCAGCTTTATCACTTGCCTTATTACTTGCCTTTTTTAGGATTTTTCATGCGCCGGTTTCGGTGTTTGAGACCACCGGGCCTTGCATTGGAGACCCGGCGACTTGTTTTCCCTCGGCAACACCTAACCAAAGTAATTTGATTTTCGGGCAGCAGTTAGCAAACGGGTTACAGCCTTTTCTACCCCGATGGAAGCCGCCAGTCCGAGTTTTTCCTGTAACGTTTTTTTCTCATGGTACTTCAACTGATACACATTGCGCGTCTCGCACTGCTCGGTCAGGTACTCATCAGAAGTCATCAACTCATCGACAAGTTGCACATCCAGTGCCTGTTGGCCATACCAGATGTCGCCATTGGCGACTTTTTCTATATCAACAGCGGGGCGATGCTCACTGACGAATTTTTTGAATAAAACATGAGTGTCCTCCAGGTCTTCGACAAACTTTTGCCGGCCTTTTTCGGTGTTCTCGCCAAAAATGGTCATGGTTCGCTTGTATTCGCCTGCGGTAATCACCTCAAAATCAATATCATTTTTCTTTAGAAGCCGATGCACATTTGGCACCTGCGCCACCACGCCAATCGAGCCAAGAATAGCAAAAGGAGAAGCGATGATTTTATCCGCCACACAGGCCATCATGTAACCGCCACTGGCAGCCACTTTGTCAACACAAACAGTCAGGGGGATTCCTTTCTTTTTGATCCGATCCAACTGGGCAGAAGCCAGCCCGTAAGAATGAACCATTCCACCACCACTTTCGACCTTGACTACGACTTCGTCGTCTTGTGTTGCCACGGACAGCACACCGGTGATTGTTTCACGAAGTGCAGTGTTTTGTGATGCCTTGATATCGCCATCAAACTCGATAACATACACATTTTTTTCAGGTTCCGACTCTGTATTACCTTTGTTTTTCTTCTTCTCTTTGGCTTCCTGTTTTTCTTTTTTGGCAATCGCTTTCAGTTCTTCTTTTTCAAGTGTTGTGGACTCAATGTTACTTTTCATTCCTTTGAGCTTCTTGTTCAGGTCATCGACTTCGATATGACCTGATTCATGCTTTTTCTCTTTGACAGCCAAAGAGGCAATAGCCGATACAACTAACAACACAGATACGACTATGGTCACTGCCTTGGCCAAAAAAAGTCCATACTCACTTAAAAATTCCAAAATACTTTCCTCAAATAAATTGATGCACCTGAACGGATAAACCGGTAAATAATCTGTTTAAATTGGGATGAATTCGGAAATTCCAATCCAAAAGTACCGATTGCCTGATTTTTTTTAAAACAAGCGTTCGCTTGGTGTTGACATAGCGTAATATTCCACTTAAATTCACACTACCTAAAAGAGAATCAAAGGACAACAACATGTCAGTAGCACAAATCTTCGAACAATTGAAAAACAACTTTAACCCTGACGCAGCAGAAGATGTGGATTTGATCTTCCAGTTTGATATCGAAGATGGCGACAATCACTATATAGCCATCAAAGACGGAACTTGCGAACTGGTTAAAGGTGACAATGACGAGCCATCTGTTACCCTGATCATGTCCACGGAAACACTTGGCGGCATCGTGAGCGGCGAAACAGACGGAATGCAGGCTTTTATGGCAGGTGACTTGCGTGCAGAAGGCGACATGATGCTGGCAACAAAGCTGGGTGAGCTGTTCAGTGTTGGATAGCCCTCTGGCGCAACAAACAGGACGCACCACATAGACGGGGCGTAAATAGCAGGGCGTAAACGGGTAACATCCTGATATACATACAGGTACTTTACGGTTTAACCAAATAATCGCCCTGCATGGAGGGAGTCTTTACAGGCTCCCTGAAAAAAGAGGCAGACGCGCCCCCAAGTCGGGGTTGATGCGGCCGGGCCCGCCGGAGGCCCCTGTCCAATTCCACCGGCTAGCATGCCCTCTCCCCTCCGGATGGTGTACTCACCACCCCGTTTCACCTTTACCATCTGCTACGTAAATAAAAGCAAGGCAGAAAGCAAAAACCGTGACTGTGACCGTGACAACAACGGACGAGGACGAATTAAACGACATGGCGAAGCATGAACTAAACTGCGTAGTTGATTGATTTCAGGCTTTCTTCCGTTAACTTGAGCAGTTCGCCACGATGCGATTCTTTCCTGGACAGGCTATCAATGTAATACTCCAAAGAAGTGAGTACGTCTGCCAGTGTCTCCAGGGTTTTTTCATCCGGTTTTCTTTCACTTTCTGTTAATTCGCTATGAATCGCCTCACTGGACTTGTCTATTGATGCGGCAAGCCTTTCTTCCGAGATCATTTTCATACTACCCGAGATCGTATTAAGTGTTTCGGCAACATTGGACAAATTCGCCTTGTCATAATTCGATTCAATATAAGCGGTGATAGCTCGCTTGGTCAGAGCTATCCCGGCATGGGTTTCCTCGATCACTACTTTGGTCGCCTCGGAAAGAAACAGGTTATCGTCCGAAGCCCGGGATCCGGCACCCGCCAGGTCGTCCACTTCTTTGGACAAGCCGGCCTCAACCATTATTTTACTGGCCTGTTCAACTGCAATTACCGCATCTGCGATGCCTAACAGTTGTTCTTCCGTTGGCGTTGCACCCGATTCAGACCACTTGTTCAGTAAAACAACCTGAGTACCGACCAAATCTGCAAGTTGATTCAATTCAAGCATACTCAGCGTTCCTGCCAGGCGTTTGAATATGTTTACAACATTGGAGAATTCCGATACATCAGGGTCGATACCTCTTTCAATAATATCCAACTTGTCCTTGAGTTGTGCCAGCTCCTCCTGAAAAGCATTGGATAATGCTTGCAACGCGTCAACACCAGGCCCCAAAAGGAGCTTCCGGTGCCTGATCATGCGCCGGTCATTGAACTCCAACGACTCTTTACCATAGCCGTTAAGAATAAACAGGGTTTTTTCCGTCCTGGAACCACTCAGTGCGAGCAAAAACACCAATTCCCGAATGATAGAATCTGGCGCTGTTTTCGAGGTCGCTACTCGCCCGAGATACACCATTTCCTTGGTGTATCTCTCGATTTTCATAAAGAGTTTTTTACGCGGGTTGGTCATCACCATCCCGGTCTCTCTCATGGCCTCTGCCACAATGTGTACAAGACACCACAATTGCCTTAGGGGAGTTTGCCCGGACAGGCGCGAAAACCCTTCCATTGAGCGCGCCAAAACCTTGAAACTGACAATAAGATTTTTTTCCCGGATAAAACCAAGCAAGGCAATTTGATACATTTGGCGATAACGCCTGGCGTGATGATCGAAGTCATCACCGGGCAGGAAGTGTTGTGTTTTGAACGGTACACAGCAATCAAACCTTCTGGAAAGATCCAGCTCAAAAAAGTGGGAATCCGGGAACTCCTTGACATTACGCGCAGTGCGCAGCTCGTTAATAATCGGCAGTAAAAGCTCCGGGTGATCCTGCCCGATATTTCGGAAATATTCAATATACCGTCGCAAAACAAACAACGAGTTGTTTAGCGTGGTAAGAAGCGTGTTTTTGTCGTCCGTCGCGCCAACAGGCACCTCATTAGCCAGTGAAACCGCTTCCTGGCACAACATCACCCCGCCCTGGAGCTGCACCAGAACGAAAATGCCCCTGAGTTGATTGATAAAATCAACACAGTTTTGCAGATCCTCACTACTTTCCCGGTTCTCCTGGAACTGCTCGAGACTGTGTTCCGCTTGCCGGATTGTCGCTTCAACTTCACCGTGTACCAGTTCAAAAGAAGCAGCATTTACTGCCAGTGATTGAGACATTTTGGTGCCAGACCCTCAATATTGCCAAGGATTCTTCCGCCCCCTGACACGCCCAGAAAGATTCAATATTATTATTTAGTTATATCACAAAAATCTTGCATAACAAGAAACCGGTGATTTATCCTGGTTCCTTGTCAAATTTCGGTTCGAAACGAACTCGTGATTTCGGGGACTGGCGCAAATCCAATGTGAGAAAGGCATGAAAGCCCGTGAAGTTTTTATCCGTCGTACAGTCTCAAGAATAACCAATGTTTTTACACCTTGTCTCACTGGCGCCAAATAGCGCCATTGCTTGCCGAGTCTATCGCGTCCAGCCTGGATTCATGGGCGGCCAGCTCCGCCTCACTTGCCCGAATCACCCTGAGTGTATCACGTTGCCTGGAGAGCCGGATAATGGTGGCGACAGTTTCACCCTCACTCTCTTCGTCGGCATCAAGCATCAAATTGGTTTGCCCCCCCGTCATGGCAAGGTAGACATCCGCCAAAATTTCAGCGTCGAGCAAAGCTCCGTGCAATTGACGATGGCTGTTATCAATCCCGTAGCGCTTGCAAAGCGCATCCAGGCTGTTTTTCTGGCCCGGATGTTTTTTCCGCGCATAAATCAGCGTATCGAGAATACTGCAATAATCAGAAACCGGCTTCAGGCGTCCGCCAAGCAGGGAAAACTCATAGTCGATAAACCCGATATCAAACGCGGCATTGTGGATAATGAGTTCAGCCCCGTTAATAAATTCCAGAAATTCGTCAGCCACTTTCGCAAACACAGGCTTGTCCGCCAAAAAATCATTGTCCAACTGGTGAACCTGATAGGCTTCTTCGTCAACAGCTCGTTCGGGATTGATATACCTGTGGTAAGTATTACCAGTCAATTTTCGATCTGCCAACTCAACACAGCCGATTTCGATAATCCTGTGCCCCTGGCTGGTTTCCAGCCCGGTCGTTTCTGTATCCAGTACGATTTGCCTCATACGTCTTGCCTCATGCTTTCAATACCTTGTCTATGCCCTCATTGGCAAGTTGATCGGCCTTTTCATTACCCGGGTGACCGGAGTGCCCCCTGACCCAGTGCCAGGTGACCTGATGCTTTTCGGTTTCCCCTGTCAGAGCCTGCCACAGGTCGGCATTCTTGACCGGTTTCTTACCTGCTGTCTTCCACCCATTCTTCTGCCAGTTTTTAATCCACTCGGTGATCCCCTTCCTCACATATTGGGAATCAGTATACAGGTCAACCTCGCAACGCCGTGTCAGCGCTTGCAGTGCCTTGATCGCCGCCGTTAACTCCATGCGGTTGTTGGTGGTTTCCAGCTCTCCACCGCAGAGACATTTCTTGTGTTTTCCGTAAGTCAGAAAAACACCCCACCCGCCAGGCCCCGGGTTTCCCCGACAGGCACCATCGGTGTATATCTTGATAACAGACATATTACCCCTAACAAAAAATGGAAAAAATGAGTCAGGAGACCCGTTCCGACAACACGCTCAAGTGATTCACAAAAAAGCTGCCTCTCGATCAGCAGAGACTATTCTGTCTCCTTCATTGCCGCAGTTTTGTTGATACCGCCGGCCACCGGCATACCAATCACTTCAGCTGTTCGCCAATCCGGTTTCAGCAAAGTCATGGCGCCCTTTTGTTTTTGTGTTAACAGTGAATAATAAGCACCCAAAAACGATGACAGTGGCTTGACAACATCGACATCAGTAATTCTGCCCGGCGCACATCGTTGCCAGGGAAGCATCGAAAGCCGATATTTTACATCTTCAATCCTGAAGTCCAACAACTCAAGCCAATCTTCTATCCTCCGGCTGGAAATAAACCGGCCCGACCAGGGTGGTTCCTTATTGCTTCGAAACAACTTCATCAATCCCCAGAGACTCATCGGGTTAAACCCGACAATCAACATATAACCACCTGAACGAAGCACTCTTTCGGCCTCTCGTAATGACTGGCGAGGCGCAGCAGCAAAGTCCAGGGTGTGATGCAAAATCACCAGATCAATGCTATCAGATGCCAGGCTCAGCTCTTCCGAAGCAGAAACCAGGGTATTGTCCGGCATATCCTGCTCCCAGGCCGGCACACAACAAATTCGATGATTGATTGCACTGGTATTGGCAACAGGTAAACGATGACTGACCATCATTTCCAGTTGATGTACGCCATACAACCCGTCAAGCTGATGACTGATCACTTTGCGCTGATCCGCCAATAGCGCTCGCCCCAAAGGAGTTTGATACCAGTTTTCGAATGCCTTTTGTTGCGCGAGACAATCAGCGCTACCGAGTGTACGCAAATGCTTCATACAGGTGTCCTTAATTGACCAGGTGCCCCAGGTTGGCCCATTGTCCCTGATTGACCAAATGCCCTAATTTGACGGATAGCCATTGCATTTAACCTGAGGTGCTTTACCATAAGGTAAAAAGTGAATCACGTACATAGATTTTATCCGAATACTACTCCTGTTTAGCGCCTTGATCACGCCTGAATTTGGCAGCAGGTACCCAATATGATTACAGTAAAACCCGTTCCGGCTTTCAACGACAACTATATCTGGATGATCTGTGATCAGGAAGCTGGCGCTTGTATTGCAGTAGACCCGGGGGATGCAAAGCCGGTTCAGCAGTTTGTCACAGACAACCGGTTCGATCTCATCGCCATTCTGGTCACCCATCATCATTTTGATCATACCGGTGGTGTACAGGAGCTGGCTGTTCAGTATCAGGCTCCCGTTTATGGCTCGAAAAACAGCAAGTTCAAGGGCATAACCAATCAACTGGACGACAATGACACCTTCTCGCTTATGGGAGCCCGTTTCACTTGCCTGGCTGTACCTGGACATACACTTGACCATATCGCACTCTTTATCGACAATATAAATGCAGACACTGACAGCATCAAGGAAGAGCCCCTGCTCTTCTGTGGCGATACGCTGTTTTCGGGGGGCTGCGGCCGCTTGTTCGAGGGTGATGCAGAAACCATGTTGCACTCGTTGAAAAAGCTCAAGGCGCTTCCTCCCCGGACCGGAGTATACTGTGGCCACGAATACACCATGAATAATCTGGCTTTTGCCCGAACCATTGAACCGGGTAACCAGGCGCTGGCTGACTACATTTCCGTCTGTGAGCAGAAGCGCAAAAAGGGGCTGCCCACACTGCCAGGCACAATGGCGACGGAACTGTCGATCAACCCGTTTCTCAGAACCGATCAGGCACCGGTCATCAACATGATTACATCGATGGAGTCGGTAAACGACCTCAGTGAAGAACAAATTTTTGCCGTCTTGCGCAATGCAAAGGATCACTTTTAGCAATGACTCGTATTCATCATTTTTTCATTTTTTCCTTGGTGTTGGCCCTTTCGGGTTGTGCTTCTTTCGGAACCCATACCGGACACACCGGGAGTGTGTCGGATTCGGACATTCATTCAGGTGAACGACTCGCCAATGACCTGCCTCCGGTAGGAAAAATCGCATTCACAGAAGACGCTCTTCAGGAAGAACCCGACCCGGCTGACCCGTTAAATACCATAGACCCGCAACTTGCCGATATCATAACCGGGGAGCGTAACAGCACAGCCGATGAACTGGAAACACCCCGGGCACAGGACAGTTTGCCTCCCCGGGAGGTGCCGCAAGCTGAAAACAGACAGGCGGCACAACCCTACACCAATCTTCTTGACCGAATACGTGACGGTTTCAAGCTCGACTTGAGCCAGACCAACCCCAAAATAGAAAAACAGGCAAAGTGGTATGCAAAACACGTAAAATACCTGAACAGAACCCTTAGACGCTCTGAAAAATATCTTTATCATATTGTTGAGGAAGTTGAACGCCGCAACTTGCCAATGGAGCTTGCTCTGCTGCCTGTTGTCGAAAGTGCCTTTGACCCTTTCGCCTACTCCCACGGGCGTGCATCAGGGCTGTGGCAGTTTATCCCGGGAACGGGACGAATGTATGGCCTCACACAAGACTGGTGGTACGATGGCAGGCGCGATGTGGTTGCCTCAACGGAGGCGGCGCTGCGTTACCTGGAAAAGCTGTCAAACACATTTGGTGGAGACTGGCTGCTTGCATTGGCTTCCTATAATGCCGGTTCCGGCATGACGTCAAGAGCAATCAGAAAGAACAGAAAAAGAAACAGGCCTACCGATTTTTGGTCGCTGAAACTGCCCAGGGAGACCAGTATATATGTTCCAAAATTAATTGCGGTCGCAAAACTGGTCAATGAACCGCACAAATACGGTATTACCCTGCCACACATTGCCAACAGGCAGTATTTTGATGTGGTGGATACCGGTTCCCAATTTGATCTTGCGCAAGCTGCCAGGCTGGCAGAAATTTCCATAGAGGAACTCTACCGGCTCAACCCTGGCTTCAATCGCTGGGCAACCCGGCCAAAAGGCCCGCATAAACTGGTCATACCGGTCGAAAAGGTCGAAGTATTCAAAGAGCACCTGGCCCGTCTCCCCAAAGACCGACGTCTGGTCTGGCAACACTATAAAATCAAAAAAGGTGATTCGCTAATCAGGATCGCAAACAAACACCGCACGACACCGGCTGTTATCAAACAGATCAATAAACTTCGATCAAGCAGAATTCGAGCCGGAGATACGATTCTCATTCCCGTCGCAAGCGCTTCACTCAGCGAGTACGACTTGAGCGCAGCGACCAGATTTATCAAAAAACAACAACAAGTAAACAAACAAACCAATCGAACCAGGATCGTCCATACCGTAAAACGAGGCGACAATTTCTGGGACATCTCGCGCAAATATGGTGTCAACCATAGAAAGCTGGCACGCTGGAATGGCATGGCACCCGGAGACGTACTGAGGCCGGGGAAAAAGCTCACGATTTGGAAAACAAAGCGCAAGTACTCAACGAATCACCTGGCAAAAAACCAAAAAGGCAGGGCTCTGATCAGGAAAATTAACTATCGGGTACGATCAGGTGACTCTTTATCCAGAATAGCCGGAAAGTTTAAAACCAGAGTGAAAGACATTGCCAGATGGAACAGCCTCAACCCCAAACGCTACCTGCAACCCGGGCAAAAGCTTACCCTCTTTGTCGATACCACTTCTGTCCATTGAAACTGTGCAGATATTGAACGTTTTCGGATAGCGCTGCGTCTGCTTTTTTCCGATAACAGATTTGATCACTGTTTTGATCACTATAACGATAAAGAAAAAATAGAATAACGAGGAATATATCATTGTCTAATCAAACCGGGAATCGTCGTAACACGATTGCAGAAAGCGGCCTGTCCGTTATCAAAACCGTTATCGCGGTACTTGTTACTCTCGTCACAACCTTTGTCGTGAGTGCATCAGCCGGCACACCGGCTGGCCTTGCTGGCTCCGAAGGCCAGGATGGCAAAAACATCACCTTGGTACATGGCGTTGCCATGCACGGTGCAACCAGGTACAACGCTGATTTCAGGCACTTTGATTACGTCAATCCCGATGCACCCAAAGGTGGCACGGTGAAATTGGGTACAGTAGGACGCGGTGGCGGTTACGACAGTTTCAACCCCTTTATTGTCAAAGGCATCAGCGCAGCCGGTGTGGACTATATTTACGACACCCTGACTCAACACGCATCGGATGAAGCCTTTACCGAGTATGGTCATGTAGCGCAGACGATCGAGATGCCTGAAGACCGCTCCCAGGTCACCTTCCACCTGAACCCCAAGGCAAGATTTCATGATGGCCACCCCGTCACGGCAGAGGACATCGAGTTCAGTTTCAATACACTGGTAGAACAAGGGCGACCTTTTTACGCTGCCTATTATCGTGATGTAGACCATATTGAAATCATCAATGACCACAGCATAAAGTTTGTATTCAAAACAGACCAGAACAAAGAGCTCCCGCTTATTCTGGGGCAGTTACCGGTGCTCCCGAAACACTACTGGCAAGACAGGGATTTTTCCAAAACCTCCCTTGAGCCACCCCTTGGCAGCGGCCCCTATAAAATCAGGTCTTTTCAGGCAGGTAGAAGCGTTACCTATGAGCGAGTCAAGGATTACTGGGCAAAAGACCTGCCAACTGCCAGGGGCATGTATAACTTCGACGAGATTATCTATGAGTACTACCTGGATAACACCGTCGCTCTGGAAGCCTTCAAGTCTGGCGAATTTGATTTCCGACAGGAAAACACATCCAGAAACTGGGCAACTGCTTACGTGGGCGACGCATTTGACAATGGCACCCTGATCAAAGAAGAAATCAAACACGAAAACCCGACCGGTATGCAGGCCTTTGTTTTCAACACCCGCAAGGAAGTGTTTTCTGACCCGACGGTTCGTGAAGCCCTCTCCTATGCCTTTGATTTCGAATGGACCAACAAAAACCTGTTTTACGGTGCCTATGCCCGTACCAAAAGCTTTTTTTCCAACTCTGAACTGGCGTCCAGCGGGCTACCTTCCGGAGAAGAACTGGAGATCCTGAAAAAGTATAAGAGTCAGTTGCCCGCGCAGATATTCACAACCCCTTTCACTGTCCCCACCACAAAAGGCGACGGCAATGTCAGAAACAACCTGCGAAAAGCCATCAAACTGCTTCGCAAGGCAGGCTGGTCGATCAAGAATAACAAAATGACCAACAAGAAGACCGGAAAAACCCTGGCCTTCGAAGTGATGCTGATTTCCAAGGATTTTGAGCGCATCGTACAGCCCTTTATCCAAAATCTGAAAAAAATCGGTGTTGATGTCACCATTCGTCTGGTGGATGCTTCCCAGTATATTAACCGCATACGCAGTTTCGACTTCGATTCTATTGTTTATACCTTTGGTCAATCCAATTCTCCGGGCAATGAACAAATGGAATACTGGCACAGCAGCAAGGCCGATATACCAGGCAGCCGGAACATCATCGGTATAAAAAGCCCGGTGGTGGATGAACTGATCCAACTGGTCATTAACGCCAAAGACCGGGAACAACTGATTCAACGAACTCGTGCTCTGGATCGCGTGCTGCTCCAGGGTCATTATGTGATCCCGCAATGGCACAACCGCTCTTACCGTATCGCGTACAAGAAAGAACTGAAACGACCGAAAATATCACCCAAATACAGTCTCGGATTCGATACCTGGTGGTTGGAGAAATAACCTGAATGGCCAATTACCTGCTAAGAAGGCTGTTGCTGATTATTCCGACCCTGTTTGGAATCATGCTGATCAACTTTGTTATCATTCAGGCGGCTCCCGGTGGGCCGGTCGAGCAAACACTCGCCCAACTGGAAGGGATAGGCACCGGCGTAGGCGATCGCCTTGGAGGCACCGGCGCTGAAACCTCGTCTGCCAGCTCCGGGGAATCGGGCTATCGCGGTTCACAGGGGCTGGACGAGGCCTTGGTAGAACGCATCAAAAAACAGTATGGTTTCGACAGGCCGGCCCACGAACGCTTCTTTCTGATGGTGAAAAACTACATTACCTTTGAATTTGGCGACAGTTTTTTTCGGGACAGAAGCGTTATTGATCTGATCATTGATAAAATGCCTGTTTCCATCTCACTGGGCCTGTGGTCAACACTCATTATCTATTTCATCTCCATTCCTCTTGGTATTAAAAAGGCGGTGAAAGATGGCAGCAGTTTCGATGTGTGGACCAGCTCTGCCATTGTCATCGGCTATGCCATACCCGGGTTTCTGTTCGCTATTTTGCTGATTGTACTCTTTGCCGGCGGGTCGTACTGGGATATTTTTCCGCTACGCGGGCTGGTTTCCAGCGACTTTGACCAAATGACACTGCTACAACAGATCGGGGACTATTTCTGGCACCTGGCATTGCCCATCTCAGCCATTGTAATCAGCGGCTTTGCCACGCTGACCATGTTGACCAAAAATTCATTTCTGGATGAAATCAACAAGCAATATGTCATTACCGCACGCGCCAAAGGTCTGGAAGAAAACCGCATTCTCTATGGCCATATTTTCCGCAACGCCATGCTGATTGTGATCGCAGGTATGCCCAGCGTATTGATTGGCGTGTTTTTTACCGGCTCCTTCCTGATCGAAGTGATTTTTTCATTGGATGGCCTGGGGTTACTCGGTTTTGAATCAGCAATCAATCGGGATTATCCAGTCATATTTGGTACTTTGTTTATTTTTACCCTGGTAGGTCTGTTACTGAAAATCATCAGCGACCTGACCTATGTACTGGTTGACCCGAGAATTGACTTTGAGAGTCGGGAAGGATGAGCCATGAACCCGGTTAACCAACGCAGACTCGCCAACTTTACCAATAATAAACGCGGGTTATGGTCATTATGGCTGTTTCTCGGGTTGTTTTTTGTCACCCTTTTTGCCGAGCTGATCGCTAACGATAAACCCTTGATCGTCCACTATGATGGCGACTATTATTTCCCTATCGTAAAAATGTACAAAGAAACGGAATTTGGCGGCGAATTTACCACAGAGGCAGATTACCGGGACAGCTACGTCAAAGAATTGATCAACGCCAGGGGCTGGATGTTATGGCCCCCTGTTCCCTACAGCTACGACACCATCAATTATGATCTGCCTGCCCCTGCGCCCTCCCCCCCATCATCCGAAAACTGGCTGGGTACGGACGATCAGGGGAGAGATGTCATGGCAAGAACCATTTACGGCTTTCGCATTTCAGTGTTATTTGGTCTCACCCTGACCATTTTGAGTTCAATCATTGGTGTTGTTGTCGGCGCATTACAGGGCTATTACGGTGGCAAGATTGACCTGTTTGGTCAGCGCTTTATTGAAATCTGGTCAGGGTTACCGGTGCTTTATCTGTTAATTATACTGGCGAGCATTGTACCGCCCAATTTCTGGTGGCTGCTTGGCATTATGTTGTTATTCAGCTGGATGACTCTGGTCGATGTAGTCAGGGCCGAATTTTTACGCGCCCGCAATTTCGAATACGTTCGGGCGGCCCGCAGTCTTGGCCTGAGCAATCGGGGTATTATGTTCAAACATATGCTACCCAATGCCATGGTAGCCACTTTGACCTTTATGCCGTTTATCCTCACCGGCTCAATCACCACACTGACCGCACTCGACTTTCTCGGCTTCGGGTTACCCCCCGGCTCCCCCTCTCTTGGAGAATTGATCGCACAGGGTAAATCCAATTTACAGGCTCCCTGGCTGGGCACCACAGCGTTTGTGGTGTTGTCAACCATGCTGACTTTGCTTGTCTTTATCGGAGAAGCGGTACGGGATGCTTTCGACCCTCGAAAAGCCTTATAGAAAAACCCGATAACAGGATAGAAAAACCCGATAACAGAACGTGTCGGCAGTGTTACGGTGCTGACAGACTACGCCGGAAAAATCGGCAAACGCCGGTGTAAAGAAGCTGCCTGCGCTAAATCCTGTTATCATGTAGAGCAAACTTATCAAGGATGTCAGACCCATGCCCGATCAGGATGAACAACAGGAAAAAGATCAACGAAATCAACCGAAGCGGAATAAAAGCACAGGCATTATCGACCCCCATGACCGGTTTTTTCGCACCATGATGCAGTACCAGGGTTTTTCAGCTGCATTTTTCGATGTTCATTTACCTGACAAATGGTCTCGTCATCTGGAAGCCGGCTCACTGGCATTGTCAAATGAAACCCATCTGGACAAGCAGTTACAAAAAACCATGAGTGACCTGGTATTTACCTGCCGGATAAAAGGACAAACCAGCTATCTCTGCCTGCTGGTCGAACATCAGTCCACCCCGGATAAGATGATGGCCTTTCGCATGATGGATTATGTATTTGGCGTGCTACGCAGTGCATTGAAACGCCACCCGGATCAACGGCTACCGCCCGTTTATGGCCTGCTCTTTTATCATGGTCAGCAAACGCCTTATCCCTACAGCCTGAACCTGCTCGATTGTTTTGATGACCCGCTTGGTATTATGCAGGAAACACTTTTTCAGCCGGTACCCATTGTGGATGTGAATCAGATT
>PDWJ01003236.1_pt1 | contig 15819 bp, 12 predicted proteins | sample 1430881 | NCBI WGS metagenome assembly PDWJ01 (sample SAMN01162460, study PRJNA174530) | Oral metagenome, whole genome shotgun sequencing project. | biome: Marine environment; feature: Marine mammal; material: Swab sample of the gingival sulcus; isolation source: swab sample of gingival sulcus... | reverse complement strand
GGTGATCGCTGCCGTCAATGTTGTCTTACCATGATCAATATGACCGATTGTTCCTACATTGACATGCGGCTTTGTCCTTTCAAATTTCTCCTTTGACATCGTCTTACCTCAATAAAGCAGGGCTAAATCCCTCTTATTTTATTAACTATCGCTTCCGCCCTTGCAGCCGGAACCACATCATAATTCAAAAACTGCATGCTAAAATGTGCCCTGCCCTGTGTCGCCGATCTGAGAGAAGTCGAGTAACCAAACATCTCAGACAACGGTACGTGAGCATGCACCAGCTGGATCTCTTTTTCGGCCTCAACACCGCTGATCCTGCCTCGTTTGGCATTGAGATCCGAGATAACGTCCCCGACATACTCCTCAGGGGTAACCACTTCAAGATCCATAATCGGCTCCAGCAGTAACGGAGAGGCCTCCGAAGCCGCTTTCCGTATAGCCATCGAGGCTGATACGCCAAAAGCCATTTCAGTAGAATCCTCCTCGTCATACGAACCGCCAATCAACCGCACTCTTATATCGGTCAGCGGATACCCGACAAGGGGACCGGAATCAAGTGAATCCCTGACTCCCTTCTCTATTGCAGCAAGAAAGATTGATGGAATTGTTTTCTCATCAACTTCGTTGCTGAATGCAAAGCCTGCTCCTCGTTCACGTGGCTCAACCTTTATCACCACATGACCGTACTGATGAGCGCCCGTCTGCTGCTCGAAACGCCCCTCACCTTCAGACTCGCAGCTTATCGTCTCCTTGTAAGCAACCTGGGGGGTACCAACCTTCGCCGATACCTTGAAATCATTGATCAACCGGTCAACAATGATTTCCAGGTGCAACTCACCCATACCCGATATAATTGTCTGACCCGTATCCTCATTAGTCGATACCGTAAACGACGGGTCCTCAACAGCAATTTTATCGAGTACCTCACTCAGCCGTTTGTCTTCGGCCTTGCTTTTCGGCTCAATGGCAACCCCAATCACCGGATCCGGGAAATCCATACTTTCCAGAATCACATAGTCGCCATTCTCACAAAGGGTATCTCCCGTTGTGGTAAATTTAAGTCCGACAATAGCGCCGATATCGCCGGCCTTTATCTCCTGAACTTCTTCCCGTTTATTCGCGTGAAGCCTCAACAGCTTGCCAATTTTCTCCTTTTTCCGCTTCACCGGATTGAAGACTTTAGCACCCGCCTTCAGGGTTCCCGCGTAAACCCTGACAAAAGCAAGGTTTTCCACGAAGGAATCGCTCATCAATTTAAATACGAGACCGCAGAACTGTTCCTTGATCCCGGTTTTTCGTTCAACCCGTTCCCCGTTACTGTCAAGCCCTTCAACCAGCGGAACATCGACTGGTGACGGCAGGTAACGAATAACGCTGTCGAGAAGAGGCTGCACCCCTTTATTCTTAAAAGCGCTGCCACACAGCACCGGAACAATTTCCAGGGCGAGCGTGGCCTTTCTCAGTGCACGATAAATCTCTTCAACCGAAACCGGTCTGTCATCAAGATATTTTTCCATGACACCCTCATCGAAGTCGGCCAACTTCTCGAGGATTGCCATTCGTGCGGCCGTGAACTCTTCTTTGTATTCATCAGGAACCGGCCCACTCACCACCTCCTGACCGAGAGACTGCTCTTCAAAGGTAAGCACCCTCTCACTAACGAGATCGATAACCCCGTTAAACCCTGCTTCTTTTCCAAATGGCAGCTGCAACGGCAACGGGTTAGCCCCAAGCCGTTCTTCAATCATGTGCAGACACCGGCCAAAATCGGCCCCGACACGATCCATTTTATTGACGAAGGCCAACTTGGGGATGGCATATTTATCTGCCTGCCGCCATACCGTTTCGGACTGAGGTTCAACCCCGCCTACGGCACAAAAGACAGCGACCACACCATCCAAAACCCTGAGACTGCGCTCTACCTCTACGGTAAAGTCAACATGCCCCGGGGTATCAATAATGTTTATCTGATGATCGTTCCAGTGGCAGGTTGTCGCCGCAGAGGTTATGGTAATCCCCCGCTCCTGCTCCTGTTCCATCCAGTCCATGACAGCATTGCCGTCATGGACTTCTCCAATCTTGTACGAACGGCCTGTATAATACAATATCCGTTCTGTAGTAGTCGTCTTCCCTGCGTCAATATGGGCCATGATACCGATATTGCGCACACGTTCCAATCCATGCCCGGCTGACATCAACAAAACCTCTCTTCTTACATTATGCCGATTCAGCCTTTACAAAAAAAACAACCTCTCTACCAGCGATAATGGGCAAATGCCTTATTAGCTTCAGCCATACGATGTGTATCATCACGTTTTTTTACTGAAGCACCGCGCTCATTGTATGCATCCAGAAGCTCAGCCGCAAGTTTTTCAGACATCGATTTACCGGAACGGGCCTGGGCAAAACCAATAATCCACCTGATTGCCAACGCATTTCTTCTGGTCTGACGAACCTCCATCGGCACCTGATAGGTTGCACCACCAACACGGCGAGATTTAACTTCCACTTTCGGCCTGACCTTTTCCATTGCTTCCTCAAAGATAACAATCGGCTCTTCATCAGGCATCTTCTTGGAAACAATATCCATGGCGTCATAAAAAATCCGACGGGCCAGACTTTTTTTACCGCGCTGCATTAAACCGTTGGTAAACTTTGACACCAGCACACTGTTAAACCGGGGATCCGGATCAACAGGCCTTTTATCAGCAACTTTTCTACGAGACATAGCGTAATTCTCCTGTACGGACCTTTATCAGGACGGCTTCTTCGCGCCGTATTTCGAACGGCCCTGACGTCTGTCAGAAACACCGAGGGTATCGAGCGTACCACGGATAATATGATACCGGACACCCGGAAGGTCTTTTACCCTCCCCCCACGAATCATGACAACTGAGTGCTCCTGAAGATTATGGCCAATACCTGGAATATATGAAGTAACCTCAATACCATTGGTCAACCTGACCCTTGCTACCTTTCTGAGTGCAGAGTTTGGCTTTTTCGGGGTTGTCGTATAGACCCTTACACATACGCCCCTTTTTTGCGGGGAACCTTTCAAAGCCGGGGTGTTGGTCTTCTTGACCAGCTTTTTTCTGCCCTGGCGTACCAGTTGGTTAATTGTCGGCATTGCCCTTACTTCTCCTGTTCGATTATTCTTAACGTATTCACACTACAGCACAAAATTACTTTATGCCACGGCGCAAAAAAAGCTTATTTAACTTACTGAAAGATTTGTGTCAAGAAAAAACGGGCAATGATTGCTTTTTGTTCCGTTTATCTTTTCAGAGCCCCCTGACAGCTCTCAGCGACGGAACACGCATACTTTCCCCTGTTTTCACCTGCAACAATCGTAAGACAATCGTTATAATTCCGATATCCGTGTTTTGTAAAAAAAAGGAATAGAGAAAAAGAAAACGTCTTCTCTCTATTCCTTTACACCTAAATCATATTACCCTTAACCCCGGTACCAGCGGAAATCAATCGTCCCATAATCACATTTTCTTTCAATCCTGCAAGTTCATCTACCTTTCCGGCCATTGCCGCATTGGTCAAGACCTTGGTAGTCTCCTGGAAAGAAGCTGCTGAAATAAAGCTCTCTGTCGATAACGAGGCCTTGGTCACACCGAGGAGCAGCGGTTCAGCAACCGGTGGCTGCTTGCCCTCGGCAAACAAACGATCACGTTCGTCTTCAAATGCCCACCATTCGACCTGCTCACCAATCATGAATCGTGAATCTCCAGACACGGTAATCATGACCCGTCTCATCATCTGACGGACAATGACCTCAATATGCTTATCGTTGATCTTGACACCCTGCAGACGATACACTTCCTGAATTTCGTTTACCAGAAACTTTGCAAGTTCCTTGACACCGAGTACCCGCAAGATGTCATTTGGTACGACCGTACCTTCCATCAATCGCTCACCGGCCTGAACATAATCACCCTCGTGAACGATAATGTGTTTTGACTTCGGTACCAGATACTCCTGCGGTTCACCATACTCAGGGGTAACAACGATTCTTCGTTTTCCCTTCAACTCCTTACCGAAACTGACGCGCCCGTCAATCTCCGAGATAATCGCCGGCTCTTTCGGTTTCCGGACCTCAAAAAGCTCTGCAACCCGCGGCAAGCCACCGGTAATATCCTTGATCTTGGATGTTTCACGTGGAATTTTACCGACAATGGTCCCCGGCTTGATTACATCTCCTTCTTCCACAGATATGATCGAACCGACCGGTAGACTATAGCGGGCAAATATTTCGGAATCCGGAAGTTTCATGGTTTTCCGTCCACCTTCATCCTTGACGGATACGCGTGGGTTCAGTTGGGATCCGCCAGTCGAATGAATAATGACCTTGGACGACTTTCCGGTAACCGCATCCACTTTCTCCTGCATCGTGACTCCCTCAAGAACGTCACCATACTTGATGATACCGCCAACTTCAGCGACAATAGGAATTGTATAGGCATCCCAGTCAGCCAGAATGGTGCCCGGCTCAACCTCATGCTCTTCCTGAACCAGAATCTGAGCACCATAATTAACCTTGAATCGTTCACGTTCACGACCAAGTTTGTCCATGACAACAATCTCGGCATTGCGGTTCATAACAATTTTGGTGCCTTCTGCGTTTTCAACAAAATGCAGATTTCTGAAACCGATTTTACCACCACGCTGAGTCTTCAACTCGGCCTGTTCAACCGACCGGCTTGCAGTACCACCGATATGAAAGGTACGCATCGTCAGCTGTGTACCCGGCTCACCAATGGATTGAGCGGCAATAACCCCAATGGACTCACCTATATTGACCATATGACCGCGACCAAGATCACGTCCATAGCAGGCCGCACAAACACCCCGCCGCGAACGACAGGTCAGCACAGAACGAATGGTGACCCGATCGACACCGGCTGCCTCTATCTTTTCGACAATGGGTTCGGTTATTTCCTGGCCGGCTGCGACAATGACATCTTCAGTATACGGATCCCTGACATCATCGAGAGCAACCCTTCCAAGAATGCGGTCCCCGATTGGGACGATAATCTCGCCGCCGTCAATCAATGGTTCGGCAACAATTCCATCAAGTGCCTGGCAGTCGCTTTCGACAATGGTAGACTCCTGGGCCACATCAACAAGCCGTCTGGTCAGATACCCTGAATTGGCAGTCTTCAAAGCGGTATCAGCCAGACCTTTACGGGCGCCATGAGTCGAAATAAAGTATTCAAGAACCCCCAGCCCCTCACGGAAATTTGCCTTGATCGGCGTTTCAATAATCTCTCCAGACGGTTTAGCCATCAGACCACGCATACCAGCAAGCTGTCTGATCTGGTCTCTGGAACCTCTCGCCCCTGAGTCGGCCATGATAAAGATCGAGTTGAAACTGGGAATTTCTACCAGATTATTCTCCCGATCCCTGACATAATCGACCTTGATCTCATCCATCATTTCATTGGCGACATCTTCAGTCACTTTCGACCAGATATCAACAACCTTATTGTACTTCTCGCCGGAAGTGATCAGACCGTCTGAATATTGCTGTTCAACATCTTCAACTTCCTTTTCGGCCTGTCCAACCAGATCCTCCTTGGACAACGGAATCTTTATGTCATTAATTGATATGGATATCCCCGCCCTGGTCGCATATTCATAACCCGTATCCTTCAATCGGTCGGCAAGGATAACCGTATCCTTGGTGCCGGCATGACGATAGGTGTAATCAATCAGCTTTGCCAGTGCTTTTTTGGATAGCACCTTGTTCAATTCCTCAAACGGCACGGATTTCGGCAATAACTCACTCAGCAGAATTCTCCCCATCGTCGTTTCAACGATTTTTCCGTTCATCCTGATCTTGACCCCGGCCTGGAGATCAACCATACCATGATCGTAGGCAACCCGGGCCTCATCAACCCCAGAGAACACACTTCCTTCTCCGGTAACATTGATACGTTCCCGTGTCATATAGTAAAGACCAAGAACGATATCCTGGGATGGAATGATAATCGGCTCACCGTTGGCAGGTGACAGAATGTTATTGGTCGACATCATCAGTACCCGGGCCTCGACCTGCGCTTCAACAGACAAGGGCACATGAACCGCCATCTGGTCACCATCAAAGTCAGCATTGAAAGCAGCGCACACCAGCGGGTGCAGCTGTATTGCCTTTCCTTCAATCAAGACGGCCTCAAACGCCTGCATACCAAGGCGATGCAAGGTGGGAGCACGGTTTAGAATGACCGGATATTCGGTTACAACCTCCTCAAGGACGTCCCAGACCTCCTTGACCCCTTTCTCCACCATCTTGCGCGCACTTTTGATGGTCGTAACAAAGCCACGCCGTTCAAGCTTATTGTAAATAAAGGGTTTGAACAACTCGAGTGCCATCTTCTTCGGAATACCGCACTGGTGCAGTCTGAGATTCGGTCCAACAACAATAACAGAACGACCGGAATAGTCGACACGCTTACCGAGGAGGTTCTGGCGAAATCGCCCCTGCTTGCCTTTCAACATATCGGCAAGGGATTTCAACGGCCGTTTATTGGCACCGGTAATGACCCTGCCGCGACGGCCATTGTCAAACAGGGCATCGACCGCCTCCTGCAGCATTCGCTTCTCGTTACGAATGATAATATCGGGCGCATCAAGCTCAAGCAGTCTCTTTAAACGATTGTTTCGGTTGATCACCCTCCGATACAAGTCGTTAAGATCAGAGGTGGCGAACCGGCCACCTTCAAGAGGTACCAATGGCCTCAAATCCGGCGGTAAAACAGGGATCACCTCAAGAATCATCCATTCCGGTTTGTTGCCGGAATCGAGAAAGGCTTCAATAACCTGCAGTCTCTTGCCGAGTTTCTGTCTTTTTGTCTGGGATCCGGTCGACAGCATTTCTGCCCGGAGTTCTTTGGACAACTCCTCAAGATCCTGACTTGCCAGCAATTCCCTGATCGCCTCAGCACCAATACCAACACGAAACTGTCCCGGGTATTCTTCACGGGCCTGACGATATTTTTCCTCAGTGAGCAGGGTGCCCTTTGGAATAACGTCAACTTCGGACCCGACAACGGCATATTGCTCAAAATACAGAATCTTCTCAAGCTGCTTCAGGGTCATATCAAGTACTGCTCCGATCTTGCTCGGCAGACTTTTCAAGAACCAGATATGGGCGACCGGAGCTGCCAGCTTGATATGCCCAAGCCGCTCACGGCGGACCTTGGACTGGATTACCTCAACGCCACATTTCTCGCAGACGACCCCGCGATGTTTCATCCGCTTGTATTTGCCGCAATTACACTCAAAATCCTTGACAGGTCCAAAAATCTTGGCGCAAAAAAGACCGTCTCGTTCCGGTTTGAATGTTCTGTAGTTAATCGTTTCCGGTTTCTTTACCTCACCATGTGACCAATCCATGATCTTTTCAGGCGACGCCAGTGAGATTTTTACCGCTTTAAATTTTGCAGGAGTCTTCGGTTTCTGAAAAAAATTGAATAACTCTTCCACGAAATCACCTCTCCTTCACGTTTTTTGGTTACCCGGATCTTTTTTTCCGGATTTCGAGAGATATATAAAAGACAGTAAAAGGCCGATATCGACCCCCTAACCATCCTATTCTTCAATCAGCTCCATGTTCAAGCACAATCCCTGAAGTTCCTTCACCAGTACATGGAAGGACTCCGGAAGACCAGTCGTCAGGAAATTATCACCCTTGACGATCCGTTCGTACATCAACGTCCGCCCTTCAACATCATCAGACTTGGCAGTAAGGAATTCCTTGAGGGTATAGGCGGCACCATACGCCTCCATCGCCCACACCTCCATTTCACCCAGACGCTGTCCACCAAACTGGGCCTTACCTCCGAGCGGCTGCTGGGTTACAAGCGAATATGGCCCGGTTGAACGAGCATGAATCTTGTTATCAACCAGATGGTGCAGTTTCAGCATATACATGACGCCAACCGTCACCTGATTGGCAAATGCATCACCCGTCAGACCGTCATAAAGTCGAACCTGGCCAACTTCATCAACGCCGGCCTCAACCAGCAGAGCTCTGATCTCCTCTTCTTTTGCTCCGTCAAATACCGGAGTTGCCATATGGATACCGGCAGCGTGTTCACGCGCCCAGGCGATCAATTCTTCATCTGTCCTCGGAGAGACAATCGCGTCAAACTCTTTTTGAGAATAAACAGCGGCAAGTTTTTCCTTAATCAGACCAACGGCATGATCGTTGGCCAGGGCACTGATCTGCTCACCAAGTTTCCTGGCAGCATAACCGAGATGCACCTCCAGAACCTGGCCAACATTCATACGTGACGGTACACCAAGTGGATTGAGAACAATGTCGACGGTACGACCGTCAGCAAAAAACGGCATATCCTCTTCAGGCAGGATACAAGAAACGACACCTTTATTGCCGTGCCGACCGGCCATCTTGTCACCGACAGACATTTTTCGTTTAGTGGCAACATAGACCTTGACCATTTTAACGACACCTGGAGGCAGATCATCACCCTTTTTCAGCCGTTCGATAATGCCATCATACCGTTCAGTAATGAGACGGGCCTGACGTTCATAACGCTCATACACATCCTCAATCTGATCCAGATATTTTGCCCGCTCTGAAAAATCGAGTTTTCTCAGTTCATGAAAACCAACTACAGTGGCTACCGCTTCAGTAAATTTTTTACCGAGTTTGACCAGAACAGAACCGTCCTTTGCCTTGACATCTTCCTTGACGGTCCTGCCATCTATGATCTTCCCTACCTCACGGCAGACACCGTTCTTCAAGCTGGCCAACTCATCAATCTTGTCCTGATTGAGTTTCTCTATCTCAAGTTCCTCAATCATCAACGAACGTTCGTCCTTGTCCACTCCTTTTCTTGAAAAGACCTTGGCATCGATAATAACACCTTCAACACCTGGCGGTACCCGTAATGACGAGTCTTTTACATCCTGAGCCTTTTCCCCGAAAATTGCACGAAGCAGTTTCTCCTCGGGAGATAACACCGTCTCTCCCTTTGGCGTCACTTTTCCAACCAGCGTATCACCGGCTCTCACCTCAGCACCAATCCGGACAATGCCTGACTCGTCAAGATTTCTCAGGGTCTCTTCACTGACATTTGGAATATCACGGGTGATCTCTTCCTTGCCAAGCTTCGTATCCCGGGCCATGGTTTCAAAGACTTCAATATGAAGCGAAGTAAAGGTATCCTCCTTCAACAGCCGCTCATTTACCAGAATCGAATCCTCAAAATTAAATCCGCGCCACGGCATAAAGGCAATCGTCACGTTCTTACCAAGAGCAAGTTCACCATTGTCACACGATGAGCCATCTGCAAGCACCGTTCCCTTTTCGACCCTGACCCCCGGTTTGACCAGTGGCTTCTGGTTGAAACAGGTGTTCTGGTTCGATTTATTATATTTTTCAAGCCGATAGACGGCAACACCGGTATCGTACCCGTCAATGCCCGGCTGATCATAACGAACAACAATACGATTGGCGTCCACCTCCTCAACAACCCCTGCTCCAGCCGACAGCAGGCAGGCGCCAGAGTCACGTGCGACATAACGCTCCATTCCGGTCCCGACAAATGGAGCAGCAGTTCTCATCAGGGGAACCGCCTGACGCTGCATGTTTGATCCCATCAATGCGCGGTTGGCATCATCATTTTCTAAAAAGGGTACCAGTGATGCCGCAACCGAAACGAGCTGATTTGGCGCAATATCCATATAGGTAACCTTGTCTGCCGATGCAGTGATAACCTCACCATCATCTCTGACGATAAGTGAATCAGGGACAATCCGGCCATCTTCATCCATTTCAACAAGGGCCGGAGCAATCAAATTATTCTGTTCCTGCAGGGCACTGAGATACGTCACCTCATCACTGAGAACAATTCGATCTTCCACCTTCCGGTACGGCGTCTCAATGAAACCATATGGATTCACCCGCGCATACGTTGCCAGAGAGACAATCAAACCAATATTCGGCCCTTCAGGAGTCTCAACCGGGCAGATCCTCCCGTAATGGGTGGGGTGAACATCGCGAACTTCAAAACCGGCACGTTCCCGTGATAATCCGCCCGGCCCAAGTGCGCTCAAGCGTCGCTTGTGGGTTACCTCCGACAGCGGATTGGTCTGATCCATAAACTGCGATAACTGACTGGTGCCAAAGAACTCCTTGATAGCAGCAGATATCGGTTTTGGATTAACCAGATCATTCGGCATCAAGGTTTCAATATCCTGTAAAGCCATCCGTTCCTTAATCGCCCGCTCCATCCGAACCAGCCCCATCCGATATTGGTTTTCAACCAGCTCACCAACTGTTCGCACACGCCTGTTTCCAAGATGATCAATATCGTCAACAGTACCCTGACTGTCCTTCAACCGAACCAGAAATTTTACCGATTCGACAATATCTTCTCGAGTCAACGCCCGTTGACTGATATCAACAGAGAGGCCAAGCTTTGCATTGATCTTATACCTGCCGACCTCAGAAAGGTCATACAACTCCGGATTGAAAAACAGATTTTCAAAAAAACTTTCGGCAACATCAGGGGTCGGAGGGCTGGATGGTCGGAGTCGGCGATAAATCTCAAGAAGGGCATCCTCGGTGGTACTCACCTTGTCAAGTGCCAGGGTCTTCCTGAAAGAATCCGAGTACTTAACACCATCAATAGCCAACACTTTAAAGGTCTTGACACCAGCGGCTTCCAGACTCTCCAGAATCGCCTCGTTGATTTCAGTGTTATGAAGGGCCAGTGGCTGCTCTTCATTGGGAACAACAATATCCTGGGCAAGAAACTTACCAATCAGCGTATCCTCAGAGATCTGCAGGAATTCAATACCAGCCTCATTAACCCTGCGACACAAAGCCTTTGAGATCTTACGTCCCTTTTTGGCAAGGAGCTCGCCATCTGCGGGGTTAATCAAATCAAACTCAAGCCGCTGACCAAGAGCGGTTTCTTCATTAAAATTAATTTTATAGGTCTTTTTATCCCGCTTGACCGTATTAATCGGATAGAATTTTTCAAGCAATTGTTCGCCGCTGTTCCCCAGGGCCTTGAGCAGCGTAGTAACCGGGAATCTCCGTCTTCTGTCGATACGAACATGCAGAACATCCTTGATATCAAACTCGAGATCAATCCAAGAGCCCCGTACAGGAATAATTCTAGCTGAATACAAATACTTGCCACTGGCATGACTTTTACCCTGGTCATGGGTATAAAATAATCCCGGTGATCTCTGAAGCTGAGAGACAATAACCCGTTCCGTACCATTGACAACAAATACCCCATCACCGGTCATCAGCGGCAGGGAACCAAAAAAGACCTCCTGCTCCTTGATATCGCGTACCGACTGAACACCAGTTTCTTCATCGACATCGAATGTAATCAGACGTACCACTATTTTCAGCGGAATGTCATAGGTCATCCCCCGCTGCTGACACTCCTGAACCGTATATTTCGGTTCTCCAAATTTATACCTGACAAACTCAAGCGAACAAAGCCCGTTAAAATCGTTAATGGGGAAAATATTTTTCAAAATAGCCTGCAATCCTTCATCCTCACGGTTATCAGGATCACGATCCATCTGTAGAAAGCTCTCGTAGGATTTCCTCTGCATGGAAATCAGGTGTGGTGGTTCCAGAATACTGGCTACGCTTGCAAATTGCTTTCTGACTCTTTCCATAATTGTCCTCTAGATTGTCTAAAGACAGTGATATATCGGTAAACTTAACCGGGTTACAGGAATCTGCCCAGTCCCCGTCCAGCTTGATGCAACAACTCAGCTTGACTGCGTGTATGAGTGCTCGTGGCTTTGCTGATATCGTCGGAAATGATTAAAACAACAAGAAGAGATAACAGGTATAACAGAAACGTCAGCAGTACGATTGTTATGCATTATAATACCCTTTATCAATAAGTGATCCGTTTTTATGCCACACAGAAAAAATCTGACAACCTATTGTTTTGATTAACAATTTCAAAATAAAATTTTTCAGCTGCCGGAAATACGACACGCTACGCACCAAAGTGCGTAGCGTGTCTCAATCTCCAGGACGCCCCACCATTGCAGGCATCATGTCAACTTCAGGTACTACTTGATTTCTACAGTACCACCAACAGCTTCGATCTTTCCTTTGATCTCTTCTGCGTCTTCCTTGCTGATTCCTTCCTTTAAGGGTTGCGGTGTACCTTCCACCAACTCCTTAGCCTCCTTGAGTCCAAGACTGGTAATACCACGAACCTCTTTGATGACCTTGATCTTCTGATCACCAACGGCGGTGAGAATAACATCAAATTCCGTCTTTTCTTCGGCAGGGGCTCCGGCATCACCGGCAACAGCACCAGCAGCAGCAACGGCAACCGGAGCAGCTGCAGAAACACCAAACTTTTCCTCAAGCTCCGTGATCATCTCAGAAAGCTCAAGAACCGTCATATTAGCTATAAACTCAATTACATCTTCTTTTGTAACAGCCATTTGTTTTCCTCTTTAAATAAACAATTGTAAATGTCCATAAAAGAACAGGGGCAACCTATGCCTGTTCTTTCTGATCCTTAACCGCCTGCAGACCATAAAGAAATGTTCTCGGCACTCCTGAGAGAACCCGAACAAGAGCTGTGGGCACGCCATTCATAACTGACAACAACTGGCCAAGAAGCGCTTCCCTTGAAGGCAGCTTGGACAGGGCGACAATATTGTCGACAGTCAGTTTTTCTCCTTCCAGAACAGCAGACCGTAACTCAAATTTTTCATGATCATCGGCAAATTTGGCAAGTACTTTAGCCGGTGCTACCGGATCATCATACGCCATTACAATGGCTGTCGTTCCCGAGAAATCATCAATCAATGACTCACAGGACGTATCGGCAACTGCTCTTTTCAGAAGAGTGTTTTTGGCAATGCGAATCTCAGTATTACATTCCCGGAGTTCCTTACGGACTTTCTCCAGCTCTGAGACTTTCAATCCACAATAGTCAGCCACGACGGAGAATTGTGCGCGGTTGAACATATCGTTCAATTCAGCGACTATTGCTGATTTTTCATCGCGATTCAAATTACCCTCCTCACGCTTGGTTAAATTTAACGGTTGACGAAACAGCAGTTACAAAATGATTGGCGAAAAAGCACCATTCAAACCCAGTCTCGGCAGGTCGGCTTTGCCTATTAAACGGAAGTCCCTGCTGTCTTCGACGCTTACCCGGCACTCACTTTTTCCCTGGTTCAGCAGGAACGTGCCGGGGTATTTCCTCGAACATACTTTATTTAACACGAGTCCTGACATCAAGCGTATCCACCTTGAAACCAGGCCCCATTGTTGACGAAAGAGAAATCGATTTGAGATACACACCTTTACTGGTTGACGGCTTCAGTTGAATCAGTTTCTCTATAAAAGCCAAGGCGTTCTCCATTATTTTCTGGTCACCGAAAGAGACCTTACCAATACCGGCATGGACAATACCCGCCTTATCAACACGGAAATCAACCTTCCCACCCTTGATCTCCTTGATGACCTCGGCAAGATCAAAAGTCACGGTCCCGAGTTTAGCGTTTGGCATCAGGTTCCGTGGGCCCAGGATACGACCAATCTTACCAACAGCGCCCATCATGTCAGGAGTTGCCACCGTTTTATCAAATTCAAGCCATCCCTCCTGAATTTTCTGAACCAGTTCATCAGAGCCCACATAGTCCGCACCGGCCTCTTTTGCTTCCGCTTCCTTCGGTCCTTTGGCAAAAACGAGAACACGCGTCGTCTTTCCTGTTCCGTGGGGAAGTACCACAGAGGAGCGAACCATCTGATCGGCGTGACGGGGATCAACGCCCAGTCTGACCGCGATATCAACCGTCTCATCAAATTTGACAAAACTTGAGGCGATAACCATCCTGGCGGCCTCATCAATCGTCCGGACTACGGACTTGTCCAGATCCTTAACACTCCTGTTATAATTCTTACCATGTTTCGGCATGACAGCCTCCTATGTGTATCTTACAGAGACAAATACACGTAGTGAATAATTTACCGGTTAATCGACAATCGTGATCCCCGCACTGCGGGCGGTACCTTCAACGATTTTCATCGCGCTCTCTACATCATACGCATTCAGATCGGGCATCTTGATCTCTGCTATTTCCCGAACCTTGTCTCTGCTCAGTTCAGCAACACGCTCTCTTTTGGGATTACCAGAACCTTTTTCAATACCTGCCGCTTTCAGCAGCAGAACAGATGCAGGAGGCGTCTTGGTTATATAGCTGAAGGACCGATCCTGATACACGGTGATAACAACGGGAACAATCGTATCACCCAATGACTGGGTCTTAGCATTAAAAGCCTTACAGAATTCCATGATGTTGACACCATGCTGTCCCAAGGCAGGACCTACAGGTGGAGAAGGATTAGCTTTCCCGGCAGGAATCTGCAGCTTTATATACGCCATTACTTTCTTGGCCATTTCTCACTCCGACAATTGTGCTATTAGCTAACGTAAACGATCGGGAACACAGCCATCCCGATACAACAATCAGGTATTTGACACCTGTACAAACTCGAGTTCAACGGGGGTTTCACGACCAAAAATCGAAACCATAACCCGAACCCTGCCTTTTTCAGGAAAAACCTCATCGACAACCCCCTGAAAATTTGCAAACGGGCCGTCGATAACACGAACAACCTCGCCAACATCGAAAACAACCTTTGGTCGTGGCCTCTCTGAACCATCCTGAATCCTGCCGATAACCTTACCGGCATCTTCATCAGAAAGTGGTACCGGATTCCGGTCGTCTCCTACAAACCCGACGACCCGTGGCATATCGCGGTGAATAGTATGCCAGGTCGTATCGTTGAGTTCCATACTGACCAGCATATATCCAGGAAAGAAACGTCGTGAAGAAGTTTTTCTGGAACCCTTGATCATCTCGACCACTTGTTCCGTGGGGACAAGAATTTCTCCAAAAAACTCCTCCAGCCCTTCCTTTGCAATTCTTTCCTCAAGGGTGGCCTTAACCCGCTCTTCAAACCCTGAGTGAACCTGAAGTATATACCAATGTCTAGCCATGTATGAGCCGTCTTCTCAAATAATTCCTTGTTGATTCAGTAAATTGTCCTACCTTCCTGCACCGTTGCCTAATGCAGAATGGAGGATATCAGTTTTCCCAGAAGGACATCAACCGCTCCCAGATAGGCAGAAACAATCATAGCCAGCAATACGACCATCCCGGTCAAACCAAGGGTTATTTTTTTATCCGGCCAGGTAATTTTTAAAAATTCAGCCTGGACTTCACCGACAAACTTTTTAATCTCACCGGGAGAAAAAGCGGAAGGCTGCTTACTCTGCGCAGCTTTCACACTTTTCTTTTCCTTTTGCTTTCCAGCCATTCCGTATCACCACCATACCGGATTTAAAACTATCTGACTGGCAGGCCAGGAGGGATTCGAACCCCCAGCCCCCGGATTTGGAGTCCGGTGCTCTACCAATTAGAGCTACTGGCCTGCACAGATCCTATTTCGTCTCTTTATGCGGAGTATGGCTCCGGCAGAAAGGACAATATTTTTTGAATGACAGCTTACCGGGCGTATTTTTTTTATTCTTCGTGGTCGTATAATTACGACGCTTGCATTCTCCGCAAGCAAGAGTGACTATATCTCTCATATCCTGTCTCCCCGTACAGAAAAAATTACCCCGCCCCTATTCCGGAGCAGGGTACCATACTTAATCTAACGGGCTGTTACGATAAAATTTCACTGATAACACCAGCGCCAACCGTCCTGCCGCCCTCACGGATTGCAAAACGAAGACCAACATCCATCGCGATCGGTGTAATCAA
>PDWJ01003234.1_pt1 | contig 15823 bp, 17 predicted proteins | sample 1430881 | NCBI WGS metagenome assembly PDWJ01 (sample SAMN01162460, study PRJNA174530) | Oral metagenome, whole genome shotgun sequencing project. | biome: Marine environment; feature: Marine mammal; material: Swab sample of the gingival sulcus; isolation source: swab sample of gingival sulcus... | reverse complement strand
AATACGCAATACTATTAAACCTTTCTGAGAAGACAAAAATCAAATTAACAGATGAAGAAGAAGTAGTAATGAGCTGGACTTATAATGGCAAAAAATATAACAGTAGATTTAATACACAGCGAATAATTGAAGATGGTTCAGATTTATTCAGCAGAATTAAGGCAGTTATCGACCACGCACTAATAGATGGTAATCTTATGGCAAGTGACATAGATTCTATTATCTTTGCTGGAGGATCAAGCAAAATGCCATCCGTAAAAGCATATATTAATCATCTTTTTAAAAACACTTCAAAAATAAGTGGAAACGAACAAGAAAGCATAGCTTATGGGCTTGGAAATATCATAGGTATTATGAACAGAGATGAGATTGTTAAGGACTATATACTATCTGATATATGTCCATTCACACTAGGTATTGCAACTTTCAATAAAGCTAACCCAGATAAATTGTATATGACATCAGTGTTATCAAGAAATACAGCCTTACCTAGCTCAAAAGTGAGTAGATTTTATACAACCAGAGATAATCAAGAATCTATTGGTATATCTGTACTTCAAGGCGAAAACCCTTACGCAGAGGATAATATACAGATTGGCAAGTTCTCAGTTGGAGTCCCACTAAACAAAGCAGGTAAAGAAGCTATTGATGTTAGGTTCACTTATGATATAAACGGCATACTTGAAGTCGATGTAACTATACTATCTAATGGCAAACAAATAAATAGAGTTTTTTCAAGCACTTTAAATGAAGAACAGTTAGCTGTAGCAAGACAAAATCTTAGGAAACTAAAAAAGCATCCTAAAGAAGCTGAAGAAAACCTACTCATAAAAGAAAGACTTAAAACAGCATATGTGATGGCTAGTGGAAATATGAAAGAATTTTTAATGAAAAAAATAGAAACATGGGATCGCCTTTTAAATGAACAAAATGACAGGGAAATCAAGAGGTATAAAAAACATTTAGAAATTATGCTAGATGAAATAGCTATAGTGGACCCATTCTATACTGGTGATAACATTATAGACTTTAATGACTACAATAATGAAGGATAAAAAAGAATTATAAAATATGGAATTATATAAAGCTTATGAAATTCTAGGAGTAACTGACGATTCATCTGAAAAGGAGATAAAATCAGCCTTTACTCGCCTATCAAAAGACTATCATCCCGAGGAAAATCCAGAGCAATACAGGATGATTTATGAGGCATATAGAATTGCAATAAAACAATCAAGAAATAACAGAAACAAAAAAACTGAATATGAATATAAAAAAAGCTATGAAAATGATAATTCACATAACACTTTTACAGATGAATCTGATGACGAAGAATTTAGTTTTGATAATATTTCGGCAAAAGAAGATAGTAAACTTTCTAAAACAGATGACGCTTCAAAAGAAGAAAAGTTTGACTTCAAATCATTAAGTTATAACAACACTAAAGAAGAAAAAAAAGAAGAAGACTACGATAGATTCTTTGAAAAAGTAGTACCGAAATCTAAACCGAAAATAGATATTGCAAAGAAGACCATTAAAGAAGAAGCTCTAGAATCTAAGATAGTCAAACCAAAAGAAGCTAAGCAAGAAAAAAAATCTAAGATTCCTTTCATTGTAACTGCAATAGGTATCATTTTAATAATTAGTTTAATATTTACTTTATATGTTTCAAAGTATAATAAAATAAGTTTTATAGCTAGTGAGCTAATAATAATAATTATATTGTCTTTGCTTTTCTTTATTCTAAGAAAAAAAAGATTTTCTATACCAGGTGCGCTAAGTATTGTTTTTTCTTTAGCATATATGCTTGCATTTTTAGCATCTACATTAAATGTTGACAACAAATATTTTAGTGAATCAACAGCTGAAACAATTACACTTCATGGTATTGTTTTCTTAGTCTTATTCGCTATATCGCTTATATTACTTATGATAAAATATATTATAATATTTTCTAAAAAAATATTTAAGGTTACCAAACGGTAACCTTTTTCTACTCTATTAAGTCTAATATATGTTCTTTTAATTCTACATATTTTTCTGTTATATGAACTCTGTTTTTCTTATCCTTTAACGCATCAAGTGTAAATGAAGTTTCTATAATCTCATCAACACTACCTGGTAGGCTAGTCAGTATAACAATCTTTGTAGCTAAACTCAGCGCTTCGTCAATATCATGAGTGATCATAAAAATAGTACGTTTACTTTTATGCCAAATATTTCTAATAAGCCTTTGCATTTTAAGTCTTGTAAGTGCATCAAGCGCACTAAATGGCTCATCCATAAGTATTATCTCAGGGTTATTGGCAAGTACTCTAGCAAGTGAAGCCCTCTGCTTCATACCTCCAGAGAGTTCAAATACCTTACTATTCTTAAACTCTGTAAGTGAAACTGACTCTAATAATTCACTTGATATCTCTTCCCTTTTTTCTTTGCTAACACCAAGTAATTTCGGACCAAACTCTATATTATCTTTAACGTTAAGCCAAGGATATAGGGTTGGCGATTGAAATACAACTCCTCTTTCTTTTGAAGGTCCTATAACTTTCTTACCTCCAACGAAGATTTCTCCTGATGTTGGGAAAAGATAACCCGCTAAAATATTAAGAAGTGTACTCTTGCCACATCCACTAGGTCCAAGCACGACTACAAACTCACCATCATCTATATCAAAGTTCACTTTATCAAGCGCATGTGTCAGTTTATTTTCGCTTTCGTATTTATAAGTAATATCCTTTATTTCAATTAACTTACTCATTCTACTTATTTATCTCTTCTATATATTTTGGATTAATAAACTCTTCGAACTGTTTTTTAGTAGGTAGTTCTTGTATTGAATTATACTCTTTTAGAAAAACAGCAGTATTGTACATTTGATCAATAAATGCGCCCCTCTTCTTAGATGTTCCAAAATACTTATCAGATAGTGCCTCTTCATTTGATAGCCAAATTGAGCCTGTCATCTGTGCTTTCGCTTCTTCTGGAGATATTTCTATCTCTTTAGCTGCAGCATCAATCGCTGTCTTAGGGTCTTTCCTATATAACTCTGATGCTTTAGAAAGCTGAGCTATAAGTCCTTTAACAAGTTCCGGATTTTCTTTAGCAAATTCTTTTCTAACTAGACCAACATTTGCAGTAACAAAACCTCTTTTTGCCATCTCTGCACTATCAATTAATACCTCACCATTTAGTTCTAACAGCTTACTCTTTGATGGTTCCCAAGTATAAGCCGCATCAATATCACCTCTTTGCCATGCAGCAACTATGTCAGGTGTCTTCATATCAAAAATTGTAACATCTTTTTCAATTCCAGCTTCTTTAAGTGCATTTAAAAGTACATAGTGTGATGTAGAAGAAAAAGTAGTCGCAATTTTCTTTCCCTTTAAATCTTCAATCTTCTTAATACCAAGATCCTTATTTACAACAAGTGCTTCAATAGAACCGAGTACTTCATGAATCCATATTAGTTCAGTATCAAGTCCCTTAGCTAAGGCTACAACGCCATTGGTATTACCCATTGTTGCAAAATCTATACTCTTAGATGCAAAAGCTGTGTTAGCTTCAACACCTGAATCAACTATAATGTAGTTTACTTTTACGCCTTTCTCTTTAAAGTACTCATCTATATAGCCCATTCTTTTTGCAACAGCTTCATCATTAGGTACCCTTAAGTAACCTATGTTAATAACCTTCTGTTCATTTCCTGCGCTACAAGATGTTAAGACCAATAGTAGCACTACAATTAATAGCAATAATTTCTTCATCATTTCCCCTTCCAAAAAACATATCTTTTTTCGACTTTTCTAATAACATAATCTATTAATATGGCTGTTATTCCCATAATTATAATTCCAATAAATATAATATCTACTTTTAGATATCTGGATGCATCAATTACCATCCAACCAATTCCACTTTCTGCAGCAATCATTTCAGCTGAAACTAGAGTCGTATACGCAAAACCTATAGCTGTTCTAATACCTGTTATTATCCTAGGTAAACTAGCCGGAAGCATAACCCTATAAAATATATCCTTCTTACTTGCTCCAAGCGAAATAGCACTTAATATATAGTCTTCTTTTACATCTCCAACACTTGATGCACAAACAAGATATATCGGAGCAAAAGCCGCTAAATATAACAACATTATTTTTGAAGAATCATATATACCCATCCATAAAACTAAAAGCGTATAATACCCAAGTGGAGGTATCGGTCTGTAAAAGTTTACAAACGAGTCAGTAATAGCTCTTACCCTAGAAAAGTATCCACTTAATAGTCCTAGTGGAACTGCAGTTATAATAGCAAAAAATATAGCTATAAAAAGTCTTCTTAAACTCATATAAATATGAGCAAATAAACTTATATCGTTATAACCAGTTTCTAACATAACGATAAATCTTGTAACCACCATCCTAGGAGATGGAACCGCTACAGCTGCTACTATTTTGTATTCAGTTACAATATGCCATATGGCTATCAAAATAAGCCATGCAGATATTGTGAGTAGTATGTGTTTATTTGAGTTATTTTTTTTCATATCATTATGATTATATCATAAATAAAAAAATACTAAAAGCATTAAATTTTGATAGAGTATTACCTAATAAAAGTGTAAAAAAAAAGAGCGTGAGCTCTTTACTTTACGCACCTAAAGTATGCCATAGCTTTGTCAAATACTATCTCAGACTCACTATATACATCATTTAATCTATCTTCAAGTTCGTTTTTATTATCAAATGGTCCAGTAAACCAACCCTTTTTACATAAAATATTATTTACTACAAAGTCTGTCAATTTGTATTCTTCACTTACATACAAGCAAGCAATAAATAGACCACCTGGTTTTAATACTCTGTAAATCTCACTATAAGCTTTATCTTTATCTGGAAATACATGCAAACCATTCATGCAAAGTACAATATCGAAGCTTTCATCGTCAAAATCTAGATTATGCACATCTCCTTGAATAAGCTTAACATTTTTTATTCCTTCTAATCTATACTTTGCCTGCTCTAGCATATCATCACTGTAGTCAACACCATATATTCTAGCTAGATGTAGCTCCTCATATTTTTCTTTTGTAAAAATAGCTGTCCCAATCGGAACATCAAGTAGTGAGCCTCTAAAATCATTTGGTATATAATCTAAAAGCGCTTTAGCAATTTCACGATCATCTATCCCTCCCCAAAAAATTTTAATGTATAATCTACTCCACCATTTATTCTGAGTTAAAATGTCATCATATATATTTGTTGTACTTTTGTACGCCTTTTTCACATCAGCCATAATCATCCTCCAACATATAATTAAGCAATTTTCGTTGACCCTTCAACATTATATAAGAAATATACCCTAATTTTCATCTCAATACTATTATACCCATAAAATTGATAATTGCTCTTAAAAAATGATTAAAATCTTCATTTTGTGATATCTAAATAATATAACTCTATTATAGGAGGAATGTTATGAAACTATCTATTGGCCAAATGGCAGAAATTAACAATATAAGTAAACAAACCCTTAGACTATACGATAAAATAGGTCTATTAACACCTATAGAAATCAATGAAGATACTGGTTACAGATACTACTCTTATAAACAATGTGCTAAGCTTGACCTAATAATAAAGTTTAAGCAAATGGGAATGAGCTTAAAAGAAATAAGTGAGTTTTTTGAATCACAGAATACTAACTTTCTCACTCAAAAACTAAAACATCATATTGATATAGTTGAAAAAGAAATAAGTGAGCTTGCGATTCAAAAAAAATCTATACTTAGAGCATTAAAATCAATAGAACGATATACACTCGCTCCAAAGGATGGTGCTATAACTGTAGAGTTTATACCAAGAAGAGTCATTTACAAAATGCATGTTGATACAAACTTCTATGACTACGACATATCAATGTATGAAAGGATACTCAGACAGTTTAAAAAGAACCTTATGTCAAATCAAAAGGCCAAGCTATATTTCTTCAATGTTGGAACTAGAATGAATAAGACCGATTTTTTAAACGAAAAATACATATCTCACGAACTCTTCGTCTTTGTAGAAGAAGATGATTTTCCTTGCCAAAAGCTTGACTATATAGAACCTGGCCTATTCCTATGTATCTATTGCGATAACTTTGATAAGGAAAAAAGCTATATAGAAAAGCTACTTAATAAAATACGTGAAGAGAACTATGAAGTGGTTGGTGATTACATATGTGAAACGATAACAGAAATACCATTTTTTAATAATGATGACTCAAGAAACATGTTTATCAGACTTCAAATTCCAATAAAAATTAAATAAAGGTATTGACCTTCCACTAGGAATAAGCTTTATAATCAAGGTGAGCGATAAGCTTAATCTATAGTAGGAGGAGGAATATTTAATGGAAAAAGAAAAAATTAGAGTTGTCCAATATGGATGTGGTAAGATGAGTAAGTATATCTTAAGATATCTTTATGAAAAAGGTGCAGAAATCGTAGGCGCTGTTGATATTAATCCTGAAATTGTAGGTATGGATGTAGGTGAATTCGCAGGAATTGGCCACATAGGTGTAAAAATAAGCGATAAGGCTGATGAAGTGCTTGATAATTGTGATGCTGATATAGCTGTAGTTACACTATTCAGTTTTGTAAGTGACTGCTACGAGCACTATGAAAAAATTCTAAAGAGGGGTATTAACATAGTTACAACTTGCGAAGAAGCAATATATCCTTGGACTACAGCAAGTGAACTAACTAATAAACTAGACAAACTTGCAAAGGAAAACGGATGCACAATCGCAGGTGCTGGAATGCAAGACATATATTGGATAAATATGATCGGTTGCGTTGCAGGCGGTGTACATAATATTAAGAAAATAGAAGGAAAGACAAGCTATAATGTTGAAGATTATGGTCTTGCACTAGCAAAAGCACATGGAGTTGATTTAACTGCTGAAGAATTTGAGCAAACTTTAGCTCATCCTGATTCACTAGAACCATCTTATGTATGGAACTCTAATGAAGCGCTTTGCAATCTTATGGGATGGACTATAAAGAAACAAACTCAAAAGTGCGTTCCTTACTTCTATGATTCAGATCTTTATTCTAAGACAATGGGTAAAACAATTGAAAAGGGCAAGTGTATAGGAATGAGTGCAGTTGTTACAACTGAAACTTTCCAAGGTCCAATAATCGAAACTCAATGTATTGGAAAAGTATATGGTGAGGATGATGGAGACCTCTGCGATTGGAAAATTATTGGTGAACCTGATACAGAGTTCTTTGTAAAAAAACCTGCAACTGTTGAACACACATGCGCAGATATAGTAAACCGTATACCAACAATTATAAGATCATATCCTGGTTTTGTAACAGTTGATAAGTTAGATGCTGTAGAGTACTTGTCATACCCTATGCATTTACATCTATAAAAAAAGTTTGAGCATAGCAAAAGCTATGCTCTTATTTGTTTTCAATCTTTAACATAAAGATCGCTATTGATATTACAGTTAAGAATACAACACCAATTATTGTTATAAACATAAAAGGATTATTCTGGCCTTTAAGTAATGGCAGCCCTAGTAATGAGAAAAATATTCCATAAAAAATAATAAGCTTAGAATACGCTATGTTGTATTCTGATACATTTTTTACGTTTGTAGCTTCAATATTAGCCCAAAACTTAAAAACTTTTTTATCTTTATTAGCTCTTACATATATGCCATAGGCAATTATTATAAGACCAATTATAAGCCAAAAAACAAATGCACCTATCACTTAAAGCTCCTAGTTTATTACAACAATATTCTCTATTCCATTAGCTCTAGCTAAATCCTCTATCTTCTTCATATCCTTACTATTTGGTATATTACCAGATATTAGTTTCAGTCTAGCTTTTGGAATGCCTCTTACATGAGTTGCTATTAACTTAAATAGCACTTCAGGGTGATTAGCTATTTTCTTAGCTATATCACCTATTAGCGATTTGTCATCAAAATAATTTTTTAAATATACAAGTCTTACCTCTTCTACTTTTCCAAGCTCTATAAGTCTAATAAGATTATTTGAATTAACACTATAACTCTTATATGACCCATTTGAATTAGTAAAACAAAGTTTCTTAAGCCCAGCTTCATCTGATTTTATATCAAATAGGAACTTATCAGTTACATCGATAAGTTCCTTTATCTTTTCAAAATCAAAGAAGCCATTTGTATCTATATAGCAAGTTATACCAAGTTTCTTAACTTCTTTAAAGAACTCTGTCAAGAACTTAGGGTATATTGTTGCCTCTCCTCCAGAAACAGTAATTCCTCTAATAAAAGGCATATTTTTCTTTACTTCATTAACTAGTTCATCGACTGTAAAATAGGTAACACCTTTACTTACCATAGGTATTGTCTCACTGTTATGACAATATATGCAATTCAGATTGCATCCTTGTACGAAAATACTAGTTCTATTACCAATACCTTCTACATTTGAAAAAGGTATTATTCTGCGTACTGGAAGTTCCATTATTATCTTCTTCTTCTATTAAACACATTAGCGCACTCATCAGTACCAGAACCAAACCATGTTGTATCTCTTAGCACTGCATTATCGCCTCTTGCCTTCTCAACTTCACTTTTCTTAACTAAGTATCCTGTAACTCTTATTAAGTCAGTATCTTTTAGATAAGTTGTTATATATCTATAACCCAGTTTAAACGCACCTTCTACTATATCTACTATTGAATCTAAATGATCTAAATATGTTTGGTCAAACGCGAACAAGTCACCAGTTCCAGATGGAAAATACTTATGGAAAGGAGCTGATTGCTTAAGATGCTCAATAAGTTCAGGCTCTTCACCTACTCTAACCCTATGAGCTGGAGTATTAACATGGTCTTCTTCAGTTATTGAAGCACCAACCTGTGCATGAAGCAAGTACCTATCATTTGTTCTTTCTGAATAAGCACCCTTGTGATTATTAACAGCATTTTGAATTGATTCCATAATCATATGACCAATTTCATCGCCTCTTTCAGACTTACCAAATGTTTCGTTTAAACCTTCAAGTTCAAGTAGTCTATTTGTAGCATCTGCTAATCCAACTATAGCAAACATACCTGTGAAGTTTTCTCTCTTTATAAATCCTTCTTTAACAAGGAAACTTGTATTAAAGAAGTTGGATTTTTCAACTATAAAACTTATTCTCTTATCCATTGTAGATAACATAAGATTAGATACCTTAGGTACTATCTCATCGACGAAGTGTTTAGTATCCTTTGCTACCTTTACCATAGTTCCAAGTCTAAGTCTGTTTAGTGTGTAAGCGCCACCCGCAAATGGAAGTGCATTGTAGCAACTACAAAGTGCATGCTCACCTAAATCCTTAGTATAGTACTTATCATTTGAAAAAGATGGTTTAGATACTTTAAGACATGCCTTTGCGGCAAGTTTTGCAAACTCTCTTGAAGTAATCTCTTCATCATACTTTATAGTCATGTTAGGTGTAGGATTTTGAAGCTCAATTACTGCATCTAAAATCAGTCTACCCGCAACAGTCTCTTTAGGACCTACATTAGCGTGACAAAAAGAATCTGTTATCGTCTTATCCACGTGATTTAAGAATCTTTTTATCTTCTTATAATCTTCTTTTTCATCTGTAATAAATGGGTCAATTAGAGTATCTAAATGACCAATAAACACTGGGAAAGAAGTAATTGATGGAACATGTGAATATAGAATTAATAATCCATCAAGTAATTCGTCAATGTCCTTAGGTGGATTAATATCTAAAAATTTACATCCATTTTTTACGAACACGCTATAGTCAGGCACAATGTACCTAGGTCTGTAAAGAACATATCCTTCATTGAGGTCGCAGATCATATCATTATTTATATACTCCATTTCCTCTTCTGTATATCCAAGAAGCTCAATCGGTGATATAAGCCTCTCACTTATATTTGCCAAGTTATAAAGTTTTTGTTGATACGTTAAGCTAACACTAGTAGCCGTCAGTATAATATCATTTTTTGTTGAAATCATTTAGTCCTCCCTAACTAATATTAACATACTAATACCCAAATGTCTGAAAAATAGGCATTTTTGAACATTATTTCTAAATTAAATGGGATATATTTTATTTATTTAATATACTTATCCACTTTCTTTGTCTATGTTTGTAGAAAGATTTTGCCCATATGTAAACAAAAGGTGTTTTCCAACCAGCATATATTTCTATCTCATCAGTATAATGAGTCTTACCGTCACTTAGTTCTTTTAATACTATTTCGTGATTCCAAACGGGCACATATGTATTTGATTCATTTGTATAAACTCTTGTATCAAAGTCAAACTCTATAACCTCAATAGTGTGCAATCCAAATGGTATAAACCCGAGTAACTTTGCTTTAAACACAAATGTTTCACCCACTTCCCATTTGAGACTTTCATTTCCATTAATAGGTTTAAAAGCTATATAAGGATACGCTATTTCACTAAGCGTTTCAAATTCTTGCAAGAGCTCAAAAACCCTTTCTTTTGAAGCAGGAAAGATAGAAGATACCCTAACAACTTTTGATTTTTTAAATTTTTTCATTATATTATCTCCTTTAATGTAGTATAATACAAACAAGGAGGAATTACTATGAAAAAAATATTATCTTTAGTACTTGTATTAGTACTACTATTATCAGTTGTAGCATGCGGTAAAAAGACAGAAACAGCTTCATTTGAATTAAACAATAATGGAGTAAAATCTGTTATTACATTTACTTATCAGGGTGATAAAGTAATAACTCAAACTGCTGAAAATGTAATTACTTATTCTGAATCTCCAATAAAAGATAAAGAAGATGCAAAAGCTAAACTTGATAAAATATCAAAAATGTATGAAGGTGTTAAGGGTATAAAACACTCTATTGAATATGGCGACAAGGCAACAATAGAAAAAATATCTGTAAACTTCGAAGAATTAGATGTGGAAGCTTACAAAAAGCTACCTGGTACATTATCTTCTGGTGACATATCTAAGGGCATAAGTTTTAAAAGTACAGAAAAATTGATACTTAATGCTGGATATAAAAAAGTAGAAAAATAATAAAAGTAAAAACAAGTTCGTGCGAACTTGTTTTTATTATCCCCTAATTTAAAAAACCTCCAAGGATATCAAACAATACATTTGAATCATCTTCATCATCTCCAAATAACTTTCCTAGAATATTATCTGAATCACTACCTCCACCTAATATATTTTTAAAATTATTAGGCAAATTTGGTAGACCGTCTGTATCATCAACTTTCATTAGCTCTCGCTTAATCATATCTTGGATTGAATCAATACTTCTATTTCCTTTAGTATCACTTGCAATCATCTCTAGGACCTTTGGTGCAACAGAACTGAGTATATCTAAACCTTCTTGAGCACTTACTCCAGTTTTATTAGATATCTGCGAAACTATATTATCAACATTTGAACCAAATGCGTGCCTTAGTATCTTGTTTCCATCATCTAAATTTACATTCTTTAGTTTATCAAGTATATCTCCTGCGCTATCTAATAGGGAACCATCTCCATTTTCATGCTGACTAAGTGCATCAACTAATGACTTAGCGCCCTTACCATCAGATGCATTCCTAAACAATGCCATAAGTATCATAGGAATTGCTGACTTAGCGATACTAGAGAAAATCCCTTTCTTTGAAGTACCCGAAGCAAAGTCTTTTATCATTTCAAAAATTCCCATTTTTCACCCCCTTCAATTTGCTTATTAATACCCTAAAAAACCACATATTAATACATAAATGAGCACATAAATTATATGTTATTTTATTGACAGAAAACAAACAAGCAATAAATAGCAAAAGTTTTTAGAAAAAACTACTTTTTTTTTAATCTTCTCCTTTTTTATTAGTAAATAATTTGATAAAATAATAGGTAGAAAGGAGATTCATATGAATAAAGTTAAAGACTTTGATACAACCCTACAGGAAATAAAAGATGGTAGTGTTTTAATGATAGGTGGCTTCCTTGGTTGTGGCACACCTCATAAAATAGTTGATAGATTAGTTGAACTAAATGTTAAAGATCTTACGATAATTGCGAATGACACTTCATTTGTTGATTTTGGTATAGGAAAACTTATAGCAAATAAACAAGTTAAGAAAGTCATTGCTACACACATTGGAACTAATAAAGAAACCGGAAATCAAATGAACTCGGGTTATATTGAAGTTGAATTGGTACCACAGGGTACTCTTGCCGAAAGAATCAGAGCAAAAGGCGCTGGTCTTGGAGCGATTGTTACACCTACTGGTATAGGGACTGTTGTTGAAGAAAACAAACAGAAGTTGGTCGTAAATGGAGAGGAATACTTGGTTGAAAAACCTTTAGGCGCTGACTATGCACTTATATTTGGTAGTGTAGTTGATAAATCAGGTAATATTTTTTACTCTAAGGCAACTAAGAACTTCAATCCTTTGATGGCGACTGCAGCTGACAAAGTAATTGTTGAAGCTGAGAAAATAGTAGAAGTTGGTGAACTTGACCCAGATGTTGTTATGACTTCTGGAATATTTGTGGATGCTATAATAGGAGGTTAACATGGATAAAAATGAAATAAGAGCCTTAATAGCTAAAAGGGTTGCTAAGGAATTAAAAGATGGTCAAGTGGTAAACCTTGGAATTGGCCTACCTACAACCGTAGCAAATTATATACCTGAAGATGTACACATTACTTTACAATCAGAAAATGGATTCCTAGGTCTTGGACCTACCCCTGAAGAAGGAAAAGAAGATCCAGATGTTGTAAATGCAGGTGGACAATATGTAACTATCAAAGAGGGTGGTCAATTCTTTGACTCTGCTACTTCTTTTATGATCATTAGAGGTGGACACCTAGATGCAACTGTACTTGGTGCGCTTCAAGTTGATAAAGAAGGAAACCTAGCTAACTGGATGATTCCTGGAAAAATGGTACCTGGAATGGGTGGAGCTATGGATCTTGTTGTTGGAGCAAAGAAAGTTATTGTTGCAATGGAGCACACTCAAAAAGGAAATAAGAAGATACTTGATAAGTGTACGCTTCCATTAACAGCTGCGAAACAAGTAAATATGATAGTGACTGAAATGGGTGTATTCAACATAACTAAAGAAGGCCTTGTTATGATTGAAAAAAATCCTATCTTCACTTTAGAAGAAATACAAGATGCTACTGGAACTAAGGTAATAGTTTCAAAAGACTTAAAAGACATGATAGTTTAATATTTATGGAGGAAATATGTTTAAAAAATTTACTAAAGCATGCGTAAGCATGGTTGAGAAGTATTTGCCAGATCCATTTTTATTTGCGGCAATACTTACACTCGTTGTTTTTATATCGGGAATTATTTTTACTGGACAATCAGCAATGACAATGATTGGTCACTGGTCTAGTGGATTTTGGAAGCTTTTAGCTTTCTCAATGCAGATGGCGATGGTATTAGTTACTGGCCACGTTTTAGCAAAAGCGCCAATAATTGAAAAAGGGATTACTGCAATCGCATCTATTTCTAAATCTAGAAAAAGCGCGATAGCACTAGTAAGTGTTGTTTCAATTATTGCTAGCTGGATTAACTGGGGTTTCGGACTTGTTATTGGTACATTAGTTGCTAAAGAAGTTGCAAAGAAAGTTAAAGGAGTTGACTATAGACTGCTTATCGCTACAGGCTACTCTGCTTTCCTAGTATGGCATGCTGGTCTTTCTGGATCAGTACCATTAAAAATTGCTTCAGCTTCTGGAGACTTAGCTAAGATGACTAAGGGTGCATTAACTGCACCAATACCTACTTCAGAAACGATTTTTGCACCTATGACATTAATTCCTATGTTAATTATATTAGTTGCGATGCCACTTTTAAACGTTGCTATGACACCATCTAAAGAGGATACTATTTCTGTAGACCCAAAACTATTAGATGAAGGCAAAGCAGCGCCAATAGATAAATCTACAATGACACCAGCTGATAAACTTGAGAACTCACCAGTGATTTCTATATTAATTGGCTTGATGGGATTAACTTATATTATTTACTACTTTGCAAATAATGGATTTAAAATTAACCTTAACATTGTAAACTTTACTTTCTTATTCCTAGGAATCATTTTACACTACACTCCTAGAAATTTCTTAAATGCAGTAAATGTAGCAATTAAAGGTACTGCTGGTATATTAATTCAGTTCCCATTCTATGCAGGTATTATGGGTATGATGACAGGTGGTGGTGAAGGTGTACTTTCACTTGCACAACAAATGTCTAACTTCTTTGTAAGTATATCAAACCCAACTACTTTCCCACTATTTAGTTTCTTAAGTGCGGGTGTAGTAAATATATTTGTACCATCTGGTGGTGGTCAATGGGCTGTTCAAGGTCCTATAATGATGCCAGCTGGTAAACTGCTTGGTGTTCCAGCTGCAAAAACTGCTATGTCAATTGCATGGGGTGATGCGTGGACAAACCTAATCCAGCCTTTCTGGGCGCTCCCAGCACTTGGTATTGCAGGACTTAAAGCAAAAGATATAATGGGTTATTGTCTTGTTAACCTACTAGCATTTGGTTTGGTTATCGGACTTTGCCTAATGTTCATTCCAGCATAAAAAAGGAGGTGGATAATGCTGAAAGAAGTTGTTATTGTTTCAGCTGCTAGGACTCCTATCGGGAGTTTTGGCGGAAGTTTTAAAAATGTTACTGCCGCTCAACTTGGTATTGCCGCTGCTAAAGAGGCAATTAAAAGAGCAGGCATAGAGCCTAAAGATATTGACGATGTATATATCGGAAATATCCTTAGTGCCGGTCACAAACAAGGTATTGCTAGACAAATCTCTATTGGTGCTGGTGTTCCTTTTACTACACCAGCTATGGCTATTAACATTCTTTGTGGTTCAGGTCTTAGATCAGTAAGTCTTGGAATGCAAGTAATTCAAACTGGTGAAGCAGACACAATACTCTGTGGTGGAGTTGAGAGCATGTCTCAAGGACCTTATCTATCTAAAGGAACAAGATTTGGTCAAAAGATGGGTGATGCAAAATTAATTGACCATGTAGTATATGACGCTTTAACTGATGCTTTCAATGATTACCATATGGGTATAACTGCTGAGAATATAGCTGAACAGTGGAATATCTCAAGAGAAGAACAGGATGAGTTTGCTGTAAAAAGCCAAAATAAAGCTGAAGCAGCTCAAAAAGCAGGAAGATTTGAAGAAGAAATAGTTCCTGTAACTGTTAAGCAAAGAAAAAAAGAAGTTGTTGTAAAGGATGATGAATACATTAGATATGGTGCTACTTTAGAAGCCCTTGCTAAGCTTAGACCAGCGTTTAAGAAAGATGGTACAGTTACTGCAGGTAACGCATCTGGAATCAATGATGGTGCAGCAATGCTTGTTATAATGAGCAAAGAAAAGGCTGAAAAAGAAGGTATTGAATATCTAGCAACAATTAAAGGCTTCTCAACCTGTGGTGTTGACCCAGCTATAATGGGTACTGGCCCTATTCCATCAATTAGAAAGGCGATAGATAACTCTGATTGGTCATTAGAAGATATTGAGCTTATTGAGCTAAACGAAGCTTTTGCAGCTCAATCTATATCAGTAATTAGGGATCTTAACATAAACACTGATATAACTAATGTAAACGGTGGAGCAATTGCGCTAGGCCACCCAGTTGGAGCTTCAGGTGCTAGAATACTTGTAACACTGCTTTATGAAATGAAGCGCAGAGGCGTTAAAAAAGGTCTTGCTTCACTTTGTATAGGTGGTGGTATGGGAACTACTGTACTTGTAGAAAGACCATAATATAAAAGTAGGTTGGA
>PDWJ01003233.1_pt1 | contig 15825 bp, 14 predicted proteins | sample 1430881 | NCBI WGS metagenome assembly PDWJ01 (sample SAMN01162460, study PRJNA174530) | Oral metagenome, whole genome shotgun sequencing project. | biome: Marine environment; feature: Marine mammal; material: Swab sample of the gingival sulcus; isolation source: swab sample of gingival sulcus... | reverse complement strand
GCTGTTGGTTTTTATTTAAATAGGCGCTGCCCGCTGCGCGGTTTTCTGCCGCCTGAGCTTCCATTTTGGCCTGCTGTGCAGCGCGGGCGCGTTGCTGTGCGGCGCGAATCACCGCCTGCCTTTCGCTCTGTTCCAGCTTCGGGGTTTTGCCATGCAGTGCCGCTGTCAGGCCTTCCTGTAGTGCTGCCTTGTCCAGCTCGGGGAAGCTTTCCTGCATGCCCTCGCCAATATTGTAGCCCAGGCTGTAGCCGAGCTTGGCGGCATCGCTCATCTCTTTGGCGATGCTGGTGGCGCTACAGGTCAGCAGTGCTGCGGCCAGTAGTGTGCTGGTTTTGTTCATGGTTTTTTTCATGTCGGGTCTCTGTTATTGATCGGTAATTTGTATATCCAGCCACTGCCCGGCGGCAACATTGTGCCGGATAATGGTGCGGGCATAAGGTGGCGGGGTGATAATTTTCAGCTCGTCGAGCTGCTGCGCATCGCCCAGGCCAATGTGTGCCTCGGCGGCGTTTTGCGACAGATAATTGCTGCCAATGTGAATTTCCCGCATCCAGGTATTGCCATTGGTGGTGGCGTATACGCGACTGCCCGCCAGCGGCTCGCCCGCCCTGCCGTGGATGCGCACACCGATAAACTGCCCCAGCTGCTGTTCGATACTCTGGTTCATATACAGTTTGCTCGGGCGACCCAGCTGCTGGATGAGTATATCCACATCGCCATCGCGATCAAAGTCGGTGCAGCTGATGGTGCGCCCTTCGTCTGCACTAAAGCCCAGCGCCTGTGCCTGGTCGCTGTAGTGACCCCGGCCATCATTGATAAACAGGCGCGGTGCCTGATGGGTGAACTTGGCCGCCATATCCAGCCAGGCGGGGTGGTCGTCATAGAGATAGCCGTTGACGTGGAAGATGTCGAGGTGGCCGTCATTGTTAAAGTCGGCAAAGCAGCTGGCCCAGCCCCAGCCGCCATCGCGCACACCGGCCTCGCTGGTGACATCTTCAAACTGGCCGTTGCCGAGGTTGCGGTACAGGCGGTTGCCCGAGCCGCCCCAGAGTGCCGTATTCATGGCAATGCGCTTGGGGCTGACATCGTAGACACCGGTGACAAACCAGTCCAGGTCGCCATCGTTGTCGTAATCCGCCAGCGCCGAGCCCATGCCGTTTTCATCGGTGATAACCCGGGTGTCGGTGGCGTTGACAAAGCGCTTGCCCTGCTGGTTGATAAAGTATTGGCTGGTTTCAAAATCGCTGGTGTAGAGCAAATCCGGCCAGCCATCGTTGTTGATGTCGGCAAAGTTGGGGGTGAAGCTCCAGTCAATCTCCGGCCAGGAGCCTTGAATCTGCATAGTTTGTCTGGCCGCTGTAAACTGGCCGTTGCCCTGATTTTCCCACAGGTGCTCATCCTCGCCCTGATGGTTTTTCATGCGGTGCCAGTGCCCGGTGGCCAGATCCAAATCGCCGTCCTGATCGTAGTCGGCAAAGGCGCTGGAAAACAGATTGCGCTTGAAGTGCAGGCCACTGCTGGCAGTCATATCGGCAAACTGACCGTTGCCGAGATTTTTCCACAGCGAGTAAGAGACCGGGGTCTGCGCACCACCCTGATTGTTCGCCGTGGCACGCTTGACCACGCCGCCAACCAGCAGGTCGTCGAGACCGTCGCCGGTCACATCGGCAAAGCTGGCGCCGTTGCTCATCAGCCCCGCCAGTTCAATACCGCTGCTGGCGGTGATATCTTCAAACTGCCCTGCCCCCTTGTTCAGATACAGCTTGTGCTGCCCCAAATCGCCGCCGACCAGAAACACATCGGGCAGGCCGTCGCGGTTGATGTCGCCGGTGGCAATGCCGCCAGTCATGGTCAAGTGCATATTGCTGGTAAGCAAGCGGGTGATGCCGGGGTCATTGGGTTTGGCATCCAGCGGCAAATCGGGACGCGAGGGTTTAAAAGTGTGGACTATCCCCGCAGCGGAGGCGCGCTCGATAAACAGCGGCTGTGCTGGACTGTCAGCGCGCGCAGCCGAGCCGCTGCCTGGCTGCTGCTTGGGAGTGGCATCAGCAGCTGCCGTATCAGTCGCCAGACGCACCTTGAGCAGCTGCATCGCCTCGGCGTCCGAGCTGCCTTGCGCAGTATCGGGCAGCCAGGCTTGCAGGCAGTCTGCCTGCTGGGTGCAGGGGTCGGTCAGGGCGTGGAGGAAGGCTTCAATCTTGTCCAGCTCGTCATCGCTGTACAATAGCTGCGGCAGGTCAGCGGTTTTTTGCGCCTGCTCCAGGGCGTAGCGCGTATTGCTTTCGATATAGGGGTGAGTGACGGGAAAGTCGCGGTACTGCGGCAAGTGCTGCAAGTCGTAGTCATAGTCTGCAATCGCCTGCGCGGCATCGACATGGTGCTTCAAGATGCCCTTGAGCGTGGCATAGGCGCCATTGTGACCATAGGGGCCGGTCTCGGTTGTGTTCAGCAAGGTTGGCGTGCGGAAGCGGAACTTGTCCTCCGGCCTGCGGGTGACGCGCTTGCGCCCATAGTCGTTTTTCAGCTTGTCCTTGCCGGGGCCGAACTGCGGCAGCGCCAGATTGTAATACCGCTCATCGGTAAAGAAATCACCGCGATGGCAACTGGCGCAGCTGTGCGCCGCGCCCGGCTTGCCCTGAAAGAACAGCAGCGCGCCCTGCTTCTGCTGCTCGCTCAATGCGGATAGTCTGCCAGAGACATAGTCACGCCAGGGCGTGTTGACAAAATCCTGCGAGCGCTGATAGGCGGCAAGCGCCGCAGACAGATGCGAGAAGCTCAGCAAGTCCTGCGCGCTGGCCTTGGGCTGGGCAAAGGCCTGGCGGAACTCGGCCAACCACACCGGCGCGGCGCGCAGCTTGCGCTCAATCTCGGCGCGCACATCATCATTGTGATAGTGCGCCTTGGCAAAGCCGAGCATCTCCTGCCCGGAGGTGACGGGAAAGCGGCTCTGCGCAAACAGCAAATCGTCACTGGCGGCGCTGTCCGTGGTGGCAAACAGGCTGTCGGGGGTGACAATGCCGCCATCGTAGCGGGTCGCCCCCGACTCATCCACGCCAAAGCGCACGCGCCCATCCCAGAACAGCGCGTTTTGATAGTAGTTGGTATTAAAGGTGCTCGGTGAGTTGCGCGGCACATTCGGCCCGGGGTCCTGGCTGTTGGAGTGGGTCTGCACCTTGGCACTGTCCACCCTGCGCCCCGGCCCCAAAAGTTCTGGCAGCGTGGCATCTATGCCAATCGGCAGGCTGAGTTGATCGCCACCGCCCAGCGCGGGGTGGTGGCAGCTGACACAGGCGACATCGCCGTTGCCGCTCAAGCTGGTGGAGAAAAACAGCTTTTTCCCCAGCTGTACCAGCGGCTCGTCCGGCGCGGGAATTGGCTTTCTGCTCACCGGCTGACCGGTCAAGCCCTGCGCCTGAATCACCTCCGCCAGCTGCTTGTCCAGCGCCACCTCATCACTGCCCGGACTACAGCCCTGCACCGCCAACAAGCCAACAAACCCCCAGCAAAATTTACGCAATACCACCACAGAACACCGATTTAGCTAATGGGAAACCTGTACAACATGCCCCGGCAAGCTGCCAAGTTTCCTTTTTAATAATGCGCCGTATCATACCCGCTGTGTGGCGGATTGGGAAAGTGCCAGAATACACCCTGAGCCTGCCATTACTGGACTATCCGCATTTGCTTCTTGCTATGCGGATAGTCTGTAGCAGCACTTGTTCTAATGATCTACAGGCCTGGTCCAGTCTTCCAGGTTTAAAAAATGCTGAACGTTGTAAAATGCCTTGTCGTTCGTAATCAAGACTGTTCCAGCTGCAACAGAGTGAGCGGCTATCAACATATCCATAGCACCCAGTGGCTTGCCTTCATTTTCACAGGCCGTTCTCAAGTCCGCATAAGCCTCTGCCGCAGCAGAGTCCCACGGTAAAACATCTACTCGCAGCAAAAATTCTTTAACCGCTACCGGCAAACGTTTCGCTTCCGGCTTTTTGGCAACACCTCGCAGCAGTTCTGCTTCAGTGATTGCGGAAATACACACACTGGCCATCGGCACTTTGAGCAAGTGCTCCCTGATTTCTACAAACTGACCCTTGATGATATAGCTGGCCGTATTGGTGTCGAGCATATAATGCGCTTGTTTCATCAGAATAAATCTCTGTCTTCAACAATCTCATTGTCTCTGTCAGACATAAAATCAGCAGGAACATCAATGGTTTTCACCATTTTAAAGAAATCTTCCCAGTTCCCCGGCTTTTTTGAAATAATCACATCGCCCGTCTCGGGGTCCCTGTGGATAAATACTTCATCACAATCAAAGCGGTAATTAACCGGCAGCCGAACAGCCTGGCTGCGGCCATTCATAAATAATTTCGCTGTGTGTTTCATATGATGCCCCCCTGTTTCATATTGATGAACAAGATATATACCTTTCCCTGTGATATATCAAGAACTATTACAGTGAGTGTATGCGTATACCCAAGCCTGCCATTACTGGACTATCCGCATTTGCTTCTTGCTATGCGGATAGTCTGCAGCAGCACTTGTTGGGCGCTCTTCAATAAATACGCGGTTCTATTTCCAGTTGAACCGAGAACTGCTGTTGCACCGCTGCTTGAATCTCTGCGGCCAGTGCCAGCAGTTGCTGGCCGGTGCCGGTGCCGCGATTGACCAGCACCAGCGCCTGCTGCTCGTGCACGCCAACGCCCTGATAGGTGCAGCCCTTAAAGCCCGCCTGTTCAACCAGCCAGCCCGCCGCCAGCTTGCTCTGCGTGGGCGAGACGGGGTGGGCGACGATATGCGGCCAGGCTGTTTTAAGCTGTTGCAGATGGGCGTTATCGACCACTGGGTTTTTAAAGAAGCTGCCGGCATTGCCCAGCACGGCGGGGTCGGGCAGCTTGCTGCGGCGCAGGGTGCAAACTGCATCGCTCACTGCCTGCGCAGTCATCGCCTGTTGCTGTCGTTCGAGCAGCTCGCGCAAGGCGGCATAATCCGTATTGGGGCGGTCTTGCTTGTGCAAGCTCAGGCTGACCTGAACAATCGCGTACTGGTCTTGCAGCTCGCCCTTAAACACGCTGTCGCGATAGCCGAACTGGCAATCTGCCGCGCTGAAGTGGTGAATGTCGCCGGTGCTCAGTTGCATGGCTTGCAAGCCGCTAAAGCTGTCGCGCAATTCGACCCCGTAGGCGCCGATATTCTGGATCGGCGCGGCGCCGAGTGTGCCGGGAATCAGCGACAGGTTTTCCAGACCAAAAGCCTGCTGCTGCAAGCTCCACTGCACCAGCTGATGCCAGTTCTCACCGGCACTGGCGGTCAACACGGGGCGCGCGCCGGGGGTGATGTGCCTGCCCCGCAGCGCCAGCTCAACCGCCACGCCGGCAAAGGGCTGGGTGAGCACAATATTGCTGCCGCCGCCGAGCAGCAGCAGCGGCAGGTTTTTGTCGCGGGCAAAGGCCGCCGCCTCGCGCAGGCTGTCCAGACTATCCGCATGAACAAAAAAGCGCGCCTCAACCGCAAAACCCAGGGTGTTGTAGGGCTTGAGTGAGACGCGCTCGCGGATAGTCGGCATTTAGTACCAGCGCCCCAGGCTCACCCGCTCCCACAGTTTGAGCAGGGTCTTGTCCAGCGAGGCCTGCACTGCCAGACCAAAACGCTCTTGCAGTGACACTTTTTCTACATAGCTGATTTCGTAGACATCGGCGTTTTCACAGCACTGGCCGAGGTATTCATCGCTGGTCATCAGCTCGTCGGCCAGCTTGTGTGCCATCGCGCGGCGTCCAAACCAGACATCCCCGTTGGCCACTTCGGCGATATCAATTTGCGGGCGATTTTCACTGACAAAGTCCTTGAACAGCGCGTGGGTGTCCTCGATATCCTCGCGGAACTTTTCCCGCCCCTTGTCGGTGTTCTCGCCAAACATGGTCAGCGTGCGCTTGTGCTCACCGGCGGTAATCATTTCATAATCGACATCGTGCTTTTTCAGCACTTTGTGGAAGTTGGGCAACTGCGCCACCACGCCGATGGAGCCGAGCACGGCAAACGGCGCGGCGAGAATTTTATCCGCGACACAGGCCATCATATAGCCGCCACTGGCGGCGACCATATCCACACACACGGTCAGGGGAATGCCCTTTTGCTTGATGCGCTGCAACTGTGAGGATGCCAAACCATAGGAGTGCACCATGCCGCCGCCGCTCTCCAGGCGCACCACTACCTCGTCCTTGGGCTCGGCCATGGTCAGCACCGAGGTAATCTCCTCGCGCATCAGCTCGACATCCGAGGCCTTGATGTCGCCATCAAAATCCAGCACGTAGACGCGCTTGCGGCGCTGTTCATCAGCATCGGGGGCATCGTCACTGCTCTTGACCTTTTTTGCCTCGGCCTTGGCGGTTTGCTTGTCTTTCTTGTGCTTGGCCTTGGCCTCGGCCTTGTGCTTTTTCTGCAGGAGTTTTTGCTGCTCTTCACTAAGCACCGCATCGCGCAGGTTGTCGCGGTATTCCTTGATATGGTCATTGAGCAACCTGGCTTCAATATGCCCGGACTTGCTCTTCTGCTTGTCCTCACGGCTCGCCACCAGGCCACCAACCAGCATCAACACGGCCACCACCAGGGTGATGACTTTTAATAAAAACAAACCGTACTCAGTAAAAAATTCTGCCACAACAAGCCTCCATTATTCAGACGGCGAAGCATAGCGGGAAATGCGGCGAAGTTATAGCCCAAAACTGCGCCGGCAAATGCACAAAGGGCGCGAGATTTGCAGCTATTGCCAGCTACAAACCTCACGCCCTCTGTATGCGCTGCAGGGCAGCTTACTACAGGACGTGCCCGTCCTTCTCCCACAAGATAGTAACACCCCTTTCCGTCAACTCGGCCATCAACGGCATGTAACGCTCCTCTACCTTGTTGCGCTTGATTTTCAGTGTCGGCGTCACCAGGCCGCCTTCGGGCAGCCAGTCCTCTGTCGCCACCACCACACCGGCAATCTTCTCGTGGTTGAGCAGGTCGGCATTGAGTACATTGAGGTGGTCTATAATTTCCGCGCTCAGCTCATACTTGCAGCGGGCGTGCCCCTGCTCGCTCAGCGTCACCACCATCACAGGCTGCGCCAAACCAATGCCACCGAGGCAGATTTGCTCAAACTCCTTAAACGACGAGGCCTTGCTCTCAATCGGTGCCGGTGCGACATACTCGCCCTTCTCGGTCTTGAAGATTTCCTTGACCCGGCCAGTGATACTGACAAAGCCGTCTTCATCTACCGTGCCCAAATCACCCGAGCGATAATAGCCATCCTCGGTCATGGACGCGGCGGTCTCATCGGGCTGCTTGTAGTATTCCTTCATCACCGTGGGGCTTTTGAAGAGAATTTCGCCATCGTCACTGAGCTTGAAGCCGCAGCCATCCATTGGCAGGCCGACGGTACCCAGTTTGTTGCGACCCGGACGGCCAATACAGCCGTAGGCAAAGTTCTCGGTCATGCCGTAGCCTTCGAGAATTTCCACACCCAGCTTGTCATACCAGGCCAGCAGTGAGGGCGAGATGGGCGCGGCGCCGGAGACCACCATGCGCGCCTTGCCCAGGCCGAGCTTCTCGCGCAGCTTTTTCGCGACCAGTCTGCGCACAAGGGGAATCCGCAGCAATCTGTCGAGCTTTTCCTGTGGCAGCTTGTCCAAAATGCCGCCCTGGAATTTCTTCCACAGACGCGGTACGGAGAAGAAGATGGTCGGCTGCACCGTGGTGATATCGCGCTGGAAGGTTGCCAGGGATTGGATAAAGTTAATCTGTCCACTGCAATAAATGCTGGCCGTGGCGACCAGCAAGCGCTCGGCGACATGCGCCAGCGGCAAAAAGGACAGACCGCGCTCTTCTCTGCTCAGACCGAACACCCTGATGGCGCGGTGGCCGACAAAACGCGGCGCGCGATAGCAGTGCACCGCACCCTTGGGGTAGCCGGTTGTGCCCGAGGTGTAGACTATCGTCCAGATATCTTCATCATCGGGAATCGGACTTTCGCTAAAGGGCTCGTTGCTCTCCACCAGTTCCATCAATTTCAAGTCGAAGTCCGAGCGGTCAAAGTCGCCATCTTTGCCGTGGTCGGAGAAGGCAATCTGCATCACAGATTCGGGCACTGCGCCTTTCAGGCGATCCCACACGGGCTGGTCGAGCTTGCCGACAAACAGCGCCTTGGACTCGGAGTGTTCGAGCACGTAGCGCATGCTGTCGGCGGTCAAGTCAAAGTACATCGGCACACTGACAAAGCCCCCCAGCTGCAAGGCCAGGTCGGTAACAATCCACTCGGCGCAGTTCTTGGACAAGATCGCCACCTTGTCACCCCGCTGCAAGCCTTGGGCGTACAGGGCAGTGGTCAGACGGCGGACGCGATAACTGACATCCGCCCAAGTGTAGTCGTGCCACACATTATCAATCGGCTGGCGCAGGTAGACCGTGGTCGGGGTCTCCTTCTCCCAGTGATAAAACATTTCTATCGGGGATTTTCCCTTGGCGTTTTCTACTAGATTTTCACTCATGATTAGCCTATTTATGCAGATTATTTATTTTACCCGGCAGCCGTAGCCACCTGCCTTGAGTACCATTGAGTCGAGCTGTTCCGTATCCCGCCATGCTCGACTAATGGCCGTTTTTTAAATTTTTGTTACAAGAGCAGTATTAAACCAGTGTTTGCGCCGAGATTGAAGCCCCGAACCCACCGAATCCGCCATTCATCACACAGCAGCCAGCCATAATCTACGGTGCGGCCAAAAAACTGCGGTAAATTTCCGCCGCATCCTTGGGTGCTTCAAAGATCGGCACATGGCCAATCCCCGGCATAATCACGGTTGTCGAGCGTTTGATATTGCGCTCCAGCTCTTTAATAACCGGGGTTTCAAAAATGCGGTCTTGCTCGCCCCAGAGAATCAGCACCGGCATGCGCAGGCTTTTTAAGGCCATGTGAAAGGTTGCCGTGCTCATGCGCTGCTGTGTATCCAGCAAGTCATCAACAATCCGCTGATAGGTGGGATAGCGGGCAATCTGGCGCTGTTCCATCACGGCCAACAGCTCGCGGGGCAAAAAGGGTTTGTCTGCCATGGCCATATCAATCATCTTGTGCATATCGCCCACTTGTCGAATCAACAGCTGATTGTTGCCCTGCTTCATCTGCTGGATGACCTCCCCTTCGTGCTCATACAGGCCAGCCGAATCAATCAGCGCCAGGCTCACCACCTGCTGGGGACGAAACGCCGCCCACTGCAAGGCCAGACCACCGCCCATCGAGTTGCCGGCGATGTGGTAACGCTCCAGCCCCAAAGCATCGACAAATGCCTTCATCAGCTGGCTCATTTCGCTAAGCGAATAATCCGGCTCGGGGCCGACCTTGGTATCGCCATGCCCCGGCAAATCGGGAATCAGTACGCGGTACTGGCCGGTCAGATACTTCGCCATGCGGTTCCAGTTGTTGCGATCGCCGGTAAAGCCATGCAGCAGCACCAACACCTCGCCATCTGCCGGGCCACCCTCGGAGTAAGCCAGCTTGACCCCGCGCAGCTTGATGGTTTTGCTGTGCAAGCCCGCCCAGGTGCGCTCCTGCTGCATCACTGAATCAAACAGCGCCGAGTAATCCGGCGCACAGGGTTTATCCGCTGTGGATTTGGCGGTCGTCTGGCAGGCGGATAGTCCCAGCAACAAGACCGGCAACAGTAATTGATAAAAGATTTTCATTTTTCCCCCAATAGTAAAAATTTTAACACTGACACAGCGCACGAGCGCCTTGTGCAGTTATTGGCAAAGCGCCTGAACAGGTCTTTTGCAGACTATCCGCATTTGCTCCTGCAATGCGGAAACCCGCCACCTCCCTGTGGCTTGTCCGCATTTGCTCCTGCAATGCGGAAACCCGCCACCTCTGACCCACAAGGACGTGGGGAATGTCGCAAGAGCGCAAGGAGCGCTCGCGACCCTGTGGCTTGTCCGCATTTGCTCCTGCAATGCGGAAACCCGCCACGTCCCTGTGGCTTGTCCGCATTTGCTCCTTGCAATGCGGAAACCCGCCACTTCTGACCCACAAGGACGTGGGGAATGTCGCAAGAGCGCAAGGAGCGCTCGCGACCCTGTGGCTTGTCCGCATTTGCTCCTACTATGCGGATAGTCTGCAAACGGTCAGTTCAAGCTGGCTTATATAGCACCCGCTGTGCTGGTCGCCACGGTTTGTGCGCCATAGACAAACCACCGCCGGGATACCGAGTGCTTTAACAGCAGCCCCGTTTCCCCGGCGCGCAGCGATACGCGCAACTCACTCGCCCGCTGCCCGCTGCCCAGATGCACACTATAGGTACCGGCGGGCACAATCTGCCGCGCCACCTGAATATTCGCCGGCAGGGTGCTCCAGCTGCGCACATCGGCGACCTCGGTCAGTGTCGCCGTGATGTCGCCGAGCAAGCCGAGCAGCGACCCCGCGCCATCCTGTTTCTGGGCGCTTTTTATCGCCTGGTGCTTGGCGACCGCGCGCAGCAAGGTGGTGGCCTTGATGGCGGTGATTTCCTCGGCCAAATCCTCGCGCACCAGCAGCTCCAGATTATCCAGTAATTGCGTGGTCTGGCTGGCCTGCCCCAGACTCAGGGCAGATGGCGAATACGGCACGGCCTGTGCCGGATAAGCGGGCACCGCCAGGCTGACCTGATGCTGCAACTGCGGGGCGTAGACGGAAATGCCCGTCTGCACCTTGGCACTGACCACGCCTTGCCAGTAGAAGGCAATCACCTCGGCCTGATTGCCTTTGGGCAGCTGTGCCTTGCGGCCAAAACGCCGGGTAAACTGCCGATATTCATCGCGCAAGCCCAGCTTCAAGCTCATGCGCAGCAGGCTGTCCTGCAAGGCGCGCGGCAGCTGCTGCTTGCGCTCAGCCATTAGCTGCGCCGCCTTGCGGTAGGCAATCATCGCCGAGTCCCACTCCCTGCCCAGCTCAAACACCACCCCGGCGACAAAGCGCATGCTGGCCAGCTGGCCGCTCAAGCTGCCCTTGTGCGCCGGCTCGCGCATCAGCACATCCGCCTGTAACACCTCGACCCGCGCGCCGTCGAGATCGCCCAGGGCGAGGTAGTTCAGCGCCAGTAGTTGCTGCAACATGACCGCCTCGGCGGGGCTGCCGCGATAGCTGCGCAGGGTTTCGTTAACCGTGCTTGCCCCCAGTGACTCGCGCACACTGGCCGCTTGCAGGGTCGCGATCAGGCGCTTGGCCGCCTGCAAATCGGCAATGCTGCCGCGAATATCGCCATTGAGGTGCTTCAACATGCCCAAATTTAACAGGTACTGCGCCCTGTCGCGCCGGGGAGGTTTAATTGCCTGCATCGCCGCCAGCGCCTGTTGCGGCGTGCCGGTGCGCAGCTCGGCGGCAATGTTGTTGACCTTCCACTGCTGAAACGCGCAGCCCTGCAGCAGCAGGGCGGCAAGTAGAACAAGGTATTTCACAGGCATATAAGCGGACTAAACCAGGCTCAGTAGCGCAGCTTGGCGTTTTTAACGTACTTCTTGATTTTCTTCTGCCCCAGCCAGACCTTGCGGTTATCGGCCATGCTGATCATCGTCAAATCGATCTGGTAGTAGCGCACCGAACGTCGCCCTTCCTTGTCGATAATTGTGTTGATCTGCCCCTTGAGCATAAAGTCAGCGCCTGCTTCCCGCCCGGCGGCCTTGCGCGTGGCGGCAGCGGCATTGATCGCCTGGTCGGCGCGCTCATCGCGCACTTCATCGCGCTCGGTGCTGCTGGCGACAAAATCGACCTGCCCGGAGTTGACCAGGGCGCGCTCCATATCGGCGACAAAGGTATTGACGTTGATATGCTCATGGCTGAGATTGCGCACCTCGCCGACAATCACCACCGGACGCTGGCTCTCGCGGCGAACAAACTCGCTGACCCAGGGTCGCGCCAGGGCATCGCTAATCATTTCCTCGGAGACCAGGCGCGAGTCTGTGTCATTCCACGCTCCGCTCAAGTCAATCTGTTCATCCACGGCGACACGCTCAACCGAGGTGCCACAAGCCATTAACATCAATGCGGATAGTCCCGCCAGCACGCCATTTTTCATTACTGCTCTCCTTCGAGGTTATTGAGGAAGCGGCTTTTGAGCACCGCTGCAAAAATTTATTCTAAAGGATATTGGGGCAAAGGTCTCTTTGAAATTCTTGACAATAGCGACTATGGTTGCGCCCCATGAATCTTCGCGACCTGCAATACCTGATCGCCCTGTCTGAGCACCAGCACTTTGGCCGCGCTGCCGAGGCCTGCCACGTCAGCCAGCCGACCCTGAGCACGCAGATTAAAAAGCTGGAGGACGAGCTGGGGGTGGCGCTGGTCGAGCGGGACAACAAAAAAGTGCTCACCACCGAGGTGGGCAGGCGCGTAGTCGAGCACGCCCGCGATGTGCTGAGCAGTGTGGAGGCGATCAAAACCGTGGCGCACCAGGCTCGCGACCCCGAATCGGGCAGCCTGAGGCTGGGTTTGATTCCCACCATTGCCCCGTATTTGCTGCCCTACGCCGTCAAGGCGATACGTCAGCACTTTCCCGAGCTGACCCTGTACCTGCACGAGGCGCAGACCCATGTTCTGGTCGAGATGCTGAAAAGCGGCAAGCTGGACGCGGCGATTATGGCACTGCCAATCAACGATGAGCGCCTGGAGTGCTACCCCCTGTATAGCGAGGCCTTCTTTGCCGCCCTGCCGATGGGGCACCCGCTGGAGCACGCCCCGGTACTGCGCCCCGAGCAGCTGGAGGATGAGGCGATTATGCTGCTCGAAGACGGCCACTGCCTGCGCGATCAAGCGCTGGCGGTCTGCCAGCAGATGGGCTCACAGGAGATGCAGAGCTTTCGCGCCACCAGCCTGGAGACGCTGCGGCAAATGGTCGCCAGCGGCACCGGTGTAACCCTGCTGCCAACCCTGGCCGCCGAAACCAGCCAGAACCAGGACAGCGACATCCGCATTATTCCCTTTACCGACCCGCAACCCAAACGCAACATCGGCATGGTCTACCGCCCGTCCAGCCCGCGCAAGGCGCTGTTTCAGGCCGTCGGCCAAGCCGTTGCCCAGCGTTTGCCCAAGGGCTTGAAAAACCATCTGGAGATTATCTATGAGCAATAAAACACTACTGCACCGCACCGACATGGAGGTGCGCTGGGGCGATATGGACGCCGTGGGACACGTCAATAACACCCTATACTTTCGCTACTTTGAGCAGTGCCGGGTAAGCTGGCTGGCCGAGATTGGCAGTATCGAATCGGTGACAACCGCACGGCAGGGGCCGGTGATTATCAACACCAGCGCCAGCTTTCTGCGCCCTCTGCACTACCCGGTACGGATTGTCGTCAGCATGTTTGGCAACGCCCCCGGGCGCAGCAGCTTTGAGAGCGAGTTTGAAATCCGCGATGCCGACAATGCGGATATCCTCTACAGCACCGGTTCTGCCAAGATTGTCTGGATAGACAAGGATGCCAACAAATCCATCCCCCTGCCCGACTCGATTCGCGCGCTGCTGCCAGCTTAGGTAAGTTCTAAACAAGTGCCGCTGTAGACTATCCGCATTGCATAAATTGTTGATTTCCCTCCCTCACCCCAACCCTCTCCCAGAGGGAGAGGGGGCTTAATCTGAGGCTCTTTAGGGTTTAAGCCTAATATTTAGCCAAGGTCTTTTCCTGGCTAATCAGCCACTGGCCGTCGATAAACTCGAATTGCAGCTGCTTTTTGACCTTGTCGTGATAGCGGTTGGAGCGGTAGCTCTGCACAAAGCTGAGCCGCACTTTTTTGCTGTTGATAAATTCGCTCTGCACATCCGCAATCGCGACCTTGATAAACTTCGCCCGGGACATGGTCTTGGCAACCTGTTCTTGCCACTGCTTGTGGCTGAGGCGCGGCTTCGGCGAGTAGTTCGGCGCATAGCTGGCGATAAATCTGCGCGGCTTGCGGCTCTCGCGCGCCAGTCGCCAGGCCTCCAGCGCATTGCGCACATCCTGCTCGGGCAGTATCGACATGAAAATGCTGTCGTGCTCGGACACCGCCGTCGCTTCCAGCTCTTCTATCTGCACATGGCGGTTGGGGTCGGCCTCGACATCGAACACCTCGGGAGCGACATAGCCCTTGGGCGGATTGACCAGATGCGAGGTCGAGAAGGCATCGCCATAGGCATTGCGCAAGCCCTGCTTGCCAAACCACACGGTCAGCTCCTCATCGCCAAAGGCGTAATCCCAGCGCGCGACCTCACCACGGGTCAGGCGCGTCTGTGGCGCGCCAATAATCGCCTCGGCCTCGGCCTGAGACATGCCCAGCTGCAGCCTGTCCACCTGCGCCTGTTCCAGCTCTGCGGCCAGTACCCAGGCGGCAAGACCAAGCAGGCCGAGCGCGGCGATGAATTGTTGTAAAGCAAGCCTTGGCATGGCTGTCTGTTTATCCCCAAAAATGCCTTGCAGCAATCTGCAAAGCCGATTTAACACCCAGAGCCGATTATAGCCGAGATTTACAGCGCTTCGGCAAGTGCCGGCACCGCCTCGAACAAATCGGCCACCAGTGCGTAGTCCGCAACCTCAAAAATCGGTGCGTCGGGGTCGGTATTGATGGCCACTATCACCTTGCTGTCCTTAATCCCGGCCAGGTGCTGAATCGCCCCGGATATGCCGCAGGCAATATACAGCTCCGGCGCGACCACCTTGCCGGTCTGCCCGACTTGCCAGTCGTTCGGCGCAAAGCCTTCATCCACCGCCGCGCGGGATGCGCCCACTGCCGCGCCCAGCTTGTCGGCAACGAGGTCGAGTATTTTAAAGTTCTCGCGGCTTTGCAGGGCGCGCCCGCCGGAGATCACCACCTTTGCCGCGCCCAGCTCCGGCCGCTCACTGCTGACGATTTCATCCCGCACCAGCGTAGCTACATCCTGCTGATGAACGCTGTCCACGGCGCGAATCTCGGCGTGGCTGTCACCCGGCGCTGCCGCGGCAAAGGCAGTGGCGCGAATCGTCAGCACCTTGATCGCATCCGCGCTCTGCTCGCTCGCCAGGGCGTTGCCGGCGTAGATGGGACGAACAAAGGTGTCGGCACTGTCAATCGCGACCACGTCGGAGATTTGCGCCACATCCAGCAGCGCCGCCGCGCGCGGCAGGATGTCCTTGCCGCTGGTGGTTGCCGCCGCCAGCAGGTGCGTGTAGTTCGCGCCCAGCTCGGCCAGCAGCGGTGCGATGTTCTCTGCCAGACTATCCGCATAGGCGGCATGCTCGGCGTGCAGCACAGTGGCCACACCCTCAAGCGCGGCCGCTTGCTGCGCCACCGCCGCCACGCCCTCACCGGCAACCAGCACATCCACCGCACCGAGGCTGCCGCCCGCACTGATGGCGCACAAGCTGGCTTGAGCCAGCTGGCCGTGATGATGTTCGGCCAAAACCAATACGCGTGTCATGCCAATACCCCCGCTTCATGCTTTAACTTGTCGACCAGCTCGGCGACCGAGGCCACCTTCACCCCCGGCTTGCGCTGCGCGGGCGGCGCGACCTTGAGTGTGCGCACGCCGGGCGTCAAGTCGACCCCCAGCTCTGCCGCGCTCAAGCGCTCCAGCGGCTTTTTCTTCGCCTGCATAATGCTCGGCAATTTGGCGTAGCGCGGCTCGTTGAGGCGCAAATCCGTGGTGACCACGGCAGGCAAGCGCAAGGCCACGGTGCGCAGGCCGCCGGCCACCTCGCGGGTGACCTCGGCCTGGCCATCGGCGATAAGGACTTGCGAGGCAAACGTGCCCTGCCCCCAGCCGAGCAAGGCGGCAAGCATTTGCCCGACCTGATTGTTCTCACCATCAATCGACTGCT
>PDWJ01004202.1_pt1 | contig 15835 bp, 13 predicted proteins | sample 1430881 | NCBI WGS metagenome assembly PDWJ01 (sample SAMN01162460, study PRJNA174530) | Oral metagenome, whole genome shotgun sequencing project. | biome: Marine environment; feature: Marine mammal; material: Swab sample of the gingival sulcus; isolation source: swab sample of gingival sulcus... | reverse complement strand
AATTGCAGCGGTCAGAGTGGTCTTACCATGGTCAATATGCCCTACAGTACCAACATTGACATGCGGCTTAGTCCTTTCAAATTTTTCCTTTGCCATTTCCTTGTCTCCCAAGACAGATTGAAAATTTATTTTTTCGGATTACTACCGGTGCCACCTGGAGCCCACAACCGGAATTGAACCGGTGACCTCATCCTTACCAAGGATGCGCTCTACCAACTGAGCTATGTGGGCAACCTGCTGCAACACAGAATTAACTGGAGCGGGAAACGAGACTCGAACTCGCAACCCTCAGCTTGGAAGGCTGATGCTCTACCAATTGAGCTATTCCCGCTCAGGATATCAAAAACCTTACAAAGCAAAGATGGTGGAGGGGGGAGGATTCGAACCTCCGAAGGCTGAGCCGACAGATTTACAGTCTGTTCCCTTTGGCCACTCGGGAACCCCTCCACACAACCAAGATCTTCATCAAAAGACCTCAAAAAACAACATCTTTACACCCTGCAAAGAATCATTTTTCTGGAGCTGGCGATAGGACTTGAACCCACAACAACCTCATTACAAGTGAGGAGCTCTACCAATTGAGCTACGCCAGCCTTCAAGACGGACGATAATACACATTACAAATTAACTATGCAACACCTTTTTTGCAATTTTATCTTCACCAAGCATCAAAACCAGCTATCACCCCATTATTACATAACATTTATCAACTCTCTGTCATTAAAAAGCAAGCCGAACTCAGCTCAGCAGCAATCTTCAAATGCTTAAAAGACAAAGAGCTTCAGGGATGAACACCCCTGAAGCTCTTTCAAACCACGGCAACACAAAAAGTTACTTGGAGTAAAATTCAACAATCATAGTTTCCTGAAAAGGAATTTGCAACTCCTCACGCTCCGGAAACCGAACAAAGGTGCCAAGACATTCATCACGGCCAAGCTCAAGCCAAGGAGAGAGCCCCGCCTGAACCCGAATATCAAGGGAACGCTGAATCTGAGCATTGTTTTTAGACTTCTCACGCAAGCTGATTTTCATACCTTCCTTTACAAGAAATGAAGGTATATCAACTCTCTTGCCATCAACGAGAATATGTCCGTGATTCACAAGCTGCCTGGCGGCCCTGCGGGTAGCACCAAAGCCAAGTCGGTATACAACATTATCAAGGCGCTGTTCAAGCATTTGCACTAGGTTCAAACCAGTATTGCCTTTTTTCCGTGAAGACTCGGCAAAGAACCGGCGAAACTGCTTCTCACTCATGCCGTACATAAAACGGGCCTTCTGCTTTTCTCCAAGCTGTATACCGTAATCGCTTTCCTTTCCAGGGCGCCCCCCTTGACCATGCTGACCAGGTTTGAATGGACGACGCTCCAGAGCACTTTTACCATTAATATGACGCTCCCCTTTCATCTCAAGGCTTACGCGAAAACGTCTTTCAATCTTTTCTACCGGGCCCCTATAACGCGACATCTGCTTCTCCTTACCTTTGTTTCACAGTTTAAAGATATATTTCATAATTGAAAAAGGAAGGGAATACGACCCTTCCTTTTTTGTTTTCGAACAACGGCAAATCACAATCAAACTCGGCACCACAACAAGTTAACAAAACCTCTTGCAATTGTTGGACTAAGCTTATTACCGCTACAATCACACGCAATCCCTGACAAAAATCACGTAAAATGATTTTTTGTAAGCGCACCGCATGCACTCGTCACGACACCCGTTTCTCTGCGCAAAAATTAAAACAACACTAACAGTATATCATGACAAACAGAACCTGATACCCCATATACAAAAAAAAAACAAGCTAAAAAACATAGCTCGGATATTTTCTGCTATTATTTATCCATTCCAAAAAAAAAGGCCAAACCCTAAGATTTGACCTTTCTGAACATCTGCAAATCAAGTCTTAGAACAGATTCTTCCCCTCTGCAAACTGACTATCCCTGTATTTTTCAAAGGTGTATGCAGTGGTCCTGTAAATAAGATGCGCCATTTTTGTATATGGCAGATAGAGGAATAACATCATGACAGACACTAAATGAAAAAAATACACAATGTACCCAATGGTAGGCATTCCAGCCCAGCGCAACAATTCCGCACCAGCACCAGTGACACCTACAGCGGCAATTTCCCAAATCAGAAACCAATCATAGAAAGTCACTTTGGTATCTTTTTCCTGTTCCATTTTTTTACGATTCTTCCAAAGAACATAAATACCAAAAAGAAGAGCTATTGCGCTCACATTCGCGAGAATCTTGAAAGGGTCCTGAAGAGGCAGCGGACCATGGAGTGAAGGCCAGATAAGACCTAAGACATCCTGCTTTAATAATGACCAGCATGTTACAATGAATAAGCCAATAAAGGCAAACATCAGCGGCAAATGCCCCCTTACACGAGCCTCCTGCTCTCCACATTCTTCAAATCTTTTATGTGAAAGAATTTCAACTATGGACGGCCATATAAAATGTACTACGAACTGCTTAACTGAAGGCCGGTAATCGCCACGTATTCCGGCCTCCTTGCTCATAGTGCTCCACATATTCCTGATCCCCATAAAACAGGAAAAAAGGCCAAGACCAAGAGAAGGTAACATAAAGAGCACGATGAAGAATATATTTTTGGCATACCATTTAAAATCCCAATGTCCAAAAAAGTTTGTGTATCCCTTTTCTGCAAAAAACTCCTGATCAGGTATATGCATTGCGCCAGAGAGCAACCACAAAACCAGAATTATTACGACAGGAATACCAATCATAACAGGGAGCCCCTTAGCACTCGATGCCAACTTTGCAAGTGGCTTTGGCCAACCATAATAGGTATATGCATAGGCACGAATAGCGCTTAACACATCGCCAGGCTTGGCACCACGCGGACAATTGGCAGTACAATCACCACATTGATGGCAAAGAAAAACATCAGGGTCATTAACCAACTTATCCCTCATACCCCATTGCGCCCAAATCATCTCTTTCCTGGGAAAGGGCTTTCCGTCTTTCGAAAGAGGACACATCACAGAACAGGTGGCACACTGATAACATTTTTTCAGAGTATCGCCCCCGGCCTCCTTAAGGGATCTAATAAAATCTAAATCTGGTTGAACATTCATTTCTTACTCCTGCTATATATAAATCAAAAGTCCATTTTTGTATTTGTTTCCATGGGCTCTCTGGCCCACCACAGAGGGACAGGAAACAGATTAGAAGCCTTTAAATGGATTTGGTCCCATTTCAACAATTTCTTCGACGAAATCATTAATAATCTGAGGAATCTTGTCATAATCGGTGATAGCCACTTGACGGGTTGCACATCGCTCAGACTCAAGCCCGAGAGTTGAAAGGGTATCACCAATATTTTCCATACGCTTATTAGCAATCTCCGATCCTTTCACAAAGTGACATTGATAATCGTCACCGTAAGCGCAACCAAGCAGCATGGCACCGTCCATACCTGCGGAGAGTGCATCACGAATCCATGCCATGTTCACAGAACCAAGACAACGAACAGGTACAAAGCGAACCATGTGGCTGAGACCATTCTTTTTCATGCCAGACATATCAATCGCCGGATATGCATCATTCTCACAGACAAAAACAACAATCCGCAGTCTATCCTCATCATCTTCAGGAACCTCAACAGATTTGATCATGGAGCCGATCATATCGATATTGTAATCCTTGAAACCGATAATACGCTCTGGACACGCTCCCATACAGGTACCGCAACGACGGCATCTGGTAGGGTTCGGCAATGGAGTACCTTTTTCATCATCGTCAAGAGCACCAAAAGGACATTCTTCAGTACAACGCTTGCACTGAGTGCAACGCTGCATGAAAAATTCAGGGTAGGTTGCATCACCAGAACGAGGATGAACAGAAACGCCGCGATCAGTGGACTCAAGACACTGAATTGCCTTGAGAGCTGCACCCGTTGCGTCATCGACAGCCTCCTCCATACTTTCCGCTTTCCTGACACCTCCACAGGCGTAAATACCGGTTCGTCTGGTTTCGTATGGAAAACAAATAAAATGGGAATCAGCATAACCATCAAACAAATCCAGATCATTAAATGCCGGCCCCTGACGATACGCAAGATTCACAGAATTTTCATAAAGAGTCATTGGTTCCATACCCGCAGCGAGAACAACCATATCAACATCAAGAGAAATGTCCTCACCAAGAAGGGTGTCTTCAACATCGACAGTAACTCCTGCACCGTTTTCCCTGACATTGATAACACTGCCTTTGGTCAGAAAGATCCCTTCGTTGTTCTGCGCATTTTTATAGAAAAGTTCCATAGAACCAGGCGTTCTCATATGCTGATAAAAGATAAATGCCTTGCCGTCAGCATTATCTTCGGTGACATACTGCGCCTGCTTTAATGCAACCATGGACGTTACCGAGTTGCAGTATGGAAAATCCTGATCATTATCCTTGCCACCTGGACTCTGAACAAAGGCAACATTTGCAGGCACCTTACCCTGCTTAGCCATCCTTTCAAATTCAGCATTGGTAACTACGTTTTTCACCCTGCCGTATCCAAGATGTTCATAACCGGAAACATCAGCAGGTTTCCAACCGGTTGCTAAAACAACAGAACCAATAGGTTCGGCAGCAGGATTTACCTTAGTATATGCATGAAGACCATCGTTAGGGTCTTCCATTTCACCCTTGTCAATTAAGTCCTGTTCATCCACAGAGACCTTCGCCGGTGCATCCCATTCACTCTTCTCACCCGCCACCTTTAATGTCACACCAAACTCGCCAGGTGCCCCAGAAATACGAGCAACTTCAGTTCCAAGCTTAATAGTGATATTTTCGTTTGCTTCAACCTCGGCAATCAAACCATTAATCGGATTCTCTTCAAGCTCAGTCCACGGTGCCTTTGTGGGAAAAGATTTTCTCCAACCAACAGCCTTGCCGCCGAGCTTGTCTTCCTTTTCTACAAGCAGAACCTCATAGCCGGCATCAGCTGCTTCTTTTGCCGCGGTAAGGCCCGAAAGCCCCCCACCCATAACCAGAATTCTCCTGCTAACAGTCTCAAGCTGATATGGTTCCGGCAGTTCAGTCTTCTGAGCACGGGTACAGGCCATTCTCATATAATCAGCTGCGGTTTCGGTTAAGAACTCAGCTGCTTCCGCATGAGGTTCTTCACCCTCAGCAGGCTTTTTCTCTGCCCATACAACCTGCTCACGAAGATTTGCCCTCACAGTGATCTTATCTTCACCATAATCAAACACATCATTCATCACACGTGGAGAGCATCCACCAATAACTATGGTGTTGACACCGGCATCAATATCATTCTGGATAAATGCCTTCCCCTCAGCAGTACAGAAACCATCATGGATCTTACATTCCATTGACATTTCGCTGGAAACAATTCCGCTAATCGTCTCTAAATCAAGCGCATCACCAATGCCACAACCAGCACAAATATAAGCGCAGTATTTTTTTTCCATTGTTACTTACCTCCTGGAAGCCTGAATTGCCTTAAGGGCAGCAGCGGTTGAAGATTGGGTACAGGTTACAACATCAGCAGCTTTTTTTGCACATCCCGCAGAAATCATACCTTTTTCCGGTTCAGAAATAATAAAACCATTTGCATCCATCTGCAGCGCAGCAGGAACATCATTAATTGCAAAATTAGGCTGCATCCCCGTTGCCAAAACCACCATATCAACATTTTGAGAAATTTTCTCAGCGGTAAGAGCATTCTCCGCAACCACAGTTACACTTCCATCGACTTCAAGATTTACATCCGCAACCTTACCCTTAATAAAGACTGCCTTTTCATCTGCCATACGGCTTTCACGGAATTTTTCGTACTTACCAGGAGTTCTCAGGTCAATATAGAACACATAAATCCGGGCATCGGGATACTGCTCCCGAACGTAGGTCATCTGCTTGAAAGTTGCCATACAACAGATATGAGAACAGTACTCCAAATGATTTTCATCTCTTGAACCGGCACACTGGACAAACGCAATGGAGTCAATTTCCTTATTATCACCTGGACGAACAATCTTACCAGCAGTCGGCCCTCCCGGTGCCGCCAATCTCTCAAACATCATGTTGGTTACAATTGAAGGAGACTGACCATACTTGAGGTTTTCCATCCTGGTTGCATCATATGGAGACCAGCCCGTAGCCCACACGATAGAAGCCACATTGATAGTACGGGTCTCCACCTGCATATCCAGATCCACCGCATTGTACTTGCATGCAGCTTTTACAGCTTTAATTCCCTCAGGAGAAAGCGCCTCCTTTTTGATTACATATCTTCTGGGAAATGCCATCTCATGGGGAAGATACACTGCTTTGCTCTTATTCATCCCAAAGTTGAATTCGTTATCAATCTCATCGGGACAGGCTTCAGCACATTCACCGCATCCGGCACAGTTGCTGTTTACATATCGTGGAGATGTTTCCAGGGTTACCTGATAATTACCGGGCTCTCCAGCAACAGCCTTAACTGTTGTCATGGTATAAACCCTGATCTTACGATTATTTTGTATTCTCTTAAAATTAATCTCAAGACCACAGCTCGGAGGACACATCTTGGGAAAATACTCGTTAAGTTGTGCCACACGCCCTCCAAGACTTGCCTCTCTCTCCACAAGAAACACATCTTTTCCGACTTCAGCGGTCTCCAGGGCAGCAGTCAAACCACCGATACCTCCGCCTACGACCAATACTGCACCAGTAGTGCCTTGCTCGTCAGTCATGCCTAACCTCCATAATTACTCTTAAAATATTTACGATTGCCATACAGGACTCCTGAAAGGAGCAGCATAACAACTATTGCACCAAAGAACACACAAGAAACAAAGGGTATTTCAAATACCCGGTCCCTTCAGTCAGAACCAAAAAAATTACCGTGGGTATACTATAGATATCCCGCTGTTTCATATTCATGACAGGGCAAATTTCCGCCCAACGCAAAGATTACAGAAAAACAAAAAGATACTCACAAACGTATTTTTATCTTATGCCGCAAGGAGTTTCAAGCTCTCCCTGCCGAATAAAACAAAAAGAAAAAAACACAGATACCAAAAAATCTCCAGGAGTCTTCACCCCTGGAGATTCTTATCATGCTACAAAACCTCAAAAACTACCATTAAATCCAAGGTTCAGTCTCAACAATGTTGTGAACTTCAACCTTTTCACACTTCCATTCCTGAGTTTCAGGATCGAAGGTTGAGTTAACGAAACATTTCCAGTTTTCCTCGTCAACATTAGGGAAGTCAGACCTGTAATAGAATCCAGGGTAACGGGACTCCTTACGGAACTCAATGTGACGAATATGAGTTTCTACGCACCAGATACGGTGATAGTTCTCCCAGCAGCGGAGAAGTTCGTGCAGATCGCCAGCAGCCATTTTCTCTGCATCTTCACGGAGAAGGCGGAGAAGATCAAGACAGATATTCAGCAGTTTGCCAGAAGTCATATAGTAGGTTGCAACACCACCGCCATACTCGTCAGTAGCCTTCATAAGACGCATCATAAGGCCGGCAGGTTTGCAATAATTCGGATTAACATCTGCCGCAGTAGAGGCATCCTTGAATTCTTCGTAACGTCTGACAGGTGCATAAATTTCATCGGCGATTTCCTGAGCAGATTGCTTGAGCTCTGGAGTAAAGTCAGCATTATCACGACAGAACTTGACCATTTGCTTCGCTGCGATACGACCTTCAGCATGAGAACCGGAAGAAAACTTATGACCGGAAGCACCAACACCATCGCCAGCGGTAAAGAGACCGTCGACGGTGGTCATACGGTTGTAGCCCCACTTATACTTATGAGCGCGGGATTCATTCTGTACATCAGGTACCCAGTCTTCTTCTGGTCCAGAGGTCCAGATACCACAACATCCTGAATGAGAACCAAGCATGTACGGTTCGGTAGGCATAATCTCGGAACCAACTTTTTCAGGCTCAACATCCATACCAGCCCAGAGACCAGCCTGACCAACAGACATATCAAGGAAGTCTTCCCAGGCCTCAGACTCAAGATGTTTCCAGAATTTCTTGAGAGATTTTTCATCCATACCGGCCTCACGGCGCTCATCAAGAAATGCGTTAAGAGCAACGTCAGTGGCCATGTAGATAGGACCACGACCTTCCTTGAGCTCATTGAGCATCAAGTGATTACGCAGACAGGTAGGAGTAACCGGAGACTGTCCATAAGGCATATACTTGCTCAATTCTTCCTTAGCTGCATCACCCATTGCGTAGAATTCACCAAGACCGTTGGCGACTTTAGCTTTAAACAGAAGGAACCAGGCGCCAACAGGCCCATAACCATCTTTAAAGCGAGAAGGGGTGAAACGATTTTCCATCATGGTCAAGGTAGCACCCACCTGAGCACACATGGTGTAGGTAGAACCAGCATTCCATACCGGATACCAGGCACGACCTTTACCTTCACCAGTCGAACGTGGACGGAAGATATTTACCGCACCACCGCAAGCGACCATAGCGGTCTTGCACTTGATAACATAGACCTTGTTTTCACGGGTAGAGAAACCAGCTGCACCAGCAATCTGGTTTGGCTTGTTTTTATCAAGCAGCAACTTAACGATAAAGACACGCTCAAGAATATTGTCTGCCCCAAGAGCAGTGGCTGCCGGCTCTGCAACGATGCATTTATAGGATTCACCGTTGATCATGATCTGCCACTTACCGGTACGCACAGGGGTTCCACCTTCACGCAGGGACGGCGCAGGCTTGGAGCCGTCAAGGTTTCCGCCTTCAGCATCCTTCTTCCAGACAGGGAGTCCCCACTCTTCGAAAAGCTTAACAGATTCATCAACATGACGACCGCAGTCATAGATAAGGTCTTCGCGAACAACACCCATAAGGTCATTACGAACCATTTTCACGTAATTCTCAATTGGGTTCTCACCAATGTAGGTATTGATAGCAGAAAGCCCTTGGGCAACAGCTCCTGAGCGTTCAAGAGAAGCCTTATCAACGAGAAGGATTTTCATATCAGCAGGTGCCCACTTCTTGATTTCAAAAGCGGTACCGCAAGCAGCCATACCACCGCCTACGATGAGTGCATCAACTTCCATCTCGACAACCTCAGGATTTACAACCGCCTTAAGTTCGCCTTTTGGTTTATTTGGTAATGCCATATTCAAATCTCCTTAAATATAAAGATTTCTATTAGTTATAATAATTCTAACTCGTGCTTACTTAGGGGTTGGAAGCTCGGACTCGAGGAAAAGACATTCATCATCGAGATTGGCACCGGTTTCTCCGACATAAGCGTTGGCAGCACCTTCAGCAGTAGTACGAACAGGAAACTTGAAACGCTTCATATTACCGTTACGGAACTTGACAGTCCACATAATAGAGTCAGAAGACCTCATAGGATGAACCTGCCCACCCATAGGAACGAAGTCATCATAGCCACGAACGAAGATTGCACCCTGCGGACAAATCTTGACACAGGAGTAACACTCCCAGCATGCATCAGGCTCCTGATTGTAAGCCTTCATCTCCTCAACGTTCAAAACCATCAGATCGTTGGGACAAATATACATGCACGCGGTTTTATCTCCGCCCTTGCAACCGTCACACTTGGAAGGATCTACATAACTTGGCATTAAACTACCTCCTCAGTTTGTATTAACTGTTGTAACCCTGAATCTTCAGGGTCTACTTATACTCTAAAAAACGCTTTCAAAACATCTCAGTTAGCTCTAACTATATTAGAACCAACAAAAAACTGTTGCTTCAAAAAACTTTTAATTTCAACCAAATAGCTCAATTCAATGAATGACTACTCATTCTGTTTTAACATCCTTTTTAAAGGTTTGGATTTTAATTGTCAAGAAAATTTATGCCATGCACAATCAGGTTGGATCATATTCATTTCGTACAATCACTTCTCGTGGTTTTGCACCGTCGGCAGGCCCTACTATTCCTTCCTTTTCCATCATTTCAATCATTCTTGCAGCCCGGTTGTAGCCAACGCGAAGCCGCCTTTGAACCATGGAAATTGACCCCTGACCAGCTTCTGTTACAATTGCAACAGCTTCGTCATATCGATCATCATATTCAGAATCTCCATCTTCCGACGCCAGTGAATCATCTTTCTCTATTTCCTGCATCACCGCTTCGTCATAGGATATTGTTCCCTGATTTTTCCAGAACTCGACAATATCCGAAGTCTCTTTTTCAGAAATATACGCTCCATGAACCCGCTTGATACTTGCCGTACCAGGGGCCAGAAACAGCATATCTCCTGCGCCAAGCAAATATTCAGCACCGGAAGCATCAAGGATTGTTCTTGAATCAATCTTGGAAGATACCTTAAAAGATATTCTTGTAGGGAAGTTTGCCTTGATCAAACCGGTCAAGACATCTACAGAAGGCCTTTGGGTCGCAAGAATCATATGCATTCCAGCCGCTCTTGCCATCTGGGCAAGCCGCGCAATTGCGGCCTCTACTTCTTTTGAGGCGACCATAATAAGATCGGCCAATTCGTCGACAATAATAACTATATAGGGCAATCGCTCTTCACTCACCTCATTATAGGAGTCAAAACTTTTTACCCTGGCCTCTTCCAAAAGGCGATACCGGCGTTCCATCTCACGGACAGCCCAGTTCAAGGCCCTGGAAGCCAGTTTGGGATCAACAACTACCGGATGCAGAAGATGGGGAATCCCTTCATAACCGGAAAGTTCAATTCTTTTGGGATCAACCATCAAAAAACGAACTTCCTCCGGGGTCGCATTGTACAAGATGGAGGCGATAATGGTGTTAATCCCAACGCTCTTACCAGCACCGGTCGCCCCCGCGATAAGAAGATGCGGCATTTTGGCAAGATTGGCCATAACGAGATTACCAATAACATCAAAACCGAGGGCAATATTAAGCTTGTGAGAATTTGAGCGATATTCATCGGCCCCGATCAGATCCCGAATATATACAATTTGCCTCTCATTATTTGGAATTTCGATACCAAGTGCAGCCTTGCCAGGAACAGAACCAACAACCCGTACAGACTGGGCTTTAAGGCCAAGAGCCAGATCATCAGAAAGTCCGGCAATTTTATTAATCTTAACTCCCGGGGCTGGCGCGTATTCATAGGTCGTTACCACAGGGCCAGGACAAATCCCCACCACTTTTCCAGAAACTCCAAAGTTTTCCAGCTTCTGCTCCAGCTGCTTGGAAAGTTCATAGTAAACCTCTTTATCAATCTTTTCCTGAACCTGCCCCCCTTTTGCGAGCAAAGAAAGAGGCGGCAGTTTCCATTCTCCTCTCACAAGAGGAACAGCAGCAAAATCGTCATCCTCCTCTTCTTTTCGCACTGAACGCGTTTGTTCTTTTACAATCGGAACAACATTGGTTTCTGACTGCCCAGACTCAGAAAAAGGCACATCCTTGACAACATGCTTCTTTTTGACACGCTTTCCCTTAAATTCCTGTTCCTGAGTTTTTTCCTCCCTCCGTGTCAAACCTGTTACAGAACGCTTCACTCCTCGCTTGGTATTTGCCAGAAACATGTAGGGGGAGAATTGAGTAGTAATCATCATGGAGATAAGAAAGACCATAAAGAAAACCAGAACCGCCCCCCCGTGGCCAACAGCAGAATCAAGAAATGCAAAACCGGTTTTCCCCACGAACCCACCAGCATTAATCATTTCGTCATTGTGCAGGACGAGTGAGGACAAAAGACCGCAAAAGCTGATAACTGCCCCAGTCAACCCAAATACAACCTGGGGGAAACGTACAAGAGAAATCTTTGAACGAAAAAACAGGATGGAAGAAAGAAGAATCAAGGTTGGCAGGAGATATGCCCCCCAGCCAATAAAATCAAAAAGCAGCCTGGCAATCAGCGCACCAACACGGCCACTCCAATTACCGTCAAAGTGAAAGACATAGGAAAAAAGACTGAGATAAAGAAAAAGGGATATAAAGATCCCGAGCAAGGCAATCGCTTCTTGTTGAAACCCGGGTTTTAAAGACGTATCTACTTGTGTCATAGGAATGCAATAACCTCATTTTACTTGGATATTAATATCGGAGTGAAGACGTACTCCAAAAATAAAATTTAGCAAGAATGAAGCCCTGCGTCCAGTGGCCTGCTGAAAAAACTCTGAAACCTCAGATTTCTAAGGGGGGTATCTTACATTTGCCTCAATACCGCATCCAGCACACCATTGATGAATTTTGGAGAATCCTGACCTGCAAATTTCTTTGCAATTTCAATAACCTCATTGATAGCCACCTGCCCAGGAACATCCTCTCTGTAAATAATCTCATAAACAGCAATACGCAAGAGGTTACGATCAGTTGCAGCGATCCTTGATAACCTCCAATTACTGGCAGCCCCGGCAATAGTCTTATCAATTGATTCCAGGTTCTCTGTCACCCCGGCAAGAAGTTCCCGGGCATAGGGCCGTGCCTTCTTGTTTATCTGATAAAGTGAGCAGAACAATACAAAGCGTTCCTCCAGATCATAGCCATGCCTTTGCCCCGATCCCAACGTAAAATCTTCCTGATATAAAAACTGCATCGCAGCTTCCCTGGCAATTCGTCGTGTGCCTGTTTTCATATTACAACTCAAATAGCAAAATTCATCTACAGCAAACAAACAAATCGGGCCTGCGGCAATAAACCACCAGACCCGATTCCGGTTTTAAAAAGCATTTATAAAAGCTCCACGGCTAGTCAAGAGACTCCATCAAATTTGCCATCTCAATTGCGGCAACAGCGACCTCAGCACCCTTATTGCCAGCCTTTGTACCAGGCGTCGCACCTCTGATAACAACACCCAGAACAATAACCGCATCATATTTTTGCGCTCCTGCCAGTTTTTTAGCAACTAACGGAATTTCAAATGCACCAGGAACACGAAAAACATCAATGTCATTTTCTGCACCCCCTGAACGCAAAATTGCGTCAAGAGCGCCTTCCAGTAATTTCTCTACAAGAAAAGAATTAAATCTGGAAACAACAATGGCAAACTTCTTGCCGTCCGCCTTCAACTTACCTTCAAAATAATTTGCCATTTTTTCACCTGTTCATATTTACAATTTATTTTTTAACTTCAATAAGATGTCCCATCTTGTCCCGTTTACAGGTCAGATAGCGTTCGTTTTCCTCACTGGCGGGCATTTCCAGAGGGATTCTTTCAACCACTTCAATACCATACCCTTCAAGACCAACAATTTTTTTGGGATTGTTCGTAAGAATAGACATTTTGGAAACACCAAGGTCACGCAATATCTGGGCACCGATACCATAATCCCGCAAATCACTCTTAAATCCAAGTCTATGGTTGGCCTCAACGGTATCAACCCCTTCATCATCCTGGAGACAGTACGCCTTGAGCTTATTCACCAGACCGATTCCACGCCCCTCCTGCCGCATATAAAGGACAATTCCCGCTCCTGCGTCATCAATCATTTTCATGGCGGTGCGAAGCTGAGGGCCACAATCACATCGCGAAGAGCCGAAAACATCTCCAGTCAAACACTCGGAATGAACACGTACAAGAAGATTATCCGAATTTTCAATATCTCCTTTTATAAGGGCGAGATGCTCAAGATTATCAACACTGTTAGAATAGACAATCGTTTTGAACTCTCCAGCATGGACAGTTGGGACACGAGCGGCAGCCTCTCTCTTGACAAGCGTATCCTCGCGGAGACGATAGGCTACAAGATCGGCAATTGTCGATATTTTAAGATCATGCTTTTGGGAAAATTTCTCAAGCTCCCCCATTCTTGCCATAGTACCGTCTTCATTCATAATCTCGCAAATGACCCCAGCGGGAGTCATTCCTGCAAGACGTGCAAGATCAACGGAGCCCTCTGTCTGTCCAGCCCTCACCAGTACGCCGCCATCTCTGGCACGCAGTGGAAAGACATGCCCCGGACTGACCAGATCTCCAGGCCCGGCATCAGGAGCAACAGCCACCTGAATGGTGCGAGCCCTGTCTGCGGCAGAAATTCCGGTAGTTACTCCGGTCTTTGCTTCAATTGAAATAGTAAAACCTGTACCAAAAGGAGAGGTATTATTTGGCACCATCATCGGTAAACCGAGTTTATCGGTCAGCTCACCGGTTAATGTGAGACAAATCAACCCCCGGCCATGGGTCGCCATAAAGTTTATGGCAGCGGCATCAACGGCCTCCGCTGCCATAAACAGGTCACCCTCGTTTTCCCGGTCTTCATCATCCACGAGAATGATCATCTTACCGGCCTTAATATCTTCAATAACCTCTTCAACTGGACTTACAGCCATAGCTCTCACTTCAGTATAATTTTAGGATGAGGTGATTTTTTCAATCCCCACAATCCCCTTGCACAGCAGCAGAAACAACAATTCTACCGAACGATCTAGAAAAAACCGTGTTGCGCCAGGAAACCGGCATTAATACCTTCCGACCTCCCGCCATTTTTTCTATCTGCCCCCCCGGTTTTACCCGTCTTCTCTCTGGGCGCCAATAACTTCTCTACATATTTTCCAATAATATCGACTTCAATATTGACCTTACTACCAATTTTCAAATTTCCAAGAGTGGTTACACTCATGGTATGAGGGATAATAGAAACAGAAAAATCGCTTTCAGAACAAGAATTTACGGTAAGACTCACCCCATCAATAGCGATAGAACCCTTTTCGATTACATACCGGGAGTGAGCCCTGGTAAGAGTACATTTGAAAATTGTATACTCACCAACATCACTAATCGAAGCAACCGTTGCAAGACAGTCTACGTGCCCGGAAACAAGATGCCCACCCAGCCTGTCCGACATCCGCAACGCCCGTTCCAGATTAACGGAGTCTCCGATGGCAAAATGCCCCAGCTTTGTCCTGGAGAGAGTCTCCGGTGAAACATCAGCAGTGAATAGACGGCCACGAATATTATACGCAGTAAGACAAACCCCGCTTACAGCAATAGACTCCCCCTCTTCCGGGTCGGTTATATCAAAACCGGCTTCAATATCCAGGGCAATCCCGACACCAACGTTTCGTCTTCCACGTATCCTGCCAATGCCCGCAACAATCCCTGTAAACATCAGAGTCTACTCCGGCTATTTATTTTCAAGCTCTTCGGCCCTTTTAACAAAACCTTCAGCTATTTTGGGATGTCTATAGTTTTTATGAATGGAAGCAATGGTACGGAAAGTATCTGCAGCCTTTACATTATCACCCTTCTGCTGGTAGATCTCGGCCATTTCTTCAAGAACCCTTACAGAACCATGGACATCCCTGTTGTCATGGTGGTGGTCTATAATTTCCAGACAAACCTTGATGGCAGCATCATAATTTTTCAACCCCTTTTGAGCTTCAACGATCTTATATTGCACAGCAATAATACTCATGCGGTCATTCGCCTTATCGACAATATCGAGGGCGCGGGAATAATACGTCAAAGCCTTGTCAAACTCTCCTTTTGCCAGGCAAACGTGACCAAGTTGATTTGAGGCGTTGGCGATACCATTGTCGTCACTTCTTTCCTCATAGCTGAGAAGAACGTTATGCAGTGCTATGGCAGCCTGTCCGTAGCTCCCGTTTGCAAGGAAAGCCTTTCCTTCCTCGTATTCAGTCTTCACAGGATCATTTTTCTCTGTCTTCGCCTCGGAAATGGGTGCAATTGAGTCAATGGGCTGAATATTAGTCATTTTTTTTATCTCCTGCTTGTATCATCTGTACCGCTTCGACTCCGGCCTGGGCAACTGTCTTTGTTACCATTTCTCCCTCTTCGCAGTACGTAAATTCCTCACTATCTCCGGAAAGTTCCATCAGTAGAAAAAGCACCTCAGTTGCCTTAATATGGCCAAGCAATCGTGCCATCTGACCTCTTACCTGTGCATC
>PDWJ01003231.1_pt1 | contig 15835 bp, 14 predicted proteins | sample 1430881 | NCBI WGS metagenome assembly PDWJ01 (sample SAMN01162460, study PRJNA174530) | Oral metagenome, whole genome shotgun sequencing project. | biome: Marine environment; feature: Marine mammal; material: Swab sample of the gingival sulcus; isolation source: swab sample of gingival sulcus... | reverse complement strand
GGCTGGGGTTTTCCCTCACTGTCTTGAAGAAGATAGCACTTGTAGCCATGAATCAGCCCGGGGCTTCCCTTGGTCATGGTGGCCGCGTGCTCCCCCATGTTCAAGGAACGACCTCCCGGCTCCACTCCATAGAGGACACACTCTTCCTGATCCAAGAAGGCAGAGAAGAGCCCCATGGCGTTGGAGCCGCCGCCCACACAGGCCACGACGTTATCCGGTTTTTCGCCGGTCATGCCAAAGAACTGCTCTCTGGCCTCTACGCCCACTATCCTTTGAAAATCCCTGACCATCATGGGAAAGGGATGAGGGCCCACGACCGAGCCAATGCAGTAAATACTGTTTTCGTAATCCTTCTTATAGGCCTCGAAGGCCGAATCCACCGCGTCCTTGAGGGTCTTCCGCCCCGAGCTGACGGGTACCACGTTGGCCCCAAGGATCCGCATGCGGACAACGTTGGGATGCTCTTTGGCGATATCCACTTCGCCCATGTGGATTTCACATTCCAGACCGAAGTAGGCAGCAGCTGTGGCCAAGGCGACGCCGTGCTGCCCTGCCCCTGTTTCCGCAATAAGTCTCTTCTTGCCCAGGAAACTGGCAAGGAGAGCTTCTCCCATGCAGTGATTCAGCTTATGGGCACCTGTATGGTTTAGATCCTCTCTCTTGAGATAGATACGCCCGCCATATTTTTCAGACAGGCGCTGGGCGTAGTACACCGGAGTCGGTCGGCCCTGAAAATGCTTTCGAATCGAACGCAGCTCGGTTATGAAACGGTGGGATTTACTAATAGAGAAGTAGGCATCTGCTATTCTCTCCATCTCTCTCTTGAGATCGGGGGAAACATGAGATCCACCATATTCACCATAGCACCCATTGGCGTCTGGATTTCTCTTGAAATAGCTCATAACACTCGTCCTGTTTTTCCATTTTCTTATCGAGCGAATCAGGCACATAAGGAAGGACAAGGCACACAAGGTGTACGCCGTCGATTTGAGGATAAGGTGCACAAGGCTGATTTGAAAGCAGATCCCACACGAGCAAACCTCTACCTAGCCCCGAAAGCCTCGGTGTACCCAGGCATCGTCGCGTCATCATACCGTTCTCCGCTCCGTCAGGAGGTCACCGAGAGCCGCGCGACCCCACCTCGAGAGCACCGCCACATATTCAGGACCGAGCCGGGCGCGGAGCAAGGTGGCGGTGAACACCCAGCTACTGCAGAAGCCTGCGACTCGATGCACCAAGCGGCTCCTGCAGGGGCGGCGGCTTCTGGATCGGCGGCCCTCGACGTTCACAGCCTGCCGATCTAGCGAGCCCTCTCCTCCCGTCGGCCTCCCGTCGAGCAGCGCCGCCAACCGGTCGGACGACGTGCGCCCGATGCTTCATGCTGCTACCTTCTCTGCTCGTGTTCCCTTCTGACAGTCGAGCCTCCACAGGTCTGGTCGTATCGTGATCGTTGAGTGCCTTCGTACCGAGCTCCGCCATCAAGAGAAGGCCCGCCTCGGCGCGTCCTTCTCACCACGCCAGGGACGCCTCCTCCAGGTCGGCAACCGCTACCCGGTGCTCGGCCTTCAATACGACGTGGGTTCGATCATCTGGGGCACGGGGGCATGGGTCCAGGTGCCCATCGCCCGAGATCGGCTGCTCTTCGCCCCGCTCTACTTATTCGAGATCGTTGACGCTCGCCCCTCCCGCCACTGGCATATCAGGCATTGGCCCGACGGCGCGGTCACGCTCTGGCCCTCCTCGTTCTACCAGGAGTACTTCCACGGCGACCTCGAGGTCGGCAAGGAGCAGGCGATCGAGACGTTCTCGACGGTGCTGGTCCAGGTGATCGAGGAGATCGACCAGCTCGATCGGGCCGACAGCGGCGAGCCTCGACGGCGCACCTTCGAGTGGCCGACATCAGACTCACCCACATGACGACACCCTGAGGAGCCCCCACACCTTCGGGACCGAGCTGGGTGCTGAGCTGTCGAGCCGATTTCCTAGCCGAAGAAACGAGCCATACGGGTGTACGGCGAGCGTTCTGAGGCCTAGAAAGCGGCCGGCAGTGCTGTACCCGGCGACGGGAGGCATTTACGGGAGGTATTTGTGGGGAAGCTCTCAACTCGGGCGTCAGTCGCTAACCAGGCCGACGCGCAGAGCGTAGCGCACCAAGCCGGCGGTGGTGTGGATGTCGAGCTTCTCCATCAGCCGGCCGCGATGGTTCTCCACGGTCTTGGGCTTCAACCCGAGGCGCGCAGCGATCTCGCGCCCGGTGAACCCCTCGGCGATCAACACCAGCACCTCGCGCTCCCGGGGGGAGAGGAGATCGACGCCCTCCTCGCCGGAGCGGAGGTAGCCTTGCACCACGTAGTTGGAGATCCCGGGGCTGAGGTAGACGTCCCCCGCCCGCACGGCGCGGATCGCCTGACAGACCGCCTCCACCCCAGCGCCCTTGAGCACGTAGCCACGAGCGCCTGCGCGCAACGCCCGGTCGACGGTGAGCGGATCGTCGTGCATCGAGAGCATCAGCACCCCGAGCTCGGTGTGAGCTGCGCGGAGCCGCCGCAGGGTCTCCACGCCGTCGAGCCCGGGGAGCGAGGCGTCGAGGATCACCAGCGCCGGCTCGAGCTCGGCGACCACCTCGAGCGCGGACCGGCCGTCGTCGGCCTCGCCCACGACCTCGATGTCCTCCTGCGCCGAGAGCAGCGCCCGCAGGCCCTCCCGCACGAGTTGGTGGTCGTCGACGAGCACCACGCGAGTCTTTGAGGCCTTCGCGCCTGCGCTCTGTTCTCGGCTCGACTCGGGCATCAAGGCTCCTGACTCGGCAGCCGCGCGACGAGGCGTGTGCCCTCGCTCGGCGCGCCATGCAGCGTCAGGGTACCGCCAAGCAGCTCGAGGCGCTCGCGCATTCCGCGCAGCCCCGTGCCGAACCCGGTGGCGGCGTGGGCGGGATCGAGGCCTCGCCCGTCGTCCGCGACCTCGAGGGTGATCGTCGCCTCCTCCGCTCTCAAGCGCACAGCGACCTCCTTGGCGTCGGCGTGTTGGCCGACGTTGGTCAGCGCCTGCTGCAGCACCCGCAGCAGGCAGATCGCGATCGGCTCGCCGAGCTCGTCGAGGGCGCCCTCGCCTTCACAGCGGAAACAGGTCGTGACGCCGCTGCGTTGCTCGAAGACCTCGCTGGTCGCTCGGAGGGCGGCGGCGAGGTCGTCGGCCTCGAGCTCCGGAGGGCGCAGCTCGCGCACCACCCGCCGCAGCTCGGCCAAGGTCTCGCGAAGCTGATCGATCACCCGCTCGAGTCGCTCGGCGTGGTCGTCCGGCGGCCCGCGCATCAGCTCGAGCTCCATCTGCATCCCCGTGATCGCCTGCCCGAGGCCATCATGGAGGTCGCGAGCGATGCGACGACGCTCCTCCTCCTGTGTACCGACCAGCCGCGCCGAGAGCTGGCGCACCTGCCCAACGGCCTGCTCGACACGGGCGGCGAGCTCGCTGTTGGTCTTCTCGAGCTCCCCACGAGCGCGTGTGAGGTCGTCGAGCACCCCCTCGAGGCGTCGTCCTTGAGCGCGAAGTGTGCGCAGCGGGATCGCCAAGAGCAGCGCCCCGATCGCCAGGCCAAGAGGGGCGCAGATCAAGACCAGCAGGCCGAGGAGGCGCCAAGGCTGCGCCGGGTTCATCCGCACCACGACGCGCGCGACCTCGCGACCGCGCACCTCGACCGCCGCCATGCCGCGGGGCCCAGCGGCGCCCCTGCCGAGGCCGAAGGCGAGCGACGAGAACACGCGCTCGCCCTCGCAGTCGAGGATCTCGATCGCGGCGATGTCAGGCTGTCCGCGGTGGGGCACCGTCGCCTGCAGCACCTTGGACGCGTTGTAGCGCCAGAGCCGCGGCTGCTGCGAAGCCAACGCGCGCAGCCGCGTGGCGACGTGGCTGGCGTAGGTCTCGCCAGAGCGCGCGAGGGAGCGCCACGCCAGCACACGGTAGGTCAGCGGCGGCACGGCGACGACGACCGCGCCGGCGACGACCGCCAGCGGCAGCATCCGACGCATGAAGGCGTGGGTTAGCGCGCTGGTGGGCATCAGCGCGCCCCCACCAGGCGGTAGCCCGCGCCCCACAAGCCCGCTGTGGCCTCGGCCCGAGCGAGAAAGGCCAGAAAGCGTGCGAGCGACGGCGTGGGCGTCTTGCGGTAGAAAAGCGAGATTCGGAGCGAGGGCCCGCGCCGAGCGCCCTGCGAGAGCGAGAGCGACCGCAGCGGGAGCTCGCGCAGCCGCAGAGAGCCGAGGTCGAGCACGCCCAGCGCCCCTGGGGTCGCGACCAGCCGGCGCGCCAGCTGCTGGTCCGTGTAGCAGGTCAGGCCACGCCCCTGATCGTGCGCCACGGCGAAGACCCGCGCGAGGCCTGGGGCCGAGCGAGCGAGCGCCTTGCCCACGGCGTCGCCGCGCTGGCGATAGAGCGGCACCACGGAGGTGCCGTCGGGCCAGCGCCCGTCCTTCCGTGAGAGCAGCGCCGTCGCCGTCGCGAGATCGAAGGGCCGCGGCAGCCGGGTCTGGCGACGGGTCGCCAACACCAGCGGCACCTCGACCAGCGGCAGGACGCTCAGGTCTTGGCGCTCCGCCGGGCGCAGCGGTCGCGCCGCGAGGCCGACGTCGATCGCCCGATCTCTCAGCGCACGGATCGCGCCGTCGGTGCCGATGCTCGGCGCCAGCTCGACCCGCGCCGAGGGGTTGGCGCGACGATACGCGGCGAGGATCCGCGCGAGGGGCGCGATGCCAGCCCCGGAGCCCGCGAAGAGCAACGTGCCCTTCGCCCGAGGCCGCGGAGGCACGCAGCGCGCAGAGGGCGCGGAGACGGCGGGCGGATCGGCGCAGCCGCCGGCGAGGGCCAGCGCGACGAGGGGCGCGGTGAAGGTGAGAGCTCTGCAGCGCATCAGCCAGCGCAGCATAGCGCGGCTCGGCGCAGCCGGGTGGGCGGGGGCTACTCGAGCCAGGAGCGGGGGTAGTCCGCGTCTTCGACGGCGAGGGCGCGCTTGCAGACCTGCAGTGGGCGAAAGGTGTCGATCATCACCGCCAGCTCGTCGGTGGCGTCCTTGCCGATGGAGGCCTCGTAGGTGCCGGGATGGGGGCCGTGGGTCAGGCCGTCGGGGTGGAGCGTGAGCGAGGCATACTCGATGCCCTTACGGCTCATGAACGTATCCTTGGCGTAGAAGAGCACCTCGTCGGTCATCACGTTGGTGTGATTGTAGGGCGCCGGGATCGCCTTTGGATGATAGTCGTAGAGCCGTGGGACGAACGAGCAGAGCACGAACCCATCGGCCTCGAAGGTCTGGTGCACCGGCGGCGGCTGGTGCACGCGACCGGTGACCGGCTCGAAGTCCTCGATGTTGAAGGCCCAGGGATAGTAGTAGCCGTCCCAGCCGACGACATCGCAGGGGTGATGGTTCATCGTGACCTCCGTGAGCATATCGCGCACCTTGACGATCACCTTGAACTCGCCCTGCTCATCGTGCACCGGCAGCTCCTCCGGGGTGCGCAGATCGCGCTCGCAGAAGGGGCTATGCTCGAGCAGCTGACCGTGCTCGTTGCGGTAGCGCTTGGGCGTCCGCACGTAGCTCGGCGTCTCGACCACGAGGATCCGATGGGCCATCCCCTCGTCAAGGCGCAGGCGATAGGTGATCCCGCGGGGGATCACCAGATAATCGCCGCTGCGGTAGCGCAGCGTCCCGCAGATCGACTCCACCGCGCCGGCGCCGTCCGCGACGTAGAGCACCTCATCGGCCTGGCCGTTTCTGTAGAACGCCTCGTCGCTCTGGTCGGGCATCGCCATCGAGATCAGCACGTCGGCGTTGAAGAGCACCGGATGCCGATCGAGGGTCGACCTGCCGCCACCCTCGAGGCGCCCGAGGCGAAAATGCCGCATCCGCAGCGTCTCGTCGGGATCGGCCTCGTAGCTCGCCCGGGACAGCAGCTTGGTCTCCGTCAGCTGCGTCGGACGATGCAGGTGGTAGAAGAGCGACGAGGGCCCAGAGAAGCCCTTGTTGCCCATCAGCTCCTCGAAGTAGAGCCCGCCGCCCTCCTTCTCGAAGACGGTGTGCCGCTTGGGCGGGATCTTACCCAGCTTCTGATACATCGGCATGGGAGCTACCTCTCTCTCCTACAGATTTACAGATTGCCGCGGCGCTCCTGCTCACGCTCGATCGACTCGAAGAGCGCCTTGAAGTTGCCCTTGCCGAACGACTGGCAGCCCTTGCGCTGGATGATCTCGTAAAAGAGTGTCGGCCGATCCTCGACGGGTTTGGTGAAGAGCTGCAGCAGGTAGCCCTTGTCGTCACGGTCGATCAGGATGCCCAGGTCGCGCACTTTTTCTCTATCCTCGTCGATCATGCCGACCCGATCCCAGACCTCGTCGTAGTAAGTGTCGGGGACAAAGAGGAACTCGACGCCCTGCTTGCGCAGCGCGGCGACGGTCTTGATGATGTCGTCGGTGAGCAGCGCCAGGTGCTGCACGCCGGCGCCGATGTAGCACTCGATGTACTCCTGGATCTGGCTCTTCTTGCGTCCCGCCGCCGGCTCGTTGATCGGGAACTTGATCCCGCGGTTGGGCGAGGCCATCACCTGCGAGCGCAGCGCCGTGAACTCGGTGCTGATGTCCTTGTCATCGAAGCTGACGTAGCGATCAAAGCCGAGGATGCTCTCGTAGTACTCGATCCATTGGTTCATCTTGCCGTCTTCGACGTTGCCGACGATGTGGTCGACGGCGCGCAGGCCGACGCCCTCTTCGTTGATCTCGTGCTTCTCGTAGCCCGGCAAAAAGGGGCCCTCGTAGTCGGCGCGGGAGAGGAAGGTGTGGATCGTGTCGCCGTAGGTCTTGATCGCCGCGCGGCGAACCTTGCCGTTGCCGTCCTCGATCTCCTCGACCTCTGTCACCGACGTGGCGCCGCGCTCGAGCGCGATCGTGTAGCAGGCGTCTACATCGTCGGTGAGAAACGCGATATCGCGCACGCCATCGCCGTGTGTGGTCAGGTGCGCGTTGATCGGGTGCTCGGGGTTGAGCGGCGTGGTCAGCACCAGCGTGATCTTGTTCTGCCGCAGCACATAGGAGGCGCGATCGCGCAGCCCGGTCTCGGGGCCGGCGTAGGCGATCTGGGAAAACCCGAAGGCCTTGCGGTAGTAGTAGGCTGCCTGCTTGGCGTTCCCAACCCACAGCTCCACGTGATCGATGCTGCGAATCGGCAGCGCTGAATTCTGAGCCATCGCGTCTTCTCTCCTCCTCGCCATCGTCGCGATACCATGCGAGCCGATAGCGACTCGTCGGACCAACGGCGTCACAGATCGCGCCGCCGACCCCTCATTTCATCCTGATTTGCGTCGAGAGAGGGTTAGCGCGGCTTGACCCCCGTCGCCAGCACGAGTTGCAATACGAAAAACCATTAGCTTTCCATTTTTTGCAGGCATCGACAGTGGACACCCATCGACTGCCAGCGGCTCGGTGGGGGTGTTCACTCCACGGTCGATCCGCGTCGCACCCGCTGGCGCGACGACACCACGAAGGCAGTCCAGCAGGGCAGCGATAGCCGATGGCATCACAAGCGACTAGACTCGTCGGATGGCGATGGAGATCCCGGCGGTCTGCCCCCATTGCGATGAACCCGCGCTCTGGGAGCTCGACCTGCGGGTCGACGAGGAGATCGCCTGGGCTGCGCCCCACGGGCCACGGTTTCGCTTCGCCTGTCCGGCCTGCGAGCAGCTGCTGGTGATCACCTTCGACTGGTCGCTCGAACGCGGCGAGGCTGCTCGGCGCCTGCAGCTCGTCGGCGGGGCCAGCGCCAGCCCACCACGACCGGCGATCCTGCTGGTCGACGACTGCCCCCACGGCTGTGGCCTGCGGCTGGGGCTCCAGCTGACCAGCGACGACCCCTGGGCCCACCGCCGCAACTGGCCCGACGAGGATCGGATCCTTGGCGGCTATCGCTGTCCAGGCTGTGACGGCGAGGGACGGCTGCGGATCCGCCCGATGGTCGAGCCGAACGCCTCTGGATGCTAAGAATATAGTTTTACTGCACTTTCATCTTCCTCAATAAAACCCGTCAGGTCGGTCGGCCCACAACTTGCTCAGGGAGGATCCCATCGACTCGCTCAGCCCAAGGTTGGCTCGGCGGGGTTCGACGCGACACTCAGCCACCAGAAAGGGGGGGCGATGCGGCAAGACGTCAAGCCAGGAGACGAAGCCGAGCGAGCGACCTGTGTGCTCGTCGTAGACGACGAGCCGCTCATTCGGCGCACGGTAGCGCGCATCCTGAGGAAGACCGGCCTGACCGTCCTCGAGGCCGAGGGCGCAAAGCACGCTCGAGCGCTGCTCACCCGCTCCAACCGACGCGTCTGTCTGCTCGTGACCGATCTCGACCTCGCCGACGGCGATGGCGCAGAACTCGCTCGCTGGACCCGCGCTCAGCGCCCGAGCTGCGCGGTCTTGCTCACCGCCGCCGGCCTGCTCGACGCCCGCATCGAGGGGCTCGGCGATCCGCTGCGCAAACCCTTCGACTCGCAGACGTTGCGCAGCGTCGTCCACCAGAGGCTCGGCTGCCGCGCGAGCGGCGTGTCGCTGGCGCGTCGCAGCTCGCGGCAAAGACAAGCGAGTGTTGAAACGCTGAGGTTTGACTCGGCTAAGAGCTTCCCCACAGAATCGGAACCGAGCCCGGTGCTGAGCTGCCGAACTGATTTCGTAGCCGAAGAAACGAGCCATACGGGTGGTCTGGCGAGCTTTCCGAGGCCTCGAGAGCGACCGGCAGTGCTGTCCCCGGCGACGGGAGGAATGTGTGAGGGTGCTCTTAGTGTCAATCGAGCCAGGTCGGCCGATCGGCGTTCTCGACCCACTCGGGGGAGGCCGCCGACGGAAGGGTGACCTCTGCCAAGGGTAGCCCCTGGGCCACGAGCCGAGGCTGGAGCTCGGCGGCGCCCTCCGCGGCGATCAGGCTCCGCGTCACCGCGTCGACCAGCTGCTCGCCGAGGTCGTCGGTTCGAACACCACGGTCGCGCAGGTCGCCCGCCACGCGCAGGAGCCCGGCCTCACCGATCTCGCCGTCATCATAGCTGCTCAGCGCCATCTGCCAGGCCCCGCGGCAGGCCCGCACTCGCGGCGCCAGAGGGCGCAAGCGCTCCGCGTCACCTCGCTCGAGGCGGATCAGCACACGCTTGACTGGCGTCACCTCGCCGAGGTCGGCGCGAAGACGCAGGATCCTCGAGATGTCATCGTCGGCGACGCCGAAGGCGCTCAGCCGCGCTCGCGCCTGCTCCCCGGTGAGAGCCCCGGAGAGCAGATCGGCGTAGGCGCAGAAGGCCCAGGGATCGCTCTCGATGTCGTCGCCGATCAGCACCTCCTGCGCTCCCGATGGCATCGCCTGGCGCGCCATCAACAGCGCCGTGCTCTTGTAGCCCAGCTGCTCGCGAAAGCGCGCCATGCGCCCCGAGAGCAGCAGCGCGCCCCAGCGCTTGAAGGTCGTCCCATCGTACTCGAGGCCGTCGAGGAGCATCTTGCGCTCGATCACCGGGCGCAGCTGGGCCGGGCTCGCCGAGACGAAGTAGAGCGGCGTGCTGCGGGTCCGCCGCGGGTCGGGCCCGCGGCGGAGCTCTTTGAGCAGCGTCGCCATGCCAGCGATGTCGACCTTGTCGATGCCGAACTCGAAGGGGATCCGGGCCATCGCCGACAGAGACGAGAAGCGCGTCGCGAGGTAGGTCCGATCGATGTCGCAGGTCACGACCACGCCTCGCCAGTCGGCGTCGTAGATCCGCTCGTCTTTGCGATCGATGGGGAAGCCCTCGCCGAGCTCGACGCCGGCGACTCTGGCGAGCATCGCTCGAACGCCAGCCTTCATCGCGAAACCCCCTGAAACTCGTCGCCGGTCGCGAGGGTCATCAGCTGGGCTAGCACGCTGGCGACGTCGCCCTCGTCGTAGAGCACCTGGTGTACGCCGTCGACGATCGGCAGCTCGAGGCCATGGCTCGCGCAGAACGAGCGCACGGCGCGGGTCGCCTTGATCCCCTCGGCGACCATCTTCATCGCCTGCTGGATCTGCTCGAGCGACTCACCTCGGGCAAGCCGCTCGCCGACCTGGTGGTTGCGCGAGAAGGGGGATGCGCAGGTGGCGACCAGGTCGCCCACGCCAGCCATCCCGCCGAAGGTCAACACGTCGCCACCCATCGCCGCGCCGAAGCGCGCCATCTCGTTCATCCCCCGGGTCATCAACAGCGCCTTGGTGTTGTCCCCGAGGTTCAGGCCGTCGACCGTCCCCGCGGCGAGAGCGACGATGTTCTTGAAGGTGCCGCCGATCTCGGCGCCGATCACGTCGTGACCGGCGTAGACGCGGAAGTAGCGGTTATGTAGCGCCGCCTGGGCGCGGGCGATCACCTCGTCGTAACGCGAGGCCACCAGCGTGCCCGAGGGCTTCTGCTCAGCCAGCTCCCTAGCCAGGTTCGGCCCGGAGAGCACGCCGAGCTTCCGCACCGGCGTCTCCTCGCGCAAGATCTCGCTCATCCGCTTGTAGCTGCCCTCCTCGATGCCCTTGGTGGCGTGCACGATGATGTGCTCGCCGTCGAGGAAGGCGCCGACCTCATGAGCCACGCGGCGAAAGCCGTGGGAGGGCACGACCATCACGATCAGCTTGCAGCTCTCGCAGATCCGCTGCAGGTCGGTGGTCGCCATTATTGCTGGCGGGAGCTTGACCCCCGGCAGATAGTCTTCGTTGACGTGCTGCTCGTTGATCTGGACGCAGAGCTCCTCGCGCCGCGGCCAGAGCAGCACCTGGTTTTCGTTCTCGCCGAGGATCTTGGCGATGGTGGTACCCCAGCTCCCCGATCCGATCACGCCGACGTTCATGCTCGCCCTCCCCTTTCTCACGCCGCCAGCCGGCGGTCGAGCGCTGGCAACCCGTAGCCTTCGAGGCGGTTGGCGTAGAAGAGCAGCAGGTTCCGATCCTCGTGAAACACGCGATCGCCGTGACGCACGACCGCCGCGCGCGTGTGATAGATGCCAAAGTGGGTCAGGGCGTCGCCGACGATGGTCTGGATATCGCCCTCGGCGAGCATCGACGACAAACGCGGCGCCCGCGGCAGCGCGCGGATCGTCTCGAGCAGGTCGGCGGTCTCGTTATGCACCTCGGCCATGGTGAAGGAGGCGACCTCACCGCCGGTGTGCAGCAGGCGGAAGAGATCCATCGAGGGGTTGGCGCGCCGCAGCAGGTCGAAGATCGCGCGGGCGACGACGTTGGTGGTCATCAGCACGTTGTCGACCAGGTAGCGGTCGACGACCCGCTCGGCGGTCTCGTTGGTGTATTGCATGTCGCGCTGCTCGTCGACGAAGGGCAACCCGTCGCGGCTCACATAGGAGTTCGTCTCGACGATCCTGCCCTGGGGATCGAGGCTGCGACCGGCGGCGTCGACGAAGTTGCCGAAGACGTCCATCGGGCGGCTGAAGGTCAACACGATCTCGTCGTCGAGGGAGAGCGCGTTGCTCATAAAGTTCAGCAAGCGGCGCGGCTTCGAGAACTCGTCATCCTCGATGATGAAGCGCGCCTTCCCGGTCTCGGCGAGGTGATCGCCGATCAGCGTCTCGGCCTCGAGCACCAGCTTGTACGAGAGGGTGCAGGGTACGATGAAGAGCTTCGGCTGGGCGCGGCGGTGCTGCAGGTTGGAGACGTAGGCGCGGACCGCCGTGCCGAGCAGCCCACGCTTGAGGTGCGTCTCGATCTTGCCCGAGCGGCTGCGCGTGCCGCCGGGAAAGAAGAGCTGGTGGTAGCCGAGCTCGGCGGCCACCGTGGCGTACTCTTTGAGCACGTCGCGGTAGAGGGGAGCGGTCTTCTTGCGGTCGACGCGGTAGGCCCCGAGGTTGCGCATGAAGAACGACATCAGCGGGTTTTCGAAGAGGTTCAGCCCGGCGCCATAGAGCAGCGGTGGCAACCCGAGCAGGTAGACCGCGTAGCCGAGGAGGATGCTGTCGAGGTTCGAGCTATGAGTCGGGACGACCACCAGCGTGCCCTTGTCGAGCAGCCCGCGCACCAGCCCGGTCTCGCCTTGGATCGTGAGGTGGTCGGCCAGCCCGCGGCGGAAGCGGTCGAGCTTGAGCAGCCGCCGCGGGCTCATCGCGTTGAGCAGCACAGAGAGGCCGGTGGGGACCAACGTGGTCGAGAGCCGGTAGACCCGCTGGTCGAAGTTGCCCACCACCTCGGCGACGAAGCGCCGGGCGAGCTCTTCGAGCAGCGCGCGCTGGTTGGTGTCGGCGGCGTCGACCAGCGCGCGACGGACCTCAAGGTAGTAGCTGCGCTGCTCCTTGGTCAGGGGCTTGCGCGGGTTCTCGCGCTCGAGCCGCCGCAGCTCGTGATAGATGGTGTCGTTGACGATCGTCTGCAGGAAGCCCTCGGAGGCGCGCTTGGCCTGCTGAGCCACCCGATCGACGACCCGCTGAGTCACCTCGACCTGGATCCGTTCTCTGTCCTCTGGTCTCACGTGCCCTCCTCCCCAACTCGCGCCATCCTAGCGTATCTGCGAAAGTTCTTGATACTATGGAGCTATCGTCGCGGGCGCAACACCCGCACGGAGGATCCTATGCGAAGAGTGCTCTTAGCCTTACTCCTGCTTGGCCTGCCCCTCGCCGGTTGCTCCGACGACGCGGCCGCTAGCGACGGCGGCCTCCAGCCCGAGAGCGGCGGCTCTTGCACCCCCGACAACTGCACGGGGTGCTGCCTCGGCGACCAATGCCACAACGGCGACGAGGCCGCGGCCTGTGGGCTAGCGGGCTTGAGCTGCGTCAGCTGCCCTGACGGCGAGTCCTGCGTGTCGGGACAATGCCTGATCGCCAGCGGCAAATGCAACGCCACCAACTGCCCCGATGGCTGCTGCAAGGGCGACGAATGCGTCTCCGGACAAGCCGACGACGCCTGCGGACAGGGCGGCCGGGTCTGCGTCGACTGCGGATCGTCGAGTCGATGCATCAAGCTCCCGCCGAGCACGACCTTCCGCTGCGACTGCGACCCAGCGACCTGCCCCGGCTGCTGCGAGGCCGGTGTGTGCAAGCCCGGGACCCAGCGCGAGGCCTGCGGCAGGAGCGGCGAGGCCTGCGTGTCCTGCGAGGGTAGCGAGATCTGCAGCAGCTCGACGCGCACCTGCAAGAAGACCAGCGGCTGCGATCCGAGCAGCTGCTCGGGCTGCTGCGACGGCCCCGAGTGTCGCAGCGGCCTGGCCGACGACAGCTGCGGCGTTGGTGGCAAGGGGTGCAAGACCTGCGGCGCCAGCGAGACCTGCACCAAGGGGATCTGCAACGACCCAGCGAGCTGCGGCCCAGGCTCGTGCAACGGCTGCTGCGCCGGCAGCACCTGCCGGGCTGGCAAGAGCCAGACCGAGTGCGGCGGAAACGGCGGCCTGTGCACCGCCTGCGCCGACTACCAGACGTGCTCGTTTCCCAACGGCTGCGAGACCGACAACGACAAGCTCTGGGGCATCACCGTGGTCAAGGCGACGCTCGACCCGAAAAAGGGCTGGGACACCTGGCCAGCCAACTCGGCGCCGGACGTCTACATCGAGATCGAGATCGGCACGCTGACGGCGAAGACAGGCCAGAAAGACAACGAGTACAACCCGGTGTGGGACGAGTACATCGGCAAGATCAAGGCCGGCACGCTGCTGAACGTGCCGATCGAGGTCAAGGTCCTCGACAACGACTCGCCCTTCGGCCCCGAGACGATCGGGTCGTGCAACGTCACGGTGCCGCTGAACGTGCTGATCTCGGGCACCGACGCCGTGGTCAACGGCTGCGGCCCGGACAACTACGTCCAGAAGCTCTACTTCAAGTTCACCCCAGCGTAGGGTGGCCCACGCCGCCTTCGGCGCTACGACCACGAGAGTCGGCATCGATGGAACCTCGAACGCAACAGGCGCTGCGGGCCCTCCCCGCGGTGGACGAGCTGCTGACACGCTGTGAAGAGGCCGCCTCGCGAGGAGCCAAGGGAGGCGCAGTGGACGCCTCGGCGCTGCCGCGATGGGCCAAGCTCGCGGCGTGTCGACAGGCGATCGACGCGCGGAGGCGGGAGATCCTCGCGGGCGAGAGCGAGGACGGCGACCTCGACGAAGAGGTGGTGCTCGCCGCCGCGCGGCGGATCGCGCGGCCCCCGCTGCGCCCCGTGATCAACGCCTCGGGGGTCGTGCTCCACACCAACCTCGGCCGCGCTCCGCTGGCCGAGCTCGCGCTCGAGCGCCTCTGCGCCGTGGCCCGCGGCTACAGCACGCTGGAGTACGACCTGGCGGCGGGCGGTCGCGGCAGCCGCCATATGCACCTGGCCAAGGCGCTCTGCGAGCTCACCGGAGCCGAAGACGCGGTGGTGGTCAACAACAACGCCGGGGCCGTGATGCTCGGGCTGGCCGCGCTGGCCGCCGGGCGAGAGGCGATCGTCAGCCGCGGCGAGCTGGTCGAGATCGGCGGGTCCTTTCGGATCCCCGACGTGATGGCGCTCTCTGGCGCGACGCTGGTCGAGGTCGGCACGACCAACCGCACCCACCCCGCCGACTACCGGCGCGCGATCGGCGAGACGACGGGGCTGCTCTTCAAGGCCCATCGCAGCAACTTCGCGGTGATCGGCTTCACCAAAGAGGTCGAGCCGCAGGAGCTGGTGGCGATCGGCCGCGAGGCCGGGGTGCCGAGCATGTTCGACCTCGGCAGCGGGACCCTGCTCGACCTGACGAAGCTGGGGCTCAGCGGAGGCGACGAGACGCCCGTTGGCCAGGCCGTGGCGGCCGGCTTCGACCTGGTAACCTTCAGCGGCGACAAGCTGCTGGGCGGTCCGCAGGCGGGGATCATGGTCGGCACGCGCGAGGCGATCGACGCCTGTCGGCGGCACCCGCTGATGCGCGCCCTGCGCCCGGAGAAGCTCTGTCTGGCGGCCCTCGACGCGACGCTGGCGCTCTACCGCGAGGGGCGAGCGGAGATGGAGGTGCCGGTGGTGCGGATGCTCAGGGCGACGCCCGGGACCCTGACGCCCCTGGCCAGCGGGCTCTGCGAGGACCTTCGCGCGGCGCTGGGTGCCCCCTGGAGCGTCGAGCTGCGGGAGGTCAGCGCCCGCGCGGGCGGGGGCTCTTATCCCAACGTCGCCTTGCGCTCCATCGCCGTCGCCCTGACTCATCCTCAGCGGAAGGCCAGCGAGCTCGAGGCCGCGCTGCGCCAGGCCGACCCGCCGGTGGTCGCGCGCATCGAGGACGGAGAGCTGCTCTTCGACGTACGCTGCCTTCACCCGCAGACCGGCCGCGAGGCGCTGCTCGCAGCGGCCCTCCCCGCGCTGCTATCGACCCGAGATGACTTGACGTCGTAGGGTTGGCTCATCACAGGGTACGGCCGTCATGCCGGACGGCGAGTGAAAGGAGCCCCAATGAACCGCGAGACCGTCTGCGCCGAGCTGCGCGAGACCTTCGATCACTTCGACAGGGACAAAAACGGCATCATCGACCGGCAGGAGTTTCGGGCCCTGCTGCAAGATGGCCTCGGCGCGGAGATGGAGCAGGACGAGCTGGACGTCGGCTTCGCGCTCATCGACAAGGACAATAACGGCACGATCGAGTTCGATGAGTTCGCCGCCTGGTGGCTCGATCGTTAGCGAGACACCGACGACAGCGCAGTTCTGCGACCCAGAACTCGGGACAGAAAACGTAAGAGCCCCCCCACAAATACCTCCCGTCGCCAAACACCGCACTGCCGGCTGCTTTCTAGAGCGCTGATCAACTTACCCGACCGAGCTGCGCGAAGGATGCGGAATCACGGCGTAGGAGCGAGGAGGGCGCCTGCTGGTAGCAAGCAACCGACGAGCGACAACCGCTGTGATTTCGCA
>PDWJ01003230.1_pt1 | contig 15837 bp, 13 predicted proteins | sample 1430881 | NCBI WGS metagenome assembly PDWJ01 (sample SAMN01162460, study PRJNA174530) | Oral metagenome, whole genome shotgun sequencing project. | biome: Marine environment; feature: Marine mammal; material: Swab sample of the gingival sulcus; isolation source: swab sample of gingival sulcus... | reverse complement strand
CCCGATTCGCGTATTGCGGGTTGCCGGACCGGCAATTTTTCGCCGTTTTCCGACCGATTGGATACGATACGAGAACGACAATTCGTTCATGTGTGAAATTTATTTTCCGCAATTTGGCCGGAGTTCTTTCACCATTCCGCCTCGCGGTGCTGTATCCGGTTCGAGAACGGTGGTTTTCCCTGGATATCGGAATATGGCAACAATCCCGCCTGTTCATGTATTTTTTCCACATTCCAGCACCAATCGAGACGGGCTTTCGCGGAGATGGCCCGAAATACTGCCTGGTCCCGGCGTGTCGGGTTAAATGGCTGTTTCCAATATAGAAACAATCACTTGTTTTAATCTGTCTGAAACCGCGCCCCGATCAGGTGGCCTTTTAACCGCGCCCGCCATCTGGGCGCCGCTTTTCGGCCAAAATTCCTTTTTCTGAGCTTCCGACCCGCGTAAATTGTACCTGCCCGACTGGGGGGCGGTGTCTGAGGCCACGGGGGCGGCCGCACACGAGCCACGCAATTGCGTGGAGCAGAGGTGTGCGTCGACCGCAATGGGTTGGCGTCGTGTCGCTGTTGCGGTGAGCTGGGGGGCTCGCCGCAACAGGCGGCTGGAAGGCTCGTGCAAGGGCCTCTCTCTCCATGAAATGGCGTCGGTGGCGGTGCGGAGATCCCGTGGCCGGGCGTCGCTCTCTTGCGCAGGGTCGTGACACGCAAGGGAAAGCGCCAATGCTCGATGATCAAATCGACAGGATCTGTCTGGAAACGCTGCGGGGGCGTTTCGGTCCGCATCTTTTTGAGCCGGCGCAGTTCAGACGGGCGGCGTCCTCGCGGCCATGTACCGGCAAAGCCGCCGGTTGGGTCGGGGACAGTATCGGAGATCGGGCGGGCAGCATTGCCGTTTGGACAAACGCCCGGTCTGGCATCGGGTGGGGGAAACGGTAAATGATTCACAATTCGATCGACGTCCCGGACGCCTCGCGACCGGCCGGGGACTACATTCTTGCCTGGGGTCTGACCGGTGCCGGGGACGGCCCCGGCGCAACAGACGCAACAGGCGTTTCAACGCGCGTGGCCGGGGCGGATTCGGCGCCGGTTTCTGCGTCGTTGGCGTCGTCGTCGTCGGCGGCGGCGTCCATGTCCGGCGCGGTCGGGGTTACGGTTTCGACACCGGCAAACGCCGACCGCGAGGCGTTCACGCTACGCGACGGCCAGCTCTTTTCGGGCGGCGTGACCCGCCCGACGCGCGCCGAGATGCACAGCCTCCGCCAGGAGTTCTCGGTCGTCGCGCACCTCGAGCGCTCGAAGAAGAAGTCGTGGGTGGTCGTCGCCATCGGGCTCGCGGCCCTCGCGGTGCTCGCCGTGGGCGTGGTCGTCTACCGACAGCAGGCCGCGGAGTCGTCCGCCGCCGTCGTCGCTGACCACCAGGGGGAAGACGAGGCGGTCTACGCCGAACGCGTCCTGTACGCCACGCCCAAGGTCGTCACCGACGAGCTTGCGCCGCCGGCGGACGAGCAGGGGCGGGCCGTACAGGACGCGAGGGCCGATCTGAAGCGCGCCGCGAGCGCCAAGCGCGTCGCCAAGCGGAAGCCGACCCACCGCAGCGGCGATGCCGCCGGCAAGATCGCCAGGACCGTGAAGGTGGCGTCGAAGAGGGATGAGCAGGCGGCGAAGTCCAGCAGCACCTTCCGCAAGATGAGCGCCGACGAGTACCGCGCGCTGACCCAGGACGACCTTGGCAAGGGGGAGGTCAAGCTCGACTTCGACCCCTACGCCGCGGCCAAAAAGCACGAAGAAGAGCAGGAGCGGGACCGCGCCGCCAAGGCCAGCGAGCGCAGCGTCAAGGTGGCCGAGGCCTTCGGAAAGAAGCGTCACCAGTTCCGGCGCTGCACCGATCAGCGCCAGGAGCGCGTCAAGGTGGTCTTTTCCGTCCTGGCCAGCGGCAAGGTCTCAAAGGTCACGGTCTCCAACACCGCGAGCGCCGACAAGGCCAACTGCGTCGAGAAGATCTTGGCCCGCGCAATCTTCCCGACCGGCCCCGACGCGCAGACCTACAGCCAGACGCTCGTCCTATAGCCTCGGCTGCGGCGGCCGGGAATGCGGGGGAGGGTGGGAGCGCTTTCAATGGCGGCCGCGCCCGTGATATCTCTTTGCGGCACCGCCAAGCAATCACCCGGACCGCTCACGGAGGAGCCATGCGCTCGGTCGTCCTCGCTCTCGCCCTCGCCTCGTCCCTCTTGCTCGGGCTCGGCTCGGCGTCGGCCTCGGCCCCCGCGATGACCCAGCGCGTGACGTATGAGTTCGTCGGCTTCCTCGACGGAGGCCAGCAGTTCGTCGTGAAGGTGCGCGACGAGAACATCGGGACGAAGTACGAGGTCTACAAGACCAAGAAGCTCGACCTGGTCAAGGCCTACCCATACCTGGAGGGCGAGGAGAAGAAGGTCGAGCGAAAGATCGCCCGCAAGCACGGTGATCTCGAGCCCCCCGCCGACGACGCGACCAACCCCAAGAAGAAGGTGATGATGTTGGTCGGTCAGAAGAAGGACAAACTCAACATCTACATGATGAAGGGCGAGCGCATCAAGAAGTACGACGACATCGAGGTCTACCAGGATGAAGAGACCAACGAGGTCGCCGCCGCCAGCGCCAAGCAGGCCGTGTGGTCCACCAACGGCAAGTACGCGGTCGTCATCTACAGCGTCAAGCTCGCGCAGAAGTTCAAGACCGTCGATCGCGACCTGCTCCACGCCTTCAAGTTCAAGTCCTACAAGGTCAAGTTCGACGGCGGCAGCAAGTGAGCCGCCGCCGGGGGCGCGCGCGGCGTGCGCCTTCGCGGCGGCGTCTGAGGGGACCCTCTCCAGTCGCCCAGCTCATCACGCTCACGGTCGCGCTCGTCGTCATCCTGGCCTTCCAAGACGACATCGCTCAGGGAGCCGCGGGCTGCTTTGGCCGGATCGCCAGCGTGGACGACAACGCGCCGCCCCAGATCGTCGCCCCCGACGCTGGGCCCACCGCCGCTCCGAGCCCGGCGACGCCGCCCTCGGTCAATCCCGCGGTCGAGGTCCGCGTGCTCAACGTCGGGTCGAGCCCCGACGCAGGGTCCGTGGACCAGCGCGCCAGCGTCCCCGACACCGCCCCGGAGCGTCCCTCGACGGCGCCTGACAGGGGCGTGGCTGAGGGGGCCGGCCAGGCCGTCGACGCCGATCGCTGACCGGATCGCCTTTTCGGTCAGCGCGATCGGCGCGGCGCCCCTTTGTGAACAGCAAGTTATGGGGGTTGAATGGCCGTTCATGACGCGCCGGGTCAGAATTGGGTTGACCGCCATAACGCGGTGCGTTAGCTTGCGAGTCGCAATCTCAGGGAGGAAGCGACATGGTCGAGGCGGCGCAGAGCGAGAAAGTCAACGGGCTCAAGAAGGTCTGGACCGATACGGTGGGCCAGGTGCAGACCCGCATCAAGGACGTCGAGAGCGCCATCAAGCATCAGGTCGAGGACCTGCAGGCCCGCATCAAGGGCGCGGGCGAGGACGGCAAGAAGCACTTCGACACGCTCAAGGGTCAGCTCCACATCGACAAGATGGAGGAGTGGATCGCGCAGTTCCGCGTCAAGGAGCGCGCTCACGACCTCACCGAGAAGGCGCAGGACCTGGTCGACGAGGGCTTCAAGGTCACCGAGGAGACCATCGAAAAGCTCGGGATCGCCCAGGTGGCCGACGTCAAGGCCGTCAAGGAGCACCTCGACAAGCTCCTCAAGCGCTTCGAGAACCTGCGCAAGCGCGTGAGCGACATGGTCACGAAGAAGGACTTCTCCAAGCTGGTCGATCGCGTCGACGAGCTCGAGAAGAGGCTGAACGGCTGACAAGACGACGACAGCCGCGGTGGCTCGCCCCGGCGGTGCCGCCCCGAGCGTGAGCTTCGACCTCTGCCCGGTCGGCAGGCGGCGGTCATCGAACGTCCACTCGCGGCTCAGTGACGGGAGCCCAGGGTGGAAGACCCGCCGGAACTGGCGGATCTGAAGGGAATGTGGAGTGACGGCCACATTCCCTTCCCTTTTTCTTGGGCAGGGCGCGCGCGCCGGCGGGGCCGGAGCCTCCACGCGCCGCCGCCCCTCGCGGGGCGCGGCCGCCAGATCGCGCTGGAAGGAGACCACCGAGGCCTCCAGGTGCGGGGGCGGCCATCGCCGCCGTCGCCTTCGACCAGGTGGACCACCGCCCGCTCATCGCCGGCGTCGGCCTTGCGCTCTCGTAGAGCGGCATCGGGCCGGAGCTCGGCGCGCCCTTGTGGCCGCTGCTGGTCGACCTGGTCGCGGGCGGTCGGAGTCTGCCCGGCTCGGTCGGGGTCTGCCCGGCTATGGGAACGGGAAGAAGGCCTCCACCACGAAGACCGGGTGGTGGGCGATCTCGTTGAAGACCAGCAGCGCGACCGCGAACGACAGGGCGAAGGCGATGACGAAGATCGCCAGATAGTCCTTGAGGCGGCGGCTCTTGACGATGATAGCGCTGACGCCCGCCGCGGTCAGGGCGGCGATGAGCAGCACGAAGATGAGCAGGCGCACGTCCACGCTCACCCAGGCGGCGTAGTGCCAGCTGTGGCTCGTCTCCGCGAGCAGGGCTGTGGCGAGGAGCGTCAAGGGTTCGTCGTGGAGTCGGGCGCCCGGCGGTCGGTGGCCGTCCATGGACGGTCGGTGGCCATCAAATGGAAGCTCGAGAGGTTGACCGTCAGGTGGCACAGGATAGGCGCCGGGAGGTTGCGGGTAAACTCGACGGCGCCTACCCCCGCCAGCCCATCGCGCGGCGGCCTTCGGCCGTCCCCGAAGACGCTCGTCACGGGGTCGAGATCGGGCGCGCCGATGAAGGCCGCCCCGATCGCGCCCAGCAGGCCGCGGACGACGGTCGCCGCGACGACCAGCTCGCGCTCGCTTGGCTCTGGGACAACGGCGGCCACAAGCGCCGATAGCACAACGAGCGCGGCGCGGGTCGGAATCCAGGTGTTTTTTTCGACCGGTGGATAGGGCGAGGTTAGAACCGAGGGCGTCATGAAGAAGCGTCCGCCCTCCTACCTCGCGCGCGCCCTGTGCGCGGGCGCCCTCCTCGCCGCAGGCCTCACCGTCGGCTGCGCGGGACCCGACAACAAGCTGCCGACGCTCGCCATCGAGATCGCTGGCGAGCGCGCGAGCTTCGTCGCCGCGGAAGGACCCAGGCGCGTCAACGCTGAGGCGGAGCTTCAGCTCCAGGCCCGGCGCATGGCGCGCAAGCTCTTCCGGGGCAGCCCCATGCCGGACGCGGTGCGCGCCGAGGGTCTCGTCGCCGCCTCGGGCCAGGCGCCGGTTGACGTCGAGGCCCTCGGCGAGCAGCGCCCCGCCTGGGCCGATGGCGTCCCCGAGCCCCCGCCGGCCCTCGAGCACGACCTGCCCAAGGCGTGGCCCGTCGAGGTCCGGCGCGGCGAGACCCCGGCGCTGTTGGCCAGGTGGGCCGGCACCGACGCGCGCACGCTCCTGAGCGACAACGCCGAGACCCTGGGGCGGCGCCGCTGGCTCAAGACGGGCGACCGCCTGGTCGTCACGATGAGCGCCAACCAGAAGGTCGCCTTCGACAAGACCCGCGAGGACTTCCAGCAGGAGCGCCTCGACGCCTACTTCGCCAAGCGCTACTTCGAGCGCGTCGTCATCTACCGCGTCAAGCGCGGCGAGTACGTCTCGAACGCCGCCAAGCGCTATGGGGATGTGCCCCTGTGGCTGCTCGAGGAGTTCAACCAGATCGACTTCCGGACCCTGCAGCCCGGCGATGAGATCCTCATCCCCGTGGTCGCGACCTTCGAGCCGGGGCAGAAGACCCCGCCGACGATGCGCGTCGTCGACGAGCAGGGGCGCCCCGTGACCGACGAGGCGCGAGATCGCCTGGCCGCGCGCCTCCACCCCCAGATCGTCGGCCGCGCCCGCATGGCGCTCGATGACTCCAACGTCTTCGAGCGAGGCAACGGCGCCTTCTCCGCGGCCTCGCGCTCGCTCCTGCCCGACTACCATGGCGTGCGCACGGCCCCGGCCGCCGGCCAGCCCGTCGGCCCTCGCCCCGCGGCGCTGCTGCCGCGCGACATCATCGTCAAGCCCGGCGAGACCCTGATGCACTATGTCGAGTGGGCCGGCGTGTCGATGGACGCCATCCGCAAGGCCAACCCGAACCTCGCCCCCGACCGCATCCGCGTCGGCTCGCGGGTCGGCCTGCCGCTGACCGACCAACAGTACGTCGACTTCTTCAAGGGGCGCGCCGCCTGGAGCCGCAAGGGCGGCGACGCAAAGCCCGCCGCGGCCGCCGACGCCGCCAAGACGCCCAGCGGTCGGGTCCACGTCATCCGCAAGGGTGACACCGCCACGGCCATCGCGCGCAAGTACGGCACCTCCCTGCAGGCGCTGCGCGGCGCGAACGCCGGCGCGAACCTCGACGTCATCCGGGTCGGCCAGCGGCTGCGCCTCCCGTAGCCCTCGCTGGCAGGGCGAGCCCGCGCTCGTCGCCATCTTCCGGCTGCGACCGGCGGAGCCGCAGGCGCGGCTGGCGCGCGCTCCCTGCGTCGACCTGCGAGGCGTGTGGATACGACTCGGTGGCCTGAGGTCCGCGCCCCACCCCGATCACCTGCGCCTGCTTGGTCGCGCTGGGAGTCCGGCGGGAAACTCGGGCTAACTTGTCGAAATTGCTTGGCTATGGCTCCTTTACTCCCCGCCCGGGGCGTGGTAAATGACGCTGCCCCCGAGCGGGGTGAAGATTCGCGCCTGGAGCCGTCATGAGCGACACCGACCAGCCCACCCCCGAAGCGCAGAGCTACGACGCCGCGAGCATCAAGGTCCTCAAGGGCCTCGAGGCCGTGCGCAAGCGTCCTGGCATGTACATCGGCGACACCGATGACGGGTCGGGGCTCCACCACATGGTCTTCGAGGTCGTCGACAACGCCGTCGACGAGGCCCTCGCGGGTCACTGTGACAAGGTGACGGTCCTGATCCACGCCGACAACTCCATCACCGTGTCCGACAATGGGCGCGGGATCCCCGTGGGGATGCACCCCGACGGCCGCAGCGCCCTCGAGGTCGTCATGACGGAGCTGCACGCGGGCGGCAAATTCGACGACAACTCCTACAAGGTGTCGGGCGGCCTCCACGGCGTGGGCGTGTCGGTGGTCAACGCCCTCAGCGAGGACCTCGAGGTCGAGGTGCGCCGCGACGGGCGGCTGCACCGCCAGCGCTTCGAGCGCGGCAAGCCCACGGGGGCCATGGAGGTCCTGGGCGAGACGAAGGCGCGCGGCACCAAGGTCTGGTTCAAGCCCGACCGCGCGGTGTTCACCACGACCGAGTTCACCTTCAACATCCTGGCCACGCGCCTGCGCGAGCTGGCCTACCTCAACAGCGGCCTGACCATCGAGCTCATCGATGAGCGCCAGGATGACCAGCAGTCGACCTTCTTCTATGAGGGTGGCATCAGGTCCTTCGTCGACGCTGCCAACAAGGGCAAGACGGTCGTCAACCCAAAGGTCGTCTACATCAAGGGGACGCGCAACGACATCGAGATCGAGGTGGCCATGCAGTGGAACACCTCGTACCAGGAGCAGCTCTTCTGCTTCACCAACAACATCCGCAACCGCGACGGCGGCGCTCACCTCACCGGCTTCAAGGGCGCGCTGACCCGCACGGTCAATAGCTACGCAGACGGCAAGGGGTTGCTCAAGAAGCTCAACATGAGCCTCGGCGGCGACGACATCCGCGAGGGTCTCATCGGCGTCGTGAGCGTCAAGGTCCCCGACCCGAAGTTCTCGTCCCAGACGAAGGACAAGCTCGTGTCGAGCGAGGTGAAGACCGCCGTCGAGTCGATGGTGGGCGAGACCCTGGCGGCCTTCCTCGAGGAGCACCCCGCGGACTCGAAGTCCATCATCGACAAGGCCGTCGACGCCGCGCGCGCCCGCGAGGCGGCCCGCAAGGCCCGCGAGACCGTGCGGCGCAAGGGCGCCCTCGACTCGGCCTCCCTGCCGGGCAAGCTCGCCGACTGCCAGGAGCGCAACCCCGACAGGGCCGAGCTCTTCATCGTCGAGGGTGACTCCGCCGGCGGCTCCGCCAAGCAGGGCCGCGATCGCGCGACCCAGGCGGTCCTGCCCCTGCGCGGCAAGATCCTCAACGTCGAGAAGGCTCGCTTCGACAAGATGCTCTCGTCCAACGAGATCGTCACCCTCATCACGGCCCTCGGCACGGGCATCGGCCCCGACAGCTACGACCCCGACAAGGTGCGCTACCACCGCATCATCATCATGACCGACGCCGACGTCGACGGTCAGCACATCCGCACCCTGCTCCTGACGTTCTTCTACCGACAGATGCGGGAGCTCGTGGAGCGCGGCTACCTCTACATCGCGCAGCCGCCGCTGTACAAAGTGAGAAAGGGTCGAAAAGAGCGCTACCTCACCGATGATCCCGCGCTGACGGCCTTTCTGCTCGAGCTGGGCGTCAAGGACTGGGTGGTGCGTGGCTCCGACGGCCGCGAGGTTTTCGGCGACGACCTCAAGGTGCTCGCCCGCCAGATCATCCGCATCGAGGAGCGCCTCGACGCCCTCGGCCACCGCCGTGACCGCCGCATCCTCGACGCGCTCTTCGAGGCGACCACGCTGGACGGCGAGGCGATGCGCGACGAGGCGACCGTGCGCGCGGCCGTCGCGCAGATGGAGGCCTATCTCGAGCGCCACCACAAAGAGGTCCTGCCCCTGTCGTACCACATCGCCTACGATCAGGAGCTGCTGACCCACCGGCTGAGCTTTTCGACCTACGTCAACGGGGTCCCTCGCGAGACGGTCATCAACCAGGGCTTCCTCGACGTGTCCGAGGTCACCGACCTCTGCGCGCTCTTCGAGCGGGTCCGGGCTCAGCTCCGCGCGCCCTTTACGGCCGTCAAAGGCCAGGTGGAGGTCGAGCTCGACACCGTCGCCGCGCTGCTGCATCACATCCGCAGCCAGGGCGCCAAGGGCGTCGGCATCCAGCGCTACAAGGGGCTCGGCGAGATGAACCCCGAGCAGCTCTGGGAGACGACCCTCGACCCCGACGCGCGGACGCTGCTCCAGGTGCGCATCGGCGACGCCGACAGCGCCAACGACATGTTCAGCGTCTTGATGGGGGATGAGGTCGCGCCGCGCCGCGCCTTCATCGAGGACAACGCCCTCAACGTCCGCGACCTCGACTTGTAGACTCTGGGATCTCGCGTGGACGAGGCAGGCGCCGCCTATCTGCGCGCCCTCGAAGCGCGCTACGTCGCGCTGCGGGGGCGCGGCTACATGCTCAGCGCCCGGGACGTCGACCGGGTGCTGGCGTGGCGCGAGCGCGGCGTCCCGCTCAACGTCGCCCTGCGCGTCGTCGAGGAGGGGACCCTGGCATGGCGGCGCAGCCAGCGGCGGGTGGGCGCGCCGCGGAGCCTGTCGTTCTTTGAGCGGCCTGTGCGCGAGGCGGTTCAGCGCCGCGCCCACCTGGGCCTCGACGCCTCCCGCCCCGAGGCCGCCGCGCCGGGGGCAGGCGGCGCCGGCGCTGGTGACCAGGGACGACAGAGCCCCTGGTCGGCGCCGCTCGGCGCCCTGGAGGTGGCTGGCAAGGCGCAGGGCGACGACGCCGTCCGCGCCGTCCTGCGCCGCGCCTGGCGTCGCCTGCGCGCGGGCCGGGAGGCGGATGAGGACGTCTGGGCCTTGACCGCCGAGGTCGACGCCGCCATCGTCGTGGAGCTCGCCGAGGTGGTGGGCGCCGCGACCCTCGAGGTCCTCCGCGCAGAGGCCGCGGCAGCCCTCGAGCCGACGGCTGGTGAGCGCATGAGCGAGCAGGCGCGCCAGGAGCGCTACCGCTTCGAGTTGAATCAACGGCTCCGCGACCGCGCCTCGGTCCCGGAGCTCCTGGAGGTGCTGCTTGAACAGAGCCTGTAGCGTCTGCGGCGGCATCGGCTACACCATCGGTCGCCGAGCCGAGGTGGCCTGGGCCACCGCCTGTGAGTGCACGGAGCGCTGCGAGACCTGCCGCGGCGAGCGCTTCTTCGTCGTGGACGAGGGCGGGTACTCCGTCGCCGCTCCCTGCGGCTGCCTGACCGGCCTCGAGCGCGTCCGCCTCTTCAACGAGGCCCAGGTGCCGGCGGGCTACGCCGACAAGACCATCCCGGGCTTCGTCCATCGCAAAGGGCAGCACTCCCTGGCCGTCGCCAAGGAGCGCTTCATGCGCCTGACCCGCGCGATGGACGTCGACGACAGCCGCGGCGTCGTCCTCGTCGGCGAGCCCGGCCTCGGAAAGACCCACCTCGTCTGCGCGCTGGTCAACTACCTCACCCTCCAGCGCGGCATCGCCTGTCGCTTCGTCGACTTCTTCGAGCTCACCCAGCGGATCCGGGCCTCCTACGGAGACAAGGGCGGCGAGAGCGAGGCCTCCATCATCGAGCCCCTCGTGAGCGTGCCGGTCCTCGCCATCGACGATCTGGGCAAGGGGCGGGGCTCGAACTTCGAGCTCACCATCATCGACCGCATCATCACGCGCCGCTACAACGCCGGTCGGATCGTGCTGGCCACGACGAACTTCTTCCCGGAGGCCGGCCTGCGCCAGGGCGGCGCCGGCGGCCACGCCGAGCGCGAGTCCCTCGAGGAGCGCGTTGGCCAGCGACTGTTCAGCCGCCTGGTCGAGATGACCGACATCGTCCACCTGGCGGGGCCGGATTTTCGGCGGATGCGGCGCGCTCGCCGGTAGCCGTCGCCTTGGCTCTCGGCGGTCCTCCCAGGCGTTCAGCCCGCGGCCGCCGCGCCGCCACGCGAGACCAGGTCGCGGCGCCTGGCTCGGTCCGGGGGTCGCGGACCACGCCCCGCGGGGCGGGTCAGCGGACGAGCGCCATCAGCGCGATGAAGGCGATGATGTTCGCGACCAGCGTCCCGCCCACGAGGACGACCAGCATGACGCCGCGGGTCTTGACCAGCCCCTCGCGGCTCTTGTGGGCCATCAGCGTCAGGTCCTCGAGAGCCGCGAGGTCCTCGACGGAGGCGCCGGCCTCCTCGTCGGCGGCGAGCTCCGCGCCAAAGGCCCGCATCCGGTCGCGGGTCCCAAGGATGTTGCCGAGGATCAGGTCGGCCACGAGCAGCAGCACCAGCAGGAATACGCCGCCGAGGGCGATGAGCACGTTGGTCTTTGCGGCCTCGAACTCCTCGTCCCGGGCGGCCACATCCGCGTTTCGGAGGTTGGCGAGCTTGGCCGGCATCACCGGTGGCTCGTTGAGGAGCGCCGTGAGGTAGCCGATGGCGACCTCGCGCCTGGTCTCGGGCGACAGCGGCAGGGCCTCGTCGTGCATGAGCCCCTCGCGCTGGACCTCGGCCGTGAGCTGCTCGCGGACGCCGCCCTCGCCGACGAGGAGCGGGATGGTCGCCCAGGTCCGGCCCGGAGTGTGGGGGTGGAAGTAGCACTGGACGTCGTAGCGGCCTGGCGCCAGGGGGCCGACGGGCAGGCGCGTCTGCTCGTCGACGTCGATGAGGGTGCCGCTCCACAGCGACACCGGCCCGTGGCGCAAGTCGCAATAGACCGTGGGCGAGTCCTTCTTCGTCACGAAGCGGATCTCGGACTTGTCGCCCGGCGCCATCGCGGGCTTGTCGGTGCGAAGCAGGAGCTGGCGCCCCGCGGGCACGATCGTGCGCTCGAAGGTGGCCTCCGCGTCGCCCTTGACCACCTGGAGAGCGAAGCGATAGCTGGGTCGGTCGGCCCGCAGGTCGAAGCTCGTCAGCCCGCTCGCGTCGGTGACGCTGACGTGGGCGCCGCCGGGCAGGGCCTGGTGGGTCACGGTCACCCGGGCGCCCTCCACGGGCGCGCCGAAGGCGTCTCGCACGCGTAGGTAGATGTGGTTGTGGAGCCGCGCGATGAGCCCCGCGCCCTCGGGCACGAGGTCCAGGCGGAACCTGCGCTTGGTGGCCGGCAGGGTCGGGGGCACCGCCGACAGGGGCGACGACTCCGGATCGGTCTTGATGAGCCCGACCTTGGCCCGTAGGACCGCCTCGCGGCCCCCCGCGCGGGCCGTCACCGCCAGCGTCACCTCGCGGCCGCGCAGCGCGCCCGGGACCTCGAAGGCCACGGTCACCGGACGCGTCCCTTCGGCCTCGAAGGGGACGACGTGATCGTCGACCTGCACCGAGAGCACCTCGGCGTCGAGGCGCGAGCGTGCGTCGACCAGCCGGGCCAGGACCCGCACGGTCGTCGAGCGACCGGCGGCGACGTGTTCGGAGCCGACCATCATGAAGGTCGGGCGGTCGGGTGGGTACCGCAGGTTGAGGTAGGTCGCGCCGAGCAGGAAGACCGCCGCGGCCACCCCGATGATGACCAGGCGACGCACCAGCGGCGAGGCCTCAAGTCGGGCGATCAGCCCTCGGGTCAACGCGAAACTCTTAGCCGCGTCGCTCGAGGACGCCGATGATCGGGGTCGCGCGCAGGTCCTCAAGGAGCTGCTTGACCTCGCGGTCGAAGTCCGGGCGGTGCTCGGTGGCGACCGGCTCTCCCTCGGTGTAGCGCATCTTCAGCGGGTCGATGAGGCGGCCGCTCTTGCGCAGGCTGTACAGGAGCTGAGGCTCGGTGGCCGAGCCGCTCTTGCCGACGGCGCCGAGGATGGTCTTCTGAGACACCCTGGCGCCGCCGCGGATGCCGCGGGAGATCTTGCCCAGGTGACCGTAGGTGCTCGTGTAGCCGTTGTCGTGCTTGATGGTGACGGTGCGGCCCAGCGCGCCGCTGTGGCCGGCGAAGACGACGGTGCCCGCCGAGACGGCCCAGACCGGGGTCTTGGCGCGGGCGGTATAGACGACCGGCGAGGCCTTCTTGAGGCTGCGGCGGACGCCGCTGTTGCCCTTGGCGCTGACGCGGGTGTACTTGAGCGGAGACTTGAGGAAGTCCTTGCGGACCGAGCGCCCCTCGGGGGTGTAGTGGCCGTAGTCGCCGCCGGCGGGGTCGCGGAAGCCGACGATTTGGCTCTTGCCGAACTTGCCCGCGAACTCCGCGGCCATGATGTCGCCATACTTGAGGAAGCGACCGTCGACGCTGACCTTCTCGACGATGACGCGGAGCACGTCGCCCTCGCGGACGTCCTGGAAGAAGTCCACGTCCCAGGCGAAGAGATCGATGATACGCCCGGCCAGCTGGGGGCTCTCGCCGCAGCGGGTGAGGGACTCGTAGAGGCTCGATCGGATGGCGCAGCCGACGTAGGCGATGTCGATGCGGGTCGGGACCTTCTTCTTGCGCGCCTCGTAGCTGCCGTCGTCGAGGAGCTCGACGTCGTAGACCTCGAGGGGGGACTGCACATAGGACAGGTGGGTGACCTGGCCCTCGTCGTTGAGGCTGGCCGTGAAGGTGTCGCCGACCTGCGCCTTGCGGAAGTCGAAGACGTCGTCCATCGCGTGGATGAGCGGCAGGGCCGACTGCTGGTCGATGCCCACGTCGCGCAGGGCGCGCAGGACCGTCTGGCCGCGGTTCAGCTTGCCCTCGACCACGCGGCCCGTCGGCTCGCCGAAGTCGTCGAGCACCGGGTCGCCGCCGCGGACACCCGCCTCGGCGCTCTCGGCCATGATGCGCTCGGCGTCCGAGGAGCGGAGCTGCTCGTCGACGCTCGGGACCTGGTAGTCGTCGCCACCGTGGAAGAACAAGAAGTAGTTCGCCGCCACCAGCAGCGCCACGACCGAGAGCCCGGCGCCCCTCGAGCGTCGCGGCCCCCGCCGACGCGAGCCGCGACGACCCGCCCCCCGCAAAGGGATGGGGCGATCGAGGTAGATGCTTTGCTGTCGTCGCCGCGGTAGCAGAGCGGTTCCTCCCACACGGCGCAGGTTTCCCGCGCGGTCGCTCGTGGCGGTAGCATGCGCCTCGAAGCTGTGTCAACGCAGCGCGTCGCGCCTGACATTGGCCAGTGATCCCAGCGTCTTCGTAGGTGCGTTTGCGGTGCGACCAGGCGGCCGTCCGGCTGGACTAGATCTTGAATGCTTCAAGGAGGATCGTGGGTGTCGCGCGCGCGGTCGAGCCGGATCACCCGGTCGGCAGGCGGAAGCGCGCGTCGGTGACCTCGATGAAGGCCTGGGCCCGGAGCCCGCGCACCCACTGGGTGTAGAGCCGCTCGAGCTCTTGTTGGCGCTGCTTGAAGCTGATCTCCCGGCGCATCTTCTCGATGTCCGCCTCCCCGGTCACCTTGCGGTCGCGGACGCCGACGATCTTGATGATGTGCCAACCAAATTGGGTGCGCACCGGCGCCGAGACCGTGCCCTTGGGCGCCTCGAAGGCGGCGTCCTCGAAGTCGGGGTCGAAGTCGCCGCGCACGAACCAGCCGAGATCGCCACCCGCCGGACTGGTGCCTGGGTCCTCGCTGTATTTGCGGGCGGCCTCCTCGAAGCTCGTCTCGCCCGCCGCGATCCGGGCGCCGATCGCCTCGAGGCGCGCGCGAGTCGCGTCGGCCGAGGCGTCGGTGGCCATGGCGTCGACGGCCAGCAGGATATGCGCCGCGCGGCGCTCCTCGACGGTTCGCGTCTCGCCCAGGCGGCGCTTGATCTCCGCCTCGACCGCCTTGTCGTCGACCTTCACCCTCGATCCGACCTTGATGCTGATGGCCTGGCTCTTGAGCATCTCACGCTCGGTGTGGCGCCGGTAGTCGCTGATGGACGCGAAGCCGAGCTTGCGAAGCTGGTGGGCCAGCTCGTCGTCGCTCCAGCCGTTGGCGTCGCGGATGCGACCCAGGTGGGTGTCCACCCGGTCGGGGGTCACCGTCAGCCCGAGCTTCTTCGCCTCGGCGTAGACGAGGAGGTCGTTGATGAGGTTGTCGAGGACCTCCGCCTGCACCTGCTGCAGCTGGCCCCTCAGCTCCGAGGGATTCGACTCGCTGACGGCCTTTGCGATGAAGGGCATCGAGGCGCGCCGTAGCTCGAAGTGGGTGATGGGCTCGGTGTTCACGATGGCCACGAGGCGATCGACGATGGCAGCGCCCGCCGGCGGCCAGGGGCCCGGCTCGGCGGCGCCCGCCATGGCGCCGGCGCCCAGGGTCGTGCAGAGGACGGCGGCGCTCAGAGCGCCCCGCAGCCGCGCCGCGGCGCCCATCAGGGGCCCCCGTTCGGCATGTTCTCGCGAGCCTTGTCCATCAGCTCCCCCGGCGCGAGCTTGCGCAGCTTGGCGCGATCTCTACCCGCGCCGTCGAAGAGCGGCTCGGCCTTGCCGGTGAAGCGGGCCTTGCGCCACTTGCGCAGGTCGAAGGGGAGCTCGCGTGCGCCGCTGGGGCGGCGGCGCAGGACCCGGTCACCGTCGCGCATCAGCCTCTCGCTCAGGGGCTTGATCTCGGCCGCCACGATGGTGACCTCCGTCTCGCCGCGCAGGCGCGCGCTCAGCGCCTCGACGGCCGCGCCGGCGCGCGCCTTGGCGATGGCGTCGCGCGCCTCGGCGAGCTGGGCCTCGGTCAGGTCCGCCGCCGGAACGCCCGGGTGGATGGCGCGCAGCTGGACGATGGCCCAGCGCTGGCCAGCGAGGGCGACCGGCGGCGAGATGTCCCCGACCTCTTTGAGGGCGAAGGCCGCGCCCGCCACACGCGGGGGCGCGACGACCTCGCCCGTGGCGCTCTTGCCGCCCGCGTCGAAGGCGATCCTCTCGGGCCGTGCCGCCACGGCGGGCTCGGTCTCCTTGGTGTCCAGGTTCGCGTAGAAGTCGGCGAAGATCGCCTCGGACTTGTCGGGCAAGGCCTCGATGGCCTTCAGCAGCGACTGCTGGGCGCGGACCCCGACCTCGCGAGAGGCGACGATGATGCGGGCCGCGCGGCGGCGATCGCGCCAGTAGCTCGCGATGTCGTCGGCGGTGACGGCCTCGGCGAGCC
>PDWJ01004956.1_pt1 | contig 15842 bp, 10 predicted proteins | sample 1430881 | NCBI WGS metagenome assembly PDWJ01 (sample SAMN01162460, study PRJNA174530) | Oral metagenome, whole genome shotgun sequencing project. | biome: Marine environment; feature: Marine mammal; material: Swab sample of the gingival sulcus; isolation source: swab sample of gingival sulcus... | reverse complement strand
GGCGCCGCGGATCATGGGCCAGGCGTCCGTGGGCTTGTTCTTGTACCAGCCGGTGACGTTGACGTGGCCCGTCGCCATGGCCGTGGCGTTGCGCACCATGGCGTCGTTGATGCCCGCGGACAGGCCGCCGAGGACGATGAGGAGCATCGTCACGAAGGCGATGGCGGCCATCAGCAGGGCGGTCCGGAGCCGGGCCTGGAGCAGGTTCCTCAGGGCGATGATCAGGGTCGTGCGCATGGCCTACTCCCTGGCCTGCATGGCGATGACCGGCTGGATCCGCGTGGCGAGCAGGGCCGGATAGAAGGTGGCGACGAGGCTGACGATGAGGATGAGGACGAAGGCGCCGGCGAGGTGGCCCAGCTCGACGGTCGGGTACAGGCGCGGCCCGCTGAACAGGAAGATCAGCTCGTCGGTGGGGGCCGGCACGCCCGAGGCGCCCAGGGCGGTCATCACCCCCAAGCCCAGCAGCGCCCCGGCGAGCCCCGCGATCGCCCCCAGGATGAGGGTCTCGAGGACGAAGAGCCTCAAGACGAAGCCGCGGCGACCGCCGATGGCGCGCATGGTGCCGATCTCGGTCTGGCGCTCGGCCGTGGCCATCACCATGGTGTTGTTCATGATGACGATGGCGACGATGAAGATGACGAAGATCGCCACGAAGAGGACCAGCTTCACGACCACCACGAGCTGGCCCACCATGCCGGTGGCCTCCATCCAGTCGACGGTCTGAAGCTCGAGGTCGGCGTCGGCGATGGCGCGGTCGACGGCGGCGCGCGTCGCGGCCAGCTGCGTCGGATCCGTCAGGATGATCGCGGCGTTGAGGGCCACGCCTTGGTCGATCTCGGCGGGGTCGAAGCGGCGGTCGTCGACGGCGCTGGCGCGGCGCGCGGCGCTGAGCTCGAGGTCGGCCAGGGCGTCGAAGCCGTCGCCGGAGGCGAGGCTGTCGCCCTCGATGTCGCTGTCCTCGCCGAATAGGGCGGCCTCGGCCTCGTCGGCGGTGACGTCCTCGACGCCGGCCTCCTCTTTGATGGCCGCGATCTCGGCGCGCTTGTCGGGGGTCATCATCCCGTACAGGTCCCGGAAGGTCATCATGTCCATGAGGCTGTAGGCGCCGGCTAGGGCCGACTCCTCCAGGCCCTTGAAGGCAAAGGTGCCGTAGACCTTGAGGTTGACGGACTTGAGGTAGCCGGAGCTCGTGAAGGCCCGGATGGTGATGACGTCGCCGACGTCGAAGGCGTACAGCTGGATGCGGGGGACGATGTGCTGCTCGAAGAAGGCCTTGCGGTCGTCGAAGTTGGCGTCGTCGACGGTGAGGAAGGCCTGGACGAGATCGTCGAGGTTTCCCGTCGCCTCGGGCATGAGGGCGCGGAGCTCGGCGGTGAGCGCCTTGGCCTCGGGGGGATCGAGCTGGAAGGTGATGCGGCGGTACTGGCGCGCCATGCGCTTGACCTGGTTGGCGAGCAGCGGGTCGGCCGCGATGGTCTCGCCCCGGTCTCGGCGCTCGCGGTCGATGGTGTCGAACATGAGCGCGATCTTGTTGCGCAGGTGCTGGTCGTAGAAGTGCTGGTTGATCAAGATCCCGCGGGCGCCCGAGGGGACCAGCTGGCCGCTGACGAGCTCGAAGCGCCCGAAGTGCTTCACGAAGGCGTCGAGGTCGGTGCCGATGTAGTTGAGCCAGGCGTTGCCGGCCTCGTCGACCAGCGGCGCGATCTTGGTGTCGAGGTTGGTGATGCCGGCGGCGGGGTCCCGGCGGAGGTCCGCCCAGAACTCGTCGGAGCGCGCCGCGCGGACGTCGGCCAGCTGAGCGTCGATCTCGTCTTTGACCTTGAGGACCCTGCGCCGGCTGACGAGCTCGGCCTCGAGGAGCTCGGCCATGGCGCGGATCTTGGCCTCGCCGTTGGCCACGGACTCGGCGTCGCCGGCCTCGAGGGCGGCCTTGAGGTCGGCGATGGCGTGGTCGAGCTCGGTGGTGGTGTAGACCTCGGCGAAGTCGATGCCCATCGGGATGACGGCCTCGACGTTGTCGACGGCGGTGAGGAGCCGCTTGACGGCGCCGAAGTCGGCGATGGTGCCGATGTCGGGCGCGCCCATGAAGCCGCCGCCGAAGAGCGCCAGCTCGTCGCGGGCGTTGGCGTCGTAGACCTGCAGGTCGCCGGCGATGCTGCCGGTGACGCTCTGCTGCATCGCGGTCTCGAGGCTGTCGAAGAGCGACGAGGCCATCACCACGAGCATGGTGCCGCCGGCCATCAGCAGGCCTACGATGAGGTTCTTGGCCTTGTGGTTGAAGAGGTTTCGCCACGCGATCTGCAGCGTGACGACGAAACGGGCCCAGGACCGCATCACGCCTCCTCGGCGCCGCCGCCGTGGCCCTCGAAGGCTTGGTCGCTGGCGACCAGCCCGTCGACGATGTGCACGATGCGCCGCGCGTGGGACATCACCTGATCGTCGTGGGTCGAGAAGATGAAGGTGGTGTCGCGCTTGGCGTTGAGGTCCTTCATCAGGTCGATGATGCTCTGGCCGGTGGCGCTGTCGAGGTTCGCCGTCGGCTCGTCGGCGAGGACGATGCTGGGCTGGGTGACCAGCGCGCGGGCGATCGCGACGCGCTGGCGCTGGCCGCCGGACAGCTCGTTGGGGCGCTGCCGGGCCTGGGGCGCGATGCCCGTCAGCTCGAGCAGATCGGCCACCCGCTTGCGCCGCTCGGCGGTCGATAGGCCGCCCTGCAGCAGCAGCGGGAACTCCACATTCTGGGCGGCCGACAGCACCGGGATCAGGTTGAAGGTCTGGAAGATGAAGCCGAGCTTGTGCAGGCGCAGCTTGGCTCGCGCCCGGTCCCCCAGCCGGGCCGTGACCTGGCCGTCGATGCGGACGGTCCCCTCCGTGGGCACGTCGACGCAGCCGATCATGTTGAGCAGGGTCGTCTTGCCCGAGCCCGAGGGGCCGGCGATGACGGTGAACTCACCGCGCCGGATGGTCAGATCCACGCCGCGCAGGGCGTCGACCGAGAGCTTGCCCAGCGGGTACCTCTTGATGACCTGATCGAGCTCTACGATGGCGTCCATGGGCTCCTCGTGGGTGTGTGAGCGGTGGCCCCGGTGGGGGGCGGCGTGGGCGACGGGCCGCGGCTCGCGGTGAGGATACCCGAGCTGCGGCGAGAGCATTTCACCGCCGGAGCGGATTGTTCGCGCCGGCGCCTGCCGCGACGCAGCGGCCCTTGTCCTGGACGCAGCGCCCGCGCTGCTTGCAGGCGGCCGAGGCGCGGCAGTGGACGTCGCGGGTGGCGCGGCAGCGGCCCTCGGCGAAGGCGCACAGGCCCTCGGCGCGGCAGGCGTCGGACTTGGCACAGGCGACGCAGCGGCCGCCGCGGGGGCCACACTCGCCGCGGTCCACGCAGGCTCTGGAGCCCAGGCAGTCGGCGACGGAGCGGGCGCGACACCAGCCGCGGTCGAGGCTGCAGGCGCCCAGCTCCGCGCACAGCTCAGAGGCGCGGCAGCCGGCCTCGTCCTTGGCGACGCAGACGCCGCGCTCGGCGACGCAGCGTCCGTTGAGGTCGCAGACGCGGGCGGCGCGGCAGTCGGCGTCGTCGAGGGCGACGCAGGTGGCGCGGCCGGCGCAGCGGGGATCGCGGGAGGCCTGGAAGTCGCGCTCGCCGCCGGCCCGCGGGCAAACTCCGGGGGAGTCCCAGCCGCGGGGTGGCGCGCTGCACTGGCCCCAGATCGGGCAGGTGACCGAGGAGGCGCGGCAGGTGGCGTCGTCGACGGGGACGCAGCGCCCGCCCTGGGCGCCGGCCCGACCGTATAGGCGCGCCTCGGGGCCGCCGGCGCAGCGCGCGGCGACGTCGCACCCCTGGGGGAAGCAGGTGGCGCCTGGCTCACAGACCTCATGGGGGCCGCAGGGGCCGGGCTCCCCTGTCCCGTCGCAGCCGGCGGTCGCCGCGAGCAGGGCGACGGCGGCGAGCGCGGCTCCTGTGGCCCGAAGGCCGCCGCCGCCGCGCGCTCCCCGGCCTCGGCGCTCGCCGGTGGCGCCGCGAGGAGCCGGCGACTGTTGGCGCGCGGCCCCGATCATCCAGCCGGGCCCACGTCGAAGCTCGGCAGGATCCCCTCGGCGATGAGCCACAGGTACAGGGCCACCTTGATGATGCGGCTGAGCGACAAGAGGAAAAACCAGCTGTAGCGCATGCCGGCGGCGCCGACGGCCCAGCAGGCCAGGGAGTAGGGGATCGGTGTGATGGCGGCGACCAGCACGGTCACGGTGGCGTAGCGCTCGACCATCTGGACCACCTCGCGCCCACGGGTGGCCATGATCTTGGCGTACCAGCGGGTCCGCTGGAGCTGCCGGCCGATGAGGAAGCCGATGCTGCCACCGATGAGGCTGCCGAGGCTGCCCCAGAAGACGCACTCCCAAAACGGGATGCCGCCGATGTAGCCAAAGAAGGCGAAGGCGTCATTGGGCAGCGGGACCGTGAAGGCGTCGGGCAGGATGAAGCCGACCGAGATACCGAAGCCGCCCAAGGTGTCGACGAAGCTCTTGCTGATCGCCGTCAGCTCGGCGCGAAAGAGGATCATCGCGCCGAGCACCACGGCGACGATCACCAACGTCGCCACGATCATGCGCCGGATGATACGCGAGACGTCGAAGACCTCGCCGTCGGTAGGCGCGGGCGCCGCTGTGGGCTGTTGGGGTCGCACGGACATGGGCCACGTTACTGCCTCCCCGACGCCGGCGAGTCAATCGGCTGGAGAGCCCCGGGTGTGCAATGGCGCTCGGTGCCCTGCGGGGCCCGGCGGGCCGGGCGGGTTGCCGGTGCTACGCCAGATCGGGCAAGAACCACAGGTAGGCCATCGCGATCAACGTCGGGCCGAGGGCTGAGAGCAGCAGCCGCAGCGGGCTGACGCCGTCGGCGCCGAAGCTGGACTTGAGGATGCCGAAGCCGGCCGGGTTGGGGGCGTTGGCGATGACCGTCAGGCCGCCGCCGGCGACGGCGCCCGCGACCAGGGCGTATTGGGAGGTGGCCGCGAGCCCCTCGACCTGGGAGCCGAGGTAGGTCAGCGCGGCGTTGTCGGTGATGGCCGTCAGGCCCGTGGTGCCGAGGAATAGGGGGAGGTCGCCGAGGCTGTTCAGCGTCGGCTCGAGCCACCAGCGCTGGAGCCCGCCCAGGATCACCAGGCCCATGAGGAAGTACCCGACGAGCAGGGACTCGCGCAGCTTCAGCTCGTCCTGGTGCTCGGCGGTGACCTCGGCCACGCCCAGAAAGAGCAGGAAGATAATGGAGAAGACGGCCATGTGGTGTACGAAGGCCACGACGCCGGCCATGAGCAGCAGGTGGACCACCACCAGCCAGATGGGGACGGCACGGCGCGGCTCGACGGGTGCCTCGGCCAGGTCCGCGGCGCGGTCGAAGAGGGCGTTGAGCTCGCGTCGGAACAGCCAGGCGATGAGCAGCGTGTTGGTGGCGACGGCGAGCGCCGCCTTCCACCCGAAGAAGGCCAGCATGTGGCTGATGCTCCAGTCCCACTTGGTCGCGACCATGAGGACCGGCGGCGCCGCGAAGTTCGTCAACGTCCCGCCGATGGAGACGTTGACGAAGAGGATGCCGATGGTGGCGTACATGAGCCTTCGGCTGATACCGCGGTCGTAGTAGCGCTCCTTGAGGAGCAGCGCCGTCACCGTCATGGCCGCGGGCTCGGTGATGAACGAGCCGAGGAGCGGCCCTATGACCAGCACGGCGACGTAAAAGCGCAAGCCCTTGGGCAGGGGCAGGAGCTTCGCCACCCCCTCGATCATCATCTTCGTGAACTGAAGGATAGGCCTCGTCGCCGAGATCGCCATGATCACCACGACGAACATGGGCTCCGTGAAGTCGACGTGGACCGCGTGCCCGGTGTGGGCGAGCGTGAAGCGACCTTCGAGGTAGTCGACCGCCGAATGGCTGCCGGTTATCACGGCCATGCCGATGATGAAGACGGTCGCCCACAGGCCGAAGACCACCTCCACCTCGCCGAAGAGGTGGAAGAAGTTCTCACCGACCGACCCCTCGGGGTAGCGGCGGGCCATGCGCTCGAAGCGGCTGGCCGAGAACGTGTGCAGGATGGCGATGCCGAAAAGCACGGTCGCCAGCGTTTCTACTTGGATGGGGCCCAAGCGAACCTCCCTGTGACGTTTTCGCGCGGTGTTCTCCCGCACGGCGCGAGCGCGGGCATCTGGACAGGCCCGCAGAGCGCGCGGCACCATAAGCACCGCCCCCGGCCGGTCAATTCAGCCGGAGTCATCCGCACCCTTTGTGGTCGGGCGGGCGCGTGCCCGTCACGGCGGCACGGAAATTGCCACTCCTCTCCCCATCACCGCCCGCCCTCGATAAGCATGGGCCGATGGCCTCGGGCTTGGCTCTCCGCACGTCGGTAAGTGTCGGTCAGTCACGTGACCCAACCCACGCCCGCCCCCCCGAGCGCAAGACTCTGGGGAGGTGGCCGGCGGCGGGTCAAGCACTCATCGCACTGCCTTGGCCGCCGCCGCCCTGGAAGGAGCGCCTGCTCAGTCGCAGGTCCGCTCGAGCTCGATCGCTTGGTACTGGAACCAGAGCTTATCGTTCTCGTGGCCGCCGGAGCCCCCGCCGGTCATGATGTGAAGCTTCTTTTTCGCGCCGCAGTCAGCGGTCGCGAACGCTGTGTCGGACGGCCAAGCCGGCACGTCGTAGACGTTCATGACTGAGCTACTCGACGGCCAAGAGCCTTCGACGCGGATGGCGTAGATATCGTTGTTGGTGCAGCTCGGATAGTCGTCGGTTTGCACAGCGATCCAGTAGTGGACGGTGCTGCTGGGGCTCGAGCCGTCGGCCTTGTCGAACTCGAGGGTGACGTCGTTGCCGTCGATGGCTGTGACCCTGGCCTCGTACAGCGCGTGGCAGTCCCGGTCGTCCGCTGTGCAAGTACAGTCCAAGGTGCTCGAGAGGTTCGGCGTCTCGGTCCACGACAACCCCCGAGACACTTCCGATCGGGAGAACTAGCGCAGCCGCCGCCGCCCGACGCCGCACAGGTCGAGGACCAGGCGCTCGAGCAGCAGGGCCCCCGACATCCGGCTCGATTTGAGCGCCAGATCCGTGGCGTAGAGCCGCTCCATCGCCATCCGCAAGATCCCGCGGTCAAAGCGGGTCGACTGCTCGTAGAGCTTCTTGGCCACGAAGGGGTGCATGCCCACGGACCGGGCGATGGCGTCGGGGCGCTGGCCGCGGTCCCGCAGCTCGAGCACCATCGAGAGCCGCCCGAACTGGCGGTTGAGGCCGCCGAAGACCGCGAGCGGCGCCTCGCGCTGCATCATCGCGTGCAGGTGGGTCAGGGCCTCGGTGGGGTCGCGCGCGCCGACGGCGTCGGTCAGCTCGAAGACGGTGTGGCTGCGGGTCGCGGCCAGCAGGCGCTCGACGTCGGCGCCGCGGATGGGCTCGCCTGGGCCGACGTAGAGGCTGAGCTGCTCCAGGGTGTTGTGGAGCACCAGGAGGTTGGTGCCCACGAGGTCGACGACCAGGCGCGCTGTGCCGTTGTCGAGGCCGTTGCCGAGGCCACCGGCGCGATCCTGCAGCCAGCGGGCGGCCTGCCACGGCTTCATCTCGTCGAAGCTCAGGACCTGCCCGTGTCTCTTGGCCCGCTTGACCAGGGCCGACTTGCCGTCGAGCTTCGGCTTGTTCTTGTTGCTCTTGCGCTTGCTTGGGTCATAGGGAGACACGCGCAGGATCAGCGCGCAGGCGCGGACCGGATCCGCCAGGTAGCGGGCGACCTCGTCGCGCTGCCTCGGCTTGGCGTCGAGCACCTCGACGGACCGGACCACGACGGCGATGCGGCTGACGAACAGCCCGATGGCGCGCGCCGCCGCGACGACGTCCCGCGCGTCGGTGCCACCCTCGGCCAGGTCGACGTGAGTGACCGCCATGTGGTCGCCGGGATCGGCGACCGCGTGGGAGAGGATCAGGCGCTGCGCCTCGTCGATGAGCAGCTGCTCGGTCCCCTGGAGGATGTAGACGGGCTTGGGGCCGTCCTTGGCGAGCGCCGCTCGGAGCTTGTCGAGATCCATCCGGCGCACGTTCCCATCGCCGCGCCCACCTGACAAGCCTCCGCGCGCAGGAGGCGCAGGAGGCTTGAGCCCGGGGCCCTGACTCGAGCTCCAGCGAGACCCAGCAGACGTACTCGAGCGAGACCGAGGAGACGTCGCTGATGCGGGCACGGCAGGCGGCCGACGAGATGGTGACCGATCGGGGCTAGATGGCCCCGAGGGTCACCAGCGCGAGCGCCAGGCCCAGCGCCGCGAACAGCGCGCCGACGACGATGGCCCCCCACGGGACGGCGCCCTCGGTCGGCGGGGCCGGCCCGGGGGTCCGCTCGACCTCGAACAAGGCCGCGTCGACGGCGGGGAGCTCGCGGTGGGTCACCTGCTGAGCGCGGGGCGCCGTGGCCGCGCCCGCCCCGGCCAGCCGCCTGTTGTCAAAGCCACGGGTCGCCGGCGACGGCGTGCGCGACAGCGGAGCGCGGTTCGCCAACAGCGTCGGGTCGATGTCCGGTAGCAGCGGCCGCGGGTGGGTCTGAGGGCCGTCCTCGAGAGGCTTGGCATACTCGCCGGTGGTCTCCGCGCTCTGATCCCGCGCGCCGGGGCGCGGAAAGCCCATCTGCGTCTTGGTGTTCGACTTGATCCGGCCGCCCTCGAGCCGCGCCCGCACCGAGCCCGAGTCGGCCTCGAAGCTCAGGGTACCGTCGTAGTCCACAGGCGGCTGCTCGGCGGCGACGCCCACGCCGATGCGAGTCGCCAGCAGGCCGAGCTCCAGGTCCGACTCCCGGAGCGCGGCCACCCGCTGCGAGGTGTGCGGGTTGCGGCGGAAGCGTCGCGTTCGATAGCTCTTCGACGGATTCATTCGGCCCCCCCTAGCGGCTCCCGCCCCGACTCGCGCCGGCGCGTGGTCCACCACTTCATGACGAGCGTTCGGCAACCTCGCCGCGCGACTTGAGGCGAATCTTCAAAGCGCCGGATCGCGCCGCTCAGGGGCGGCGGCTGCCGATTCGCGCAGGCCGTGAGCGCCACCCGCGGGCGCCTCAGCTTGCCTCCGGCGCCACCTGTCGCGAGGCGTGATCGAGGCCGCGGTCGCCCGCCGGAGCGGGGAGCCGGCGCGGCCCCGACGCCCAGCCACTACCGGAAAAACGCCAGCGACAGGATGAGCTCGCTGGCCCGCGAGTCCGCGACGACCTCGTCTCCGTCGGCCATGAAGACCGGCCGATTTCGGTAGTTCAGGATGAGCTTGGCGTGGTGGCCCGACAGCAGCAGGTTGGCGCCCACCTCGAAGACCAGCATCGGGTCGTCGAGGGCCTCCATGAACCCCGCGTGCAGGGTCGCGTAGGGCTGCACGCGCACGCCGTGGCCCGGCAGCAGAACGCCCCACTGGGTGTAGACATGGTGACCACTGCCGATGACCGGGTAGGCATTGCCCGGGCCGTTGAAGCTGGTGCCATCCGCCGCGATGTTCATGATGCCGATGTTGCGCACGTGGTCAGGGCCGAGGCGGTAGAGGTAGTAGCCCAGGTACCCGGTCAGCGCCCCCCGGCCCACGGGGCGGTCCAGGAAGGCGTCGACGCCCAGGGCGAGGGTGTCATGGACGGTGCGGACGCCATCGGCCGACACCGAGGCCATGCCGCCGGGCTGCCAGTGCACGCCGGCGCCCAGGTTGAAGACGGACTTCTTGCCAAGGTAGGTGCCGACCTTGAGGGGCAGGGCGTTGGACTCCTTGCCGTCGAGCATGAGCTGAACGTAGCTCGACACCCCGAAGGTGTTGGCCTCGCTTCGGTAGTCGGCCGGGCTGCCCGGCTCGAGCTCGCTGCTGGCCGCAAAGGGCCGCACCAGGGCCACCTGGTACTGCAGCGCCTCGATCTCACCCTTGGCGAAGATGCCGAGCTGGCGGGCGAAGTGGTCTCTGCGCCCGACGGTCGGCCAGTTCACTATCGGCGCGTCGACCGCTAGCAGGTTCAACGTGCCCGCGTTGCTCATCCGCGACACCCCGTTGAAGTACAAGATGCCGGCGCCCATGGTCAGGACCTTCGGCGCGACCGCCACCTCGGCCCAGGCGTCGTAGACGGAGAGCTGAGGCCGTCGCGCGTTGTTGAAGGTCAGGTTGTTGATGCCGAAGTGGAACAGCAGCCGCAGGCGCGGCGCGAGCTGGCCCAGCGCCAAAAAGCCCGTCCGGCGGATGCCGATGTCGAAGGCCCAGTCGGCCGGGCGGCCCTGGACGGTGGAGCCCGGGTTGAGCTCCGTCGCCCGCGTCCAGACCTGCAGCCAGTTGACAAAGCGGATCCATTGGCTGCCATCGTCGGTCAGGTTGATCTTGACCGGCTTGATGTCCTGGGCGAAGGCCTCGTCGACCTCGGAGCCGTCGGCGGCCAGCGCCACGCCCGGGCTGATGAGGAGCGTCGCGGTGGCGAGCGCGGCGAGGGTCGTGTGCAGGTTGGGCCTCATCATGGTCGGGTCTCCTCGGTGCCTTGGCGGCGCCGGCCCCTGGGGGCAGGCGGGTCTGCTCGACGAGCTCCCGAGCGTCGCCGCGGGAGCGGGTGCGAACGGAGCTACGGTCAAAGCGGTCGAGAAGTTGAGAGCCCGCGCCGAGACCGCCAGGGCCCTCGGGGGGCACCCACGATCACCGCCGCTCCTTCGTGCCGCCCAAGCTCTCAGTCGCAGCAGGTGACCTCGGCAGCGGTCAGACGGAGGCCATCGCCCGCAGCGCCTTCGCGCCTCGTCGACCCTGATCCAAGGCCGCCTCCAGCGCGGCCCTGGGGCCTCGACGACGTCGGGCTCTCGGTGCGTTGGCGCGCCTGCGCGATCAGCCCGGCTGGTCGGCGCTCGTGGTCAACCAGGCGACGGCCCACAGCGCCCGCTGCATGGGGCTGGGCAACAGATCCGCGAACGCCAAGGCGCGCTCGGCGTCCACCGCCGCGAGCGGCGCGACGACCTCCTCGACAGCGATGGCGGCGATGGGGCGCGGCAAGCCGTCGGCGCGCAGCCACGCCTCGAGCTGAGACAGCTGCGCGGTCGGGGAGCGGCCGCCAACCTCGGCGATGAGGCGCGCCACCACCGCGCGGTGCTGAAGCGCCAGCCGTCAGGCGCCTCGCCGCATCCTCCCAGGCCTGAAAGCCCACCACGGACGCCGCCGTCAGCGCCGCCCGCCACAGGCGCGCCGCCGCCTCAGGGTCGCTCTCGCCCTGCAGCGCGTCGAGGGCCGCGCGCAGCTCCCCGAGCGCCTCGTCGGCGCGCCCAGCCACTCGCCACAGCCCCGCCCTGCGTGCGCGGTGTAGGGCCGCGGAGCCAACCGGCGCCCCGCTGATCGCCGCCTCGGCCGTCGCGAGCCAGGCCTCAGCCTGCGTCGCCGAGACGTCCCGCTTTGCCAAGACAGCACCGATGGCCTCGAGGCGCGTGCCCGGCCGCTCGGCGCGCTCGAGCAGCGCGAGCGTCTCCGCGCGCCCGTCGAAGGGGCGCTCCGTGAACCACGACACGACCGCGGCCTCGATCTCGACGGGGTGCTCGAGCTGATCGAGCAGCGCCATCATCCCCGCCACATCCGGCGGCGTCCCGCCGCCGATGAGGCGACCCAGGGCCCGGATCCGGTCGTAGCTATTGGTCTCGCCCCAGCGGGCCTGGGCAAGGCTCAGACCCGCCCAAGCCGCGATGACCCGGTCAGACAGGAGATCGTGCCGGTCGACCCGGAACACCGAGTCGCGGCCGATGGCGGCGGTGGCCTCGGTGGCCGGCACGTTGGCGCAGATCAGCTCCAGCGCGGCGAAGCGCCGGTCGAGGGGCAGGGCCGCGAGGGCGCCGACCGCGTCGTCGTCGCCAAGCCGCACCCGCGTCGCGAGCCGCATGAGCGCGAGCAGGTCTCGGGTCGGCCCCGCAGGCGCTGCGTCGACGGCCGCGTCGACGCGCTCCCAGGCCGCCGTGGCCAGATCGCCGCCGCTCAACTCCCGGCCGCCTGCTTCTTCTTGTCCTGCTTCTGCTGCCACTGCTCCTCGTACTTGCCGTAAACCTCGGCGTTCTTCGCCTTGATCGTCGACGTCTCGTAGGCGTTGGCCAGCGTCGTCCCTATGGTCTCACCCGTCACAGCGGTGTGGCCGACGTTGGCCGCCAGCGCCGGCCCGCTCAGCGTCGTCGCGCCGTCGGTGCCGTACTGGATGATGCTTTTCTTGGCCGCTTCTCCCAGCGACAGCTCTTCAGAGTACTGCTCGCCGTAGACGCCCTGGCCCGACTTGACGCGATGAGCGTAGTCGGCCGCGTTGTAGTAGACGCCGTCGCCGTCGGAGATGGGCGCGCCCTCGTTCGAGGTCGTCCCGTGGCGCTTGTAGCGCTCGTGGCTGGTCTCGATGCCAGCCGGCGCCGTGGGCAGCCAGCTCTTGTCCATCTCGTAGCGCAGCCCGGAGAAGCGGACGTGGAGTTTGGCCGAGGCGTCGACGCTCGCCTGGTCCAGCTGCAAGCCCTCGTCGGACCAGTCGGCGTTCACCCCGCTCGACGCCGCCGTCGTCATGGTCACCTGACTGACCGAGGCGCTGCTGCCTTGGTCATTGTATTGCAGGTTCTGCAAGCCCACGGTCGTGCCGAGCTTCAGCTCCTTGAGCGTCCCGCCGCCGGAGATGTCCAAGGAGAGCCCCGTCTGCAGCATGGTGCGCTTGCCCTTGCCCTCGGGGTCCGGCAGCGGCTGCTTTTCCGCCTTGTAGATGCCGCCCTTGCTGTGCAGGTCCATTTCGGCGCCCCAGCCGAGGACCTTGTCGAGGCCGGACTTCACCATCGCCTCGAGCTCGGCTCGGCGCTGTTCGCGCATGACCTCCATCTCCTTGTCCGCGGCGTCGTCGAGGTTGGTCGTGTTGTCGTATCCGAACCAAGATCCGCCCCAGTCGATGGCGTCGCCCGTCTTCTCGGCCAGCCACGCGCCCGTCGTCTTCGCCGCCCGCCCCCAGTCGCCCTGGACCGCGTCGTAGATGATGCCGGCGTCGCAGACAGCCTCGATGGCGGGCTCGACGTGCTTCTGGATCACCTCGTTGATGCTGTCGGCAAAAGAGGTGAAGGTCTGAGGCCCGTCCTCGGGACGGTAGCCCTCGACGATCGAGGTCTTCTCGCTCGAGTTGAGGGACTGCAGGATCGTCGCCTCGATGGCCGGCCAGTCGCCCAGGACCTTCTTGCCCATGTGCGTGAAGCCCACCTCGAGCCCCTTGAAGAGCGCCGTCCACAGCAGGTTGTTCGGCAGCTTCAGCGTGTTCTCGGCCTTCTTCCACATGTAGGCGAAGGAGCTCTCGCCGTCGCGCTCGAACCCCGCGAGCCACTCGCTCCACATCCGGTCGATGTTCTCTTGCAAGTCCAGCGCCACCCCGCCGTTGGTGAAGTTGAGGCGCAGCAGTTGGCTCTTGTCGGGGTAGTTGAGCTTGAGGAAGCCATCGAGGTCCGACGCCTTCAGTGACGTCCAAGTCACCTTCTGCGTCGGCACGAAGAACTGGTCGTCGGTGGCCTGGGACTTGTCGTAGTCGGTGCTCCCGCTCTCCGAGTGGGTCAGGCTCACCGCGGCGCTCATGACGCCTACGCCGCTAGCGATGTCGACGCTCATCTTGTCGTGGTCGTCGTGGAACCTCACGCCGTTGAGGGTGGCCGAGCCGAGGACCACGGGCTTGTTGTATCGGGTCCCCTTGAGCCCCTGCTCGAAGCCGACCTTTTTGGCGTTGACCGTCGCCAGGGTCATGTCCATCGACTGGGTCTGCTTACCCAGGTCATGGACCGCGACGTCGACCCCGTTGGCGTGGGCGCCCTGGACGTCGACGTGGACAGCGGCCTCGCCGTCGCCGATGGAGGCCGACACGTCGCCGTCGAGGGACTGGATGTTGGCGGTGAGCTCATCGTCGACCAGGGTCACCGAGACGCCGCTCACCGCCGCAGAGACGTTGGCCTGCAGAAGATCCTTGCCATCCTCCTGCAGGGCGACCGCGAGCCCCTCGACCGTGCCGGAGCCGAGCCTCAATCCCAAGGCCGTCGGCCCGTCGCCCACGAGCTTCACCCCGCGCACCGACAGCCCATGCAGACGCCCGGACTTCAGCCGGACCTCCTGCGCGATCGGGTGGACCTTCTCGGTGCCGTCCTGGAAGCGCTCTTTGCGGTTGCCGCTTCCGACGTACCAGATGTTCGAGCCGACGAGGGTCGTCGCCTTGAGCTCGTCGAGCACCAGCGACTCGAGGGAGGACTCGCCCGGCCTCAGCTCACCCTGCTTGAGCTTCGCCTTGACGGTGATGCTGGCGTCCTTGAGCGCCGCGTAGCCGACGCCGAGGCTCGTCCCGCCGCCGGCGTAGCGGATCCCGGACAGGGTCAGGTCCCCGAGCCCCACCGTCGTCGACAGGGTCTTGCCGACCCGGTCGTAGCTCCCCTGGACGGAGATCTTGCCGAGCTTGCTGGCCTTGCCGCCCATCCTGATGATCTGGCTGACGACGCTGCTTCCCGACGCCGTCTCCTTCGTCTCCGTCTTGGACAACCCCAGCCCGTCGAGGGTCACGTCGGCCAGCCCAAAGTTCAGCGCGCCGCTCGACAGGGCCTCGGCGTGCAGCCCGCTCAGCGACAGGCTCCCCTGGGCCGACAGGCTCTCACCCATGGTGGCCGACAGGCTCGTCTGGACGCTGGCGATGTCGAGCACGCCCGTCGCCGTCTCCAACGACGCCGCGTCGAAGCCCGCCAGCTGCACCCCCGACAGACTCAGCCCCGCCATGGTCGCCCTGGGCAGCTCGATCTCGACGGCCTCGCCCTCGACGGGCAGCGTGATCCGCAGGTTGTCGCCGGTCACGCTCGGGACCGACAGCGAGTGGATGGCCACGCCGCCCACGGAGTGGGTCGCGTTCCCCTTGGCGTCGACGCCCTTGACCAGCGAGACCGTGGCCTCTGCGGTCACCCTGGGCATCTCGGCGCCACCGAGCACCAGGTGCATCGACGGCGCGTCGTAGTCGAGGGTCGGGATCTTCAGGGGGCCCGCCCCCAGCGTCACCCTGATGTCGCCGGATAGATCGGGCCCGCCCTGCGCGGTGAGCTTGTCGATCCCGATGTCACCCTCGACGGTCAGCGCCACGTTGGACAGCGAGGTCTCCCCCTCGATCCCGAGGCTGCTCTCGAAGCTGGCGATCACGCCCTGCGGCTCGGTCAGCTTCAGCGCGATCTGCGCCCGCTCCTGCTCGAGCGCCTCGATCTCCGCCTCGATGGCCGCGACGCGCCGCTGATCGGCCGCCGCGATGGCCTCCTCCTCGCGCCGGCTCACCCGGTGCTTGAAGACCCCGGCCTCGCGCTGGGCCGCGACCAGCCGTTGCCCGGCCGCCTCGAGCTTGGCGTCGACGGCCTTCAGCTCGTCCTCGACCGCGCCCTGGACCGCGTAGGCGTCCAAGTAACCCTGGAGCGACGCCTCCAGCTGGTCGAGCTGCACCTGAAGCACCCCGGGGTCATCTCCGGCCGCTGTCGCCGCCGCGATCTGCGCCTGCAACGAGGCCTTGCGGTTCGCCGCCGCCTCGAGCCCCTTGTCGAGCCCGGCGCCCTTCGCGTAGACCTTGCCGATCCCCAGGTCCAGCCGCGTCTGATCACTATCGACGGTGACCCCGACGGCGACGCCCTCGGCGCCGACCTCGTCCAGCGTCGCCCCGCCCGCCGCGACGTCCTTGGCGCGCAAGGTGCCCACCGAGAGCCTGGCGTCGGCGGCCTGCTTGGTCTCTCCCTCGGCGTCAGCCCGCGCCCCATAGCTGCCGGCGATCCGCACGTCGGTCGCCGCGGCCGATCCGACCCGCGTGTCGCCCGTCGTCACCGCGCCCAGCTCGACCGCGGCCAAGCTC
>PDWJ01005950.1_pt1 | contig 15843 bp, 10 predicted proteins | sample 1430881 | NCBI WGS metagenome assembly PDWJ01 (sample SAMN01162460, study PRJNA174530) | Oral metagenome, whole genome shotgun sequencing project. | biome: Marine environment; feature: Marine mammal; material: Swab sample of the gingival sulcus; isolation source: swab sample of gingival sulcus... | reverse complement strand
AGCGAAATTGCCCGCATTATGAAGGTGGCTTTTGAAATCGCGCAAAAACGCGACGGGCGCTTGTGCTCGGTGGAAAAAGCCAATGTCCTGGAAGTATCCGAGCTGTGGCGAGAAGGCGCGATAACGGCGAGCAACAATTATCCTGATATCGAACTGGAACATTTATATGTCGATAATGCCGCCATGCAGTTGGTGCGCGCCCCGAAACAGTTTGATGTGATGGTGACCGGCAATTTGTTTGGCGATATTTTATCGGATTGCGCAGCGATGTTGACCGGCTCAATCGGTATGCTGCCCTCGGCTTCTTTTGATGAAAATGGCAAAGGGCTTTACGAGCCGGTACACGGTTCCGCCCCCGATATTGCCGGCAAAGATATGGCCAATCCGCTGGCGACGATTTTATCGCTGGAAATGCTGTTGCGCTATTCCCTGAATGAAGCGGCGCTGGCAGACAGCATTAAGCAGGCAGTCAATAGCGTCCTTGACAAAGGCTTGCGTACCGCCGATATTATGAGTGAGGGAATGACTGAACTCGGTTGTCAGGCTATGGGTGATGCGGTTTTGGCAGAACTGTCACAATAGCGGCAAGAAAAAGCCCCCTTTAAATCGGGGGCTTTAACAGCTGAGCGTATGCAAAAGCTTCAAATTATATTAATACATCAAAACATTTAAGATGCGGGTGCTCAATATACATATGACGGTTTTTAGGCCCTGTTGAGTGCGATTTTTTGAAATGATCTGACGTTTTCCAGGCTTCAAATTTTTCTTTACTTTCCCATTCTGAATAAGAGGCAAACAAAACGTACCCCTCATCGACTGTTTTTTTATCGTCTAAACGGAAAAATTTGAAGGTTAGAAAGCCATCAACGTCTTCAACGCGGACTTGCGCATCCTGCCAAATCTTTACATAATCTTCGGCATACTCAGGTTTGATTTTAAAATGATTCATAGTTACGTACATAATATGGACTCCTTGGGTATATTGTAGTTATTGATTGTTTAAGTAATCCTGACTATTATACGCTTTTTGTTTAAATTTTGTCAGATTGTTAACAAATAATCTAACAAAATTTGCAAAGCTATAAATAATAGCAGACAATAGTCAGTGTGTATAAACACAGTAATCGAATCATATTGGCACTAAGGTGAATATGTCAATATGTATAATTGAAAAGATGCATGTTGCATACTTTATCGGAGCTTAAATGAAAATAATCTGTATCGGCAGCAATTACGCCAAACATATTGAAGAATTAGCCAATGAAAAACCAACTCATCCGGTTATTTTTTTTAAACCTGAATCGGCAATTTTACCCGCCAATAGGCCTTTTATCATGCCATCATTTTCTAATAATATTCATTATGAAGTCGAGGTGCTGGTTAAAATAATTAAAACAGGCAAAGATATTGAAATAAAAGATAGTTTTCAGTATTATGATGAAATTGGTTTAGGTATTGATTTTACTGCCAGAGATATACAACAGCAATGTAAGGAAAAGGGCTTGCCATGGGAAAAAGCCAAGGCTTTTGACGGCAGTGCGGTAATGGGTACGTTTTATCCTAAAAGAGCCTTTGCTGTAGATAAGATATCTTTTCAATTGCTCAAAAATAATCAATTGGTGCAAGATGGCAATACGGCCGATATGTTGTGGAAAATTGATGAGTTGATTGCTTATGTATCACGGTATTTCACTTTGCAAAAGGGTGATATTATTTTTACCGGTACGCCGGCAGGTGTTGGCAGTGTCGCTGCAAATGATGTATTAACGGGTATGATTGAGGGGCAAACGGCTTTTCAAGTCAAAGTCTCTGAATAAATAAATTTTGAAACCTCGGCAAAATATGTAATTTAAACAAAACGCAAAAAAATAATATCACATTGGCTGCTTGACATAACAATTGGTTAGGTAAGCGGCGCAAGGAAGTGCAACACACATGAATGGTCGGGTGACTAGCTTAAGTGAGGTTATTTGCCAAACTGTACGTTTTGCAGAAATTTCTTTAATGGATAGTACTAGATAAAAATTATTAAAATATGAAGCGTAACTTGTTGACGATTTTATTTTTACTCTTTTTGACGCAAGTTGTAGCACAGACGCCGATAAGCGATGCCAAACGCTATTGGAATTTGCACGGTATGCCAAAATTAGTAAAAGAAATAGAATGCCATATTAATGATGACATAATACCGGACAGTGTTGAGGGAAAAGACTGTGATACGATTACAGAAAGTTTGTTTAATCCGTCTGGCAATTGCATACAGCTTACGGTGACCGAACAAACCAATGGTAATTTGCTGGTAAATAAAGCCATTGCTACATATAAAGATGAGCAGCTTATTTCATATAGACACTATGATAAATCACAACAGTTGACAAAAATTGGTGTTTTGTCCTACCCTGACACAATAATCAGAATAATCACCAATAAAAATGCCAGCGGTGAATTTGTTGGGAAAGATGTCCTGGCTTATGATGAAAATGGAGACTGGATTTCATACACGGCATACGATACGAATGATAAAGTTTTTTTCAAAGCAATATTTAGTTATAACGATAAACATCAACAGATTATTGTCAAAAAATATAAAGGTAGTACGCTGTCTGAAGAAAAGCATTATGTTTATAATGATGCCGGATTTCCTGCGCTAGAAATTGAGAAAAAACCCAAGCAAATAAAACGAACATTTCAATATGTTTCCTATGATAATAAAGGCAATTGGTTAAAAAAATTATCTTATGAAGGTGATAAACTAAAGAAAGTGTGGTATCGCACAATATCTTATTTATAAATAAATGAGTAAATCAAAAAGGTAAAAAACTATGAGTATAAAAAAAGTGGGATTTGTTGGTTGGCGCGGTATGGTTGGATCTGTGCTAATGGAGAGAATGCGGGCGGAAAATGATTTTTCACTGATTGATGAGCCGGTATTTTTTACCACCTCGAATGTCGGCGGGCAAGCACCTGAAATTGGCAAACCCGTACCGGCTTTAAAGGATGCCAAGGATATTGAAGTACTGAAACAAATGGATGTTATCGTCTCGTGTCAGGGCGGAGATTATACTAATGCGGTTTATGAACCGCTGCGTAAAGCCGGCTGGAGGGGTTATTGGATTGATGCTGCATCCAGTCTGCGTATGGATAACAATGCCGTTATTGTGTTGGATCCGGTCAATCGTGATGTGATTGATAATGCCCTGTCTGCAGGTGTCAAAACCTTTGCCGGCGGCAATTGCACGGTATCGCTGATGTTGATGGGACTCGGCGGGTTATTTAAAGCCAACTTGATTGAGTGGATGACCTCAATGACTTATCAGGCCGCTTCCGGTGGTGGTGCCCGCCATATGCGCGAACTGATTAGCCAAATGGGGCTGATTCGTGACGAAGTCGCCAGCGAGCTGGCCGATCCGGCCGCTGCGATTCTTGATATTGACAAAAAAGTCGCCGATAAAATTGCCTCGGGCACCTTGCCCAGTGATAATTTCGGCGTGCCGCTGGCCGGCTCATTGATTCCTTGGATCGATGTCAAATTAGATAACGGGCAGAGTAAAGAAGAGTGGAAGGGTTATGTGGAGACCAATAAAATTTTAGGCCGCAGCGATAACCCGATTGCCATCGACGGTACTTGCGTACGCATCGGCGCCATGCGTTGTCACAGCCAGGCCTTTACCATTAAACTCAAACAAAATGTGCCACTGGATGAAATCGAGCAGATGCTTGCCGAAGCTAATGACTGGGTCAAAGTCATTCCCAACGAGCGCGACATTTCCGCCGCCGAGTTGACACCGGTGAAGGTTACCGGCACACTGGATATTCCTATTGGGCGTTTACGTAAGATGAACTTGGGTGATGATTTCCTGAATGCCTTCTCGGTTGGTGACCAATTATTATGGGGTGCAGCTGAACCGTTGCGACGTATGTTGCGGATTGTTATTGAAAATTAACCATAATAAAAGCCTCAACGAGTTGGGGCTTTTATTATGTAAAGAAGGCAAAATCAGTTGACAGTATTTAATTGCCCGCATTGCCGGTCAGCACTTTATCATCACAATAACCAATTACGTTGTAAACAAGGTCACGCTTTTGATAAGGGGCGGGCAGGAGACGTCAATTTGTTATTGCCGCAACAAAAACGCAGTAAACAACCGGGAGACAGCAAAGTCATGGTAGCTGCCCGGCGGGATTTTTTAGCAAGCGGCGTTTATCAGCCGTTAGCTGAAAGTCTGGCCAAAACAATCACGCTATTAGGGCAGGGCCAGCCCAAAGTTATTGCCGATGCAGGTTGTGGTGAAGGTTATTACTTGCGACAAATCCAACAGTTGTGTTATCCGCACTTAGATTGTTTTTATCAGCATGGCGGAAAATTTATCGGCTGGGATATTTCTAAATATGCCGTTCAAGCGGCAGCAAAACAGGCGACATTTAACGCGCACTGGTGTACGGTCAGTAATGCCACTATTCCTTTGCCGAATAATGCTGTTGATTTGTTAATCTGTGCTTTTGGCTTTGCCGTTGCCCCTGAATTTGCCAGAATATTGTGTACGGATAAAAAAGGTCAAGCTCAAACGCAGACAGGCGGGCAGGGCGGTTATCTGATTACACTGGATAGCGGGGCTGGCCACTTGCTTGAGCTTCGTGAAATCATTTATGAAAAAATAAAGTGTTATAAAGAAAAAGCTACCTTGCCCGAGACACTGTTTGGTTTATTGGAGCAGAAAGTCGTCAATTATCAAGTCCGCTTATCTCAAAAACAAATCAAACAACTGATGTGTATGACACCGCATTTATATCGTGCCGGTGCTATTGGAAAAGCCCGGTTAAGCGAACTGCATGAATTAACCGTCAGTATTGAGGTTATCAAGCGCATCTATCAAAAAAGATAATGCTAATTTACCTATCTGTTACAAATCTGTTATAAACACGCTTGTCAAGTGATGATGTCGTAATTATTGCTTTCTGCGCTTGCCTGCCTTGATAGCTTATTTTAAATGCAGGGTGATTGCCCTGGGGTGATTGCACACTTTGCTAGTCAGAATGGTTGTAAATCACAATTGTATATTTCAAACCGCTGCCAATATGGGTATAATAGCCCATTGACTTTTGACAACCCCCAATAGACAGTCTATGGAAAAAAATTACAATCCCGCGGTGATTGAAAAACAAGCCCAACAGTATTGGCACGATAACGACAGTTTTACGGTCATCGAAGACCCTGATAAGGAAAAATTTTACTGTCTGTGCATGTTTCCCTACCCGAGCGGCAAATTACATGTCGGGCACGTACGCAACTACACCTTGGGCGATATTATTGCCCGTTACCAGCGCATGCAGGGTAAAAATGTTATCCAGCCTATGGGCTGGGATGCCTTTGGACTGCCTGCCGAAGGGGCTGCCATTAAAAATCATCGGGCACCGGCTGAATGGACCTATGAAAATATCGAGGATATGAAAAAGCAGCTCAATGCTTTGGGCTATGCTTACGATTGGTCGCGTGAAATTACTACCTGCAAACCCGATTATTACAAATGGGAGCAATGGTTTTTTACCCGTTTATATGAAAAGGGTCTGGTCTATAAAAAAATGTCCGAAGTCAATTGGGATCCGGTTGACAATACCGTGCTTGCCAATGAACAGGTTATTGACGGACGCGGTTGGCGTTCGGGGGCGTTGGTGGAAAAACGCGAAATTCCGCAGTGGTTTATTCGCATTACCGACTATGCTGAAGAATTACTTGATAGTCTTGATGACCCCGAGATGCACTGGCCGGAAAAAGTCAAAACCATGCAGCGTAACTGGATTGGTAAATCGGTAGGGTTGGAAATTGATTTTACTGTCGAAGGCTTTGACCAGCCGCTGCGTGTTTTTACCACCCGGCCTGATACGCTGTATGGCGTCAGTTTTATGGCAGTGGCATATAACCATCCGCTCGCCAAGCAACAAGCGGAAAAAAATGCCGAATTAGCAGCATTCTGTCAGGCTATTTCGCAAACTTCAACTGCTGAAGCTGACATTGAGACTATGGAAAAACGCGGTATGGCAACGGGACTTTTTGCCACTCATCCGCTAAACGGTAAAAAAATTCCCGTGTTGGTGGCAAACTTTGTCTTAATGAGTTACGGTACAGGAGCGGTCATGGCAGTACCGGCACACGACCAGCGTGATTTTGAATTTGCCCAAAAATATAAAAATCAATACAATTTGTCGATAACGCCTGTGATCTCCCACCCCAAAGATTTTGACTGGCAGTCGGCATGGACGGAAAAAGGCACGCTGATTAACTCCGATAATTACAACGGCCTGGATTATCAAACCGCCTTTGCTAAAATTGCCGATAAATTAATTGCCGACGGTATGGCTGAACGTAAAACCAACTACCGCCTGCGTGATTGGGGGGTTTCCCGCCAGCGCTATTGGGGGGCGCCGATTCCGTTTTATGTTGATAAAGATGGTGAATACCAACCGGTACCATTGGCGGATTTGCCGGTGGTGCTGCCTGAAAAAGTCGAATTTGACCCGACCGGGGCATCGCCGATTAAATCCATGCCTGAGTTTATCAATACGATTAATTCTGTCACCGGTGAGGCAGTACAACGTGAAACGGATACTTTCGATACCTTTATGGAAAGTTCATGGTATTACGCTCGTTATGCTTGTCCTGACAATAGCGAGGCAATGTTGGATGAGCGGGCTGATTATTGGCTGCCGGTGGATCAGTATATTGGTGGTATTGAACACGCTATTTTGCACTTGTTATATGCACGATTTTTCCATAAGCTGCTGCGTGACGAGGGCTTAGTCAGCTCCGATGAACCGTTTAAAAACTTATTGACTCAGGGCATGGTAGTCGCCCCCACCTACTATCGTCAACAAGGTGATGGCAGCAAAATCTATTATAATCCTGACGACTTGGATATTGAACGCGACGGTAAGGGACGTATTGTCAAAGCAACCCTGATTGCCGACAATCAACCGGTCAGCGTCGGTAAAATCGAAAAAATGTCAAAATCAAAGAATAACGGTGCCGACCCGCAAACCTTGATTAACCAATACGGCGCCGATACGGTACGTCTGTATATTGCTTTTACGGCACCGCCGGAGCAATCGCTGGAATGGTCGGATACCGGTGTAGAAGGGGCACACCGCTACCTTCGCAAAGTGTGGCATTATGCGGCAAAATACCGGAATGCTATTCGCCAGGCCGATGTACATAGCAACATTGAAAATACTCAGTTAAAAAACCTGCGTCGGGAAATCCATCAGGCCCTGCAGCAGGCGACTAACGATTTTATCCGTCAGCAGTTTAATACGGTGGTTTCTGCCTGTATGAAAATTTACAATGCCATTGCTGCCGTTGAACAGTCAGGAGATGAAGCCAATGCGCTGCGCCGTGAAGGCTACCATATTTTACTGACACTACTGGCGCCAATTGCCCCGCATATTGCCCATGCCTTGTGGAGTGAGCTGGGCTTTGCGGGTGAGCTGCTTGATGCCCCCTGGCCTGACGTTGATGAAAAAGCGCTTATCCAAAGTGAAGTCGAAATTGCCGTACAAGTTAACGGTAAAATGCGCGGCAAAATTCATATTGCCGCTGATGCCGCCGATGACAGTATTGTTACTGCCGCTTTGGCTAACGATAATGTCAGTAAATTTACTGATGGCAAAGACATTGTTAAAACGATTGTTGTGCCGAAAAAATTGCTGAATATTGTCGTTAAATAGTTTTGGTAGTTGTCAATTGTGTAACGATGATGCAAGGCAACTTATTTATTAGATGAAATAACAGTTTTTATTTACTACTACTTATTTACTACTACTTATTGATAAAAGAATAATGAAAAAACGTAAAATACTTTTAAATGAAAGAGATATCCCTGAAAATTGGTATAACGTTTTGGCAGATATGCCGAATAAGCCTTTACCGCCTTTGCACCCTGAAACCCTGCAGCCGATTGCCGCCGAACACCTTGTGCCGCTATTTGCCGATGCATTGATTGAGCAAGAAGTTAGTACACAAAAATGGCTTGCTATTCCTGATGAAGTGCGCCATATTTATACCTTGTGGCGGCCGTCACCGCTATTTCGTGCTTATGATTTGGAAAAGGCCCTGGATACTCCGGCTAAAATCTATTATAAGTACGAAGGTGTCAGCCCGTCGGGTTCGCATAAATCCAATACTGCTGTTGCCCAAGCCTATTACAATAAACAGCAGGGTGTAAAAAAAATTACTACCGAAACGGGAGCGGGACAGTGGGGTAGTGCGTTAAGCTTTGCTTGTCAGCGTTTCGGCATTGACTGTGAAGTGTATATGGTAAAAGCTTCATATCAGCAAAAACCCTACCGCAAAATGATTATGCAGACTTACGGTGCCAATGTTATACCCTCGCCATCCGAATTAACCCAAGCCGGGCAGAAAATACTGGCAGAAACTCCGGATACCGGTGGTTCATTAGGTATGGCAATTTCAGAAGCCATTGAAGCTGCCATGCACAGTGAAACGACTAAGTACGCTTTGGGCAGTGTGCTGAATCATGTCAATTTGCATCAGACGGTTATTGGCCAAGAAGCCATCAAGCAAATGGAAATGGCCGGTGATTTTCCTGATATTGTTATTGCGCCTTTTGGCGGCGGGTCAAATTTTGCCGGCCTGGCTTTTCCGTTTCTACGCCTGAATTTTGAACAAGGCAAAGCAATACGCTGTATTGCTTCTGAACCAACCTCGTGTCCTAAATTGACACGCGGTGTATTCCGTTATGACTTTGGTGATAATATCGGCATGACACCTTTGTTGCCAATGTATACCTTAGGGCATAATTTTGTCCCTGCGCCTATTCATGCCGGCGGGTTGCGTTATCATGGTGCGGGGGTTATTGTCAGTCAGTTGCTAAAAGATAAATTGATCGAAGCTTGTGCTCATAATAACCGTGAAATTTTTGAGGCGGGGATTACCTTTGCCCGTGCCGAAGGCATTATTCCTGCCCCGGAATCGGCGCACGGCATTGCTACGGTAGTTAAAGAAGCTAATGCCTGTAAAGTAAGCGGCCAGGCGAAAACCATACTATTTAATTTAAGCGGCCACGGTAATTTCGATATGCAGGCGTATGAAGATTATTTTGCCGGTAAGGTTAGCGAACATGAGTTAAGTAACGAGCAAATAGCAGCCTCATTAGCGCAATTGCATACGCCGTTAATTGAAGGATAAAGGGACTTTATTTCGGTAAATAACCCAGTTAAGCAGGGCTATTTGGGGCGATTGGAGACGCATGCAATGCGTCTCTACGGTTGTTTTAGCAGGTGGTGGACAGCCACTGTTTACCCAAGGCTGTTTGCTGTTTAAGGTTAAAATCCACCTGATAACATTGTGGTTTTGCCAGTTCAATTGTTTTGTCAAATACCCGGCCGCGCCGGCATAATGTCAGGCATACTGTCTGCCCCGCCTTGGCAAAATTAAGGGCATGAATAAAGTCAATCGTACCGGCATTTTGCCGGTTAATAGCCAGTATTTCATCACCGACAGAGACACCGACCTGTGCCGCATGGCTGCCGGCATCCAAAAAGGTGATTTGGGCTTTATCGCCACCTCGACGCCAAAATGTTGCAGGATATCGTCAAAGGCAAAATCCGTTGTGCCGTGTAGCCCTTCGGCAAACACTTCAGTCAGTAATTGGTGCTTATCGATAGCTAGTAAACGCTGACATGCAGTAAAAACACTGCTTTCATCAATACCGATAGCTTTGCTGCCGTAATTTTGCCATAAATAGCGCATAACATCGTCTAAGCTATACTGTGCTTGACTGTACAGGCGCAGAAAGAGGTCGAGATAAAGGGCAAATACGGCTCCTTTACTGTAATAGCTGACCATATGATTGGAGGAGTTGGCATCGGCCTGGTACAGTTTTGTCCAGGCATCAAAACTTGATGCCGCCAATGGTTGTAATTTGCGTCCGGGAACAGCTAATACGCGATTAAGATTTTTGGCCTGACGTGTTAAGAAAGTTTTGTCATCCACTACACCGGCACGCAATAAGAAAAATTCATCATAATATGACGTGAAACCCTCAAACATCCACAGCATTTCCGTATGCTGTTCACGGTATAGATCATAAGGCTGAAAATCTTTGGGCTGCAGGCGTTTAATATTCCACAGATGGAAATATTCATGCGAACACAGCCCCATAAAATCAACCATTTTATCACTCAGTGCTTCACCCTTTTTCATCATCATCGCCGGGGCAGATAATTGTGCAACCGAATTTTTATGCTCCAGGCCGCCGTATTGGTTAGGCTCTAAATAAGTCATAAACAAGTATTTATCGAGTGGTGAGCCGCCGAATAGTTGAATTTCCGCCATACAAATATTTTTCAAGTGCCGGGTTATGCCGTCCATATCGTAATCATCGGATAAGGTGCCGGTGAAAATCACTGCATGACGCACGCCGCCGGCGTAAAACTCACGATATAGATAGTGTGCTGCCGATTCTACGGGACAGTCGATTTGCTGCTCGTAATTATCTGCTATATAGTGTCCTTCACCTTTCGTCTTATCGCTATCAAGTGCCGTAAAAATGCGCCAATCGGCAAGGGTTTTAATATCAATGCGACGTTTTTGCCTGGATAAGTGGCTAATATCCAGACAAACACAACAGTGATTAAAGAAAAATCGGGTATCATCTAAATAGGCACCGCGTACCGATAAATCATAAGCGTAAATATCGTACTCAATTACAACGGCATTACCATCGCTTTCAATAATCCAGGTATCAGAATCACTTTTATACCATGTCAACGCTAAGTCGTTGGCAGTAGCGGTAAAGGCCTGAAGATGACGAGAATAATCACGGATTTTATAACTGTCCGGAATCCATTTGGGCAGTCTGGCAGTGATTAATGACTCGCCGGCAGGAATATGGATGCGAACATGGATTAAATGTGCACCAAGATTTTTCGGTTTAATTGTGTAATGTAGCATGATTGGGTCCAAAGTAATTGTCTGATAAGCACGTTTAATGGGCGCTTAATGGGCAAAAAAACCACGTTGCGGGTATTATAAATCCTGCGTGATTACTTATATTGAGTAATACAAGTTTACCCCACACTAGCGGCTAAAGGCAAACAATAATGATTAAACGCTTGCTGCCGGAGCGATATTGACCGCACAGAATTTAAATTCCGGGATTTTGGCATCAGGGTCAACCACCGGATTGGTCAATGTATTGGCAGCCGCCTCATAATAGGCAAACGACATAAAGACTTCGCCGTTACGCAAGGCGTTATCAACACGAATATTGGCCTCAATTTCACCGCGGCGCGAAAAGATTTTTGCCATTTCACCCGGCTCAAGATTAAGACGTGCTATATCATGGGCATTCATACTGACAGACGGGGTCGGTTCAATATTATCCAAAACTTCGGCACGGCGCGTCATTGAACCCGTATGCCAGTGTTCCAATTGCCGGCCGGTGATGAGCACATAGGGGTAATCGTTATCAGGCAGTTCTGCTGCCCGGCGAAAGACTGCCGGCACCAATTTACCTAAACCGTTCGAAGTAGGGAATTTATCCTTAAAGATAACCGGTTCGGATGGCAGCTCTTCACTGCGTTTCGGATAGGTCACCGAATGCTCGTTTTCCAGCTGCTGCCAGGTAATGCCGGCATAACTCGGCATCACCGTACGCATTTCAGCAAAGACATCGGTGGCGTTTTCGTAAGTCCAATCCATCCCCAGTCGTCTGGCAATTTCACAGGTAATCCATAAGTCCTGACGTGTGCCTTTTGGCATCGTTATCGCCTGACGGGCAAGCTGTACGCGGCGGTCGGTATTGGTAAATGTTCCCGTTTTTTCGGCAAAAGCAGAAGACGGTAACACCACATCAGCAAAATAAGCGGTTTCGGTAAAGAAAATATCCTGACAAACCAGATGGTTAAGCATTGATAATACTTTGCGTGAGTGATTTAAGTCGGGGTCGGACATGGCCGGGTTTTCTCCCATAATGTACATCGCGGTAATATCACCATGCTCAATACCATGAAAAATATCCATCATCATTTTACCGACGTTTGGATTTAAATCTGTTTGCCAGGCGGCTTCAAATTTTTGCAGGATAGTTTTATCATCTACTTTTTGGTAATCGGGATAATACATCGGTAAAACACCCAAGTCGGAGGTGCCCTGGACATTATTTTGCCCACGCAAGGGATGCAGTCCCGCTCCTGCACGCCCGATTTGCCCGGTAATCAAAGCCAGGGCAATAATACAACGGGCATTATCGGTGCCGTGGCTGTGCTGGGTAATTCCCATGCCCCAGTAAATCATGGCATTTTTGGCAGTGGCATAAGTACGGGCTATCTCACGGATAGTTGCCGCCGGCACACCACAGATTTTTGCCATGCGCTCGGGAGCGTAATCGACAATATTGGCTTTAATGGCGGCGTAATTTTCAGTGCGATTGTTAATAAATTCATCATCGGTGAGTCCTTCTTCGATAATCGTGTAAATCATCGCATTCATTAGGGCGACATCGGTATCGGGTGCGAATTGTACGGCATAATCGGCAGTACGCATAAGGTCAATACGACGCGGATCCATAACAATTAATTTGGTACCGTAATCACGCTGGGCCTGACGCATAAAAGTCGCTGCCACCGGGTGATTACCCGTAGTATTGGAACCAATAACCAAGGCCACGTCAGTGCGTGCCACGTCATCAACTTGATTGGATACCGCCCCGGAGCCGATACCTTCCAATAAAGCCACAACTGAGGCGGCGTGACAAAGGCGTGAGCAGTGATCGATATGGTTGGTTTTTAATCCGGTACGCAGCAGCTTCTGAAACACATAGGCCTCTTCATTCGAACATTTTGCCGAACCAAAGCCGGCAATACCGTCACCGCCTTTTTCTACAAAGGCTTTACGCAAACCCTCAGCAGCTTTATCCAATGCCACATCCCAGGAAACCGGCTGAAAATGTTTCCACGGGTCGGCGGGGTCGTAATCCGCCATTGTCGGGTCTTTAGGCGAATCCGCTCTGCGAATCATCGGTTGGGTTAGGCGGTGTGTGTGATTGACATAATCGAAGCCAAAACGCCCTTTTACACATAATTTGGAATAGTTTGCCGGCCCGTCACGCCCGGTAACTTTGACGATTTTATTGTCTTTAACGTGGTAATCGACCAAACAGCCCACGCCGCAATACGGACAGGCTGAACTGACGACTTTATCGGCTGTTTCGGTGTCGGCGGTAATGGACAATGCCCCGGTCGGGCAGGCTTGTACACATTCGCCGCACGATACACAGGAACTGACGGCAACCTTGTCATCCAAATCAAAAATAATATGGGCATCATTGCCTCGTTTGGCCAGTCCCAGGACATCGTTGCCTTGTTCTTCCCGACAGGCCCGCACACAACGTGTACAGCGAATGCAGGCTTCAAGATTAAACTTAATCGCCGGGTGTTCGTTATCGCCCGATTTCAGTGCTTTTTGCTGAAAACGCCCGCGTGTTACCCCCAGCTTATCAGACCAGTCATTAAGTTCGTTACTATGAGAAAATAAATTATCCGAGGTATCGGTTTTGAGTAATTCCAAGACCATTTTTTGCGCATTTACGGCACGCTCACTATTGGTCGTAACCTTCATGTCCGCTGTTACATTACGGCAGCATGACGGAGCTAGTGTTCGCTCCCCCTCAATTTCCACCATGCAGGCTCGACAGTTACCGTCGGGACGCATGCCCGCTTTGTAACACAAATGGGGAATTTCCACGCCGTTGTCTTTGGCGGCTTCGATAATGGTCTGTCCCGCTTTTGCCGTGACGCTTTTGCCATTTAACTCAAATGGCACGTTTTCACGCTGATAACCGCCGTTTAATTGTAATTCGACCTGTTGGCTGGTGGGTAATTTATCAGCTTTGTAGATAGGTAAATTTTGCGGCAGGGTTTGGCTAATAGTCATTGTGCACCTCCGCTGACTTCGTCAGGAAAATATTTAATTACAGATAACAGCGGATTAGGTGCAGCTTGTCCCAGTCCGCAGATGGAAGCATCCTGCATTACCGTGGATAACTCTTTTAGTAACGGGATATCCCACTTATCGGCCCGCATTAAGCCGCAGGCTTTGTCAGTGCCGATACTGCACGGCGTACATTGTCCGCAGGATTCATGTTTGAAGAAATTCATGGCCATATTTGCCATATCGCGGGCTTTATCATGGTTGGAAAAAACAATAATCGCTGCCGAGCCGATAAAACAACCGTATTCCTGCAGAGTATCAAAATCCAATGGGATGTCATTCAGTGTTGCCGGCAGAATGCCACCCGATGCCCCGCCGGGGAAATAACCGTAAAATGTATGGCCGTCAAGCATACCGCCGCAATAATCGTCAATCAGGGTTTGAATCGTGGTCCCTGCCGGGGCTAAGTGTACGCCCGGATTTTTAACCCGCCCCGAGACCGAATAACTGCGTTTGCCCACGCGGCCGTTAACGCCGTGACGGGTGAAATATTCTACACCGTGTTCCAGCATTAACGGCACCCAATACAGGGTTTCAAAGTTATTGACCAAAGTAGGGCGGTTAAATAATCCCACATTTGCCACAAACGGCGGCCGCAAGCGCGGCATACCGCGTTTGCCTTCAAGTGATTCAATAAGTGCCGATTCTTCTCCGCAAATATAGGCACCTGCACCGCGTCGTAAATGAATCGGCGGGATATCCAAATGAATTTTGGCATTAAATACGGCCAGCTCATGTTTTAATAAATCATAATGCGGCGCATATTCATCACGCAGATAAATATAACAGGCCTGACAGTCGACAACTGCAGCGGCAATCAGCATACCCTCAATAAACTGATGCGGTTTTTTTGCCAGATAATAACCGTCTTTGACCGTGCCGGGTTCACCTTCATCAAGGTTGACAACCATAAAGCGCGGGGCTTTTTCTTTGGAGACAATTTCCCATTTGACCCCAGTGGGAAAACCTGCTCCGCCCAAGCCGCGAAAGGCGGCATTTTTTAATTTATCAATCACGCTTTCTTTGCTGATTTTACCGTTATAGATATCTTCTAAAATTCGGTAACCACCTTTTTTGAAATAATCATCCAAGGTTTGGTAATCGGTAAAAGGTTTGGGTTTTATATCCCGGTGAGTGACAGCCCGGCTGATATTTTCAAGTTCAGCGTGACCGATACGATTTTTACCGACCACGGCGTTGGGGGCTTCATTGCAGGCACCAATGCAGGGTACGCGTTGTATACGGACCTCGCCTTGATAATGATTTTCTAAACAATCAATTAGTTGTTCCGCTCCAAACATTGAGCAGGTCATCGAATCACAAACACGAACGGTGATTTCAGCGGGACGTTGTTGGCCATCTTTAATAATGTCGAAATGGTGATAAAAACTGGCAACTTCGTAAACCTCGACAGGTGTAATTTTCATCAAACTCGCGAGAGCAACGATATGTTTGTCATCTAAACACCCATAAGTATCCTGAATAACGTGCAAATGTTCAATCAGCATATCACGTGAAAAATCGGCGTGCTTACCTAATAAATCACGCAGTTCGGCCAGTGTGTCTAAATCGACCTGTCGTCCTTTTTTCTGTTTTTTGAAGATTGCCGGTTTGGTTTTCATTGTTTGCCCTGTCTTAATTTACATTTTATATTATTGGAACTATTATACATAAAATCGACTGTTTTTTTATCTTAGAACGACACAGGTTATTATTTATCAATCGACTAAACTTATGACAACCCGTTGTGCATTTAGGAGACAGCACTTTTTAAATGGTTGATATTTTTTCCTGAGCACTTGTTTTGCCATTGAATTAACGTCAAAGCAGTGATTTTA
>PDWJ01005926.1_pt1 | contig 15843 bp, 11 predicted proteins | sample 1430881 | NCBI WGS metagenome assembly PDWJ01 (sample SAMN01162460, study PRJNA174530) | Oral metagenome, whole genome shotgun sequencing project. | biome: Marine environment; feature: Marine mammal; material: Swab sample of the gingival sulcus; isolation source: swab sample of gingival sulcus... | reverse complement strand
CATCGGCCCCTATGGCGCCGTTAGGCGACGTATGGCGCCGGCGCGCCGCTACCCGACGTACCCCAACAGCGCCACAGGGTCCAAGACGACCGGTTCGACATCTCTATGGCACGGCCGGAATGACCGGACCATGCACGTCACTGCGAGCAACGGCCCCGCAACCGTCCAATCGCAATTCCCAAACAGGCCAGACCAGACACCCGGATTCCGCCAACACCAGAAAATGAGGCCGAAGCTACCAAGTCGATGTGCCACCAAAGGACGCACCCGGACTCGCCCGCGGAAACACTCCACGGAACCGGTCAGCATCACTGACCGGATGCTGCAGAACGGCCCAGGTAAGCCTCGAACGAGGCCGCTGACACGGTCGCCGCTCCTGACCGATCCCTTTGTCCCGACAACTGACCGCCCGTCATCACCTATTGAGTCGCAGAATCGACGGCAGGTGTGGGTGCGGTGGCCAGACTGCGGGTTGCCGTCCTCGACCGACGACGCGATAACGGCACTCCAGCAGGCGCGGGAACGTGCCTGCTGGGAGCGGGTCGCGGGCACGTGCAGTAGCGGGGTAGGTCGTACCGGAACGGCGTTGGCTGCCTTGGCCGCATTCAGTATTGTTTCGGCGAATGAGTCGATTGCGTGGATTCGCGAGCAGTACCACCCTCGTGCGGTCGAAACACCATGGCAACGGCGATGGGTGAAAACCACCGCAGCCCGCCTGACTAGCTGAACCGTTCGCGGGGTACCGCGAGGTCAGTTCCCTTGTTTGACGGTGATGTGGACGTGGTCGTAGCGACCACCGGTGATGGACTCGGCGTCGTGCATGCCGCCGACGATGTAAGGTCGCCAACCGTCCGCAGCGCGGGCGGCGAACCCGATCCGGCCTTGCCAGCTGAGGTATCGGACGCCGAGCGCATCGGCGTTGTCTTTCAGCCAGTGGTGACTTGCCAGCCGGTTTCGAGTTGTGCCAGGTGGAGTATTGACCGATCTGTTTGCCGACGGTGAGGCTGCGGGCACGGCCGAGGGGGTGTCCCCGTCGAAGCTGCTGGGCGAGTTGGAGGTACCGACCTTCTTCCAGTCGGCCAGCCGTACCGTCTCGAGGCCGCCCCCACGACGATCCCGCCGCCCTCGGTCGCCCGGAGCTCCCGGACACAGTCCACTGGGTCGCCGGTGACCGGCTTGCTGTTCCACCCCAGCTTCCCGGTGAGGGATGAGGAGATCACGTGCTTGCGCGCGGGGTTGATCAAGTCGCCGAAGTCGTCCGCGGCGCCCTCGGGCGAAGTCCAATACTGGGACCACTGCTCCCATAGCACCCGCCCCATCACCACATCGGTGACCCCGGCGAGGGTGCGTCCATCAGATCGCGCTCGGTTTGCCCGAAGCAGTCGAACTGGAACAGGTGAGGGTCCTCGGATACGCCGTTGAGCGAAGAGAACAAGTCAGCGGTGGTGCGGCGGGCCATGTCGGGTCCTTTCGTTGGGGCACCGATCGCGCCCGTTATCAGGGTTGACGACGCAACACGCGGAAACTGATCGGTCGCAGTGGAACTACCTCTCCAGTGCCGTCGGCAGGCCGATCTCGGAAAAGACCTCCGCCCCCATGAAGTGGGTGAGTCCCACGATCTGGCCGCCTGCCACCTCGAGGGCGTGCACCGCGAACGGTTGCCACCGCCCCGGACAAGTTCCGGCTCGCAGCAGAGGCGTTGCGGATCAAGCACGCGGCGCTGGATGATCCGCTGGTCGCGGTCAACGGCTCCGACGTGGACCCGCTGCCATACCAGATTCGCGCGGTCTACGAGGAACTGCTGCCGTCGGCGCGGACGCGCGTGAACGCGAATGCCGTGAAGGAGTTGGGCTTCCTACTGTTTCATCAGGCTGAGAAGAAGAACGCGAAGGACACCATCCTCCTCAACGGCCTGGTGAGCCATGGGTGATGGTGACGTGCGTGAGCATGCGCGCTATTGTGCCTCGACCCCACGTTCACCGCAGCAGGAGTTCGACTTCGACGAGGACGAGGACTGAACAATGATGGGTGGGCCGCAGGGACAGGCGCCGGGGCAAGAGAATCGCCCCGGCGCGGCGACCACGTCAGCGGCCTCGTCCGGGGCTTACGCCGACAATGCTACAGCATCCGGACCCACGGCACCGGGACAGCAAACACGAGACACAGAGCTGACGCGCCTGCTCAACGCTGACCGTCTCGCCACCTATCTGCGCGCGCGCCGCGGCAACCACGACGAGGCGCTGCGGCTCTACGCATGGAACATCGAGGCCGCCTCCGCCTTCTGGGGCAGCTTCAACGTGCTCGAAGTCGCGCTCCGCAACGTGATCCACAGCGAGCTCAGCACGCTTGCGGGTCAGGACGACTGGTGGAACACACAAATCGGCTTACATCAGTTCGAGCGGCACCGCGTCACAGATGCGATCACGGCCGCGCGGCGAGCGAAGGGTACGGCCGTCGTTCCTGGGCACGTCGTGGCGGAGCTGAGCTTCGGGTTCTGGACGGGGCTCCTCGCCAACAGGTACCACCAGCGGTTGTGGGTGCCTGCGCTCCACGCGGCGTTCCCGCACCTCATCTGCCCGCGCCGCGAGCTGCACCGCAAGCAAGAGTCACTGCGAAAGCTCCGCAACCGGATCGCTCATCACGAGCCGGTCTTCGCGCGGAACCTCACCGCAGACCACGACCGACTGCTCGATGTCCTCGGCGCGATCTCACCGGCCCTCGTGGACTGGGTATAACAGAACTCCCGAGTCCCACAGACCATCTCCCGGCGAAACGATGTCATCACCGGGACCGAGAACACCACGTTCTAGAAGACAACGATGGCGAAGAACAACCGATATCGAGTGCGCAAGGCGTTCGACCTGCTCTCCTAGGGACTCCTGGACGCGGTCGATCAAGTCATCCGGACTCGTGGGCTGGACCACGTTGACCTGCGACGATACGGCGTTGGGTGGGCTGATTACGGTCGATACCGCACCGTTCGGCCAGGAACTTGACGCTCAACGGCGGGCAGCCCGGAAAGCCCGGCAAAGCGACCACGACGCCAGCGCAGCCACGACAATGGCCGGGCTTGTCAGCCCTGGTTACCAGGCCGCCGCCATCAAAAGGGACGTCCCCGGGGGCACGGCGGATCAACCAATCCTGGTGAGTAGCGCACCCCAGCAGAGCCGCGCCCCTGCCAAGGGCAGCGATGGTGTGGTGTGTCAAGGGCTAGGGAGAACTGCCCAGTGGCCTGCAACCTCGCGGTCCCGTGGCTCGAGATCCAGCCGCTGGCACGTCTCGTCCGCCTTCCAGGGCCGCATCCTCTGCTGGAACGCTGGCCCCGGTCGCCGGCAGAAGGCAGTCACCACTTGGTTCTAGACGCGTGTCCTACGCTGATCGGCCAAGCGGAGCCGCCGCTCTGGGCACCCATCCCGCTCGGCCACGCCCGGAGAAACCCAGCTCAAGTCGTGCCTGCGCCAGTATCATCGTGAGTATTGACCGTCTACACCGGGACCGCCGAGAGGGCCATGCCCGCCCACAAGGTCGGGCGTGTCTGGTAGTTCCACGCCAGCGAGATCGGCGACTGGGTACGACGGTGCGGTACCGCTGCCGACTCCGAACCTTCCCCGACGGGGCGAGCGCTTCGCTGTTTCTTGTGCCGTCGCTGATGCTTTGTCGTGGTACCCCATATCCTAATCAACTGCCCAAACCGGAAGGAGGCACCCCATGACAGAAGCGCCCACCGACGCGACGTTGACGCTCGCGACGCTGCGCGCAGGTCAGCGCCTCCGCGGCCTTATGCCAGGCAAGACGGTCACCTTGATCGCCATCGACCCCATTGACGCTGATCTATTCGAGGTGTTCTACCGTGACGACTCCGGTGGGAGCGGAGCCCGCGCAATCACCAACGCCGACGCGGCGCACTTCGAGATCGCGGATGACTTCGACTCGGCTCCCGCCTACGATGCGGACCCGGACGAGTTCCGCCTCGCGGCAGAGGCGTTGCGGATCAAGTACGCGGCGCTGTATGACCCGATGGTCGCGGTCAACAGCTCCGACGTTGACCCGCTACCGCACCAGATTCGCGCGGTCTACGAGGAGCTGCTGCCGCGTATCCCGCTACGGTTCCTGCTGGCCGACGACCCCGGCGCGGGCAAGACAATCATGGCCGGGCTGTATCTGAAGGAGCTGATCCTGCGCTCGGACTGCGAGCGAGCGATTGTTGTTGCTCCGGGTGGGCTCGTGGAGCAGTGGCGGGAGGAGCTCAGTCAGAAGTTCGATCTGCGCTTCGAGGTCTTCAACCGCCAAATGGTCGATGACGCCCAGGGCCGCAATGTCTTTGCCGAGCACCCCTTCCTGATCACCCGTATGGACCAGCTATCCCGAAGCGAAGACCTGACTGAGCAGCTCGGCGAGGTCACCTGGGACGTCGCCGTCGTTGACGAGGCCCATCGCATGTCGGCCCACTACTCGTCGTGGGCAGGCGAGGTCGACGAGACCAAGCGCTTCAAACTCGGACGCCTGCTGTCAGAGACCGCGCACAACTTCCTGTTGATGACCGCAACCCCGCACGCGGGCAAGGAAGAAGACTTCCAGCTGTTCATGTCGCTGCTGGACCGCGACCGTTTCGAGGGCCAGTACCGGCAAGGCGTGCACCGCACCGACACCCACGGACTGATGCGCCGCATGGTGAAGGAAGAACTGCTCACCTTCGAGGGCAAGCCGCTGTTCCCCGAACGCAAGGCCTACACCGTCGAGTACGAGCTGAGCCCTGCGGAGCGTGACCTCTACGAGCAGGTGACCGAGTACGTCCGCACCGAGATGGGACGAGCCGAGCGCATCGCACAAGAAGGCGACAAAAGGCGCGGCAACAACGTCGGGTTCGCGCTCACCGTGCTGCAACGCCGTCTGGCTTCCAGCCCCGAAGCAATCCTGCGATCACTCGAACGACGCCAACACCGCCTCGACACACAATTGCGCGACATGCAGCGCATCACCGGCGACGCACGATTCGGCACCTCCATCTCCTCGCACACCGACGAATGGACCACAGGCAAGACCGCGCTCGACTTCGGAAGCGACACACTGCCCGCGTTCTCGGTCGATGACTTCGAGGACTTCGATGCCGAGACCACCGACGAGGAACGCGCCCAGTTCGAGGAACAGGCAGACCGAGTTCTTGATCTCGCCACGGCCGCGCAGACGATCCCTCAATTGCGGAAGGAGATCGCGACCCTCGAAGACCTCATTAAGGTCGCCCGGAGATTCCGCCAGCAGGACGATGACAAGAAGTGGGTGCAACTGCGCACTATCCTGGACGAGCAGCTCCTGACCCACGACGGCTCGGGCGATGCTCGCAAGATCATCATCTTCACCGAGCATCGGGACACGCTCAACTACCTGCAAGCCAAGATCACGGCCCAGTTCGGCCGTGCCGATTCGGTCATTACGATCCATGGCGGCACCCGCCGCGAGGATCGCAAGCTCGCCCGTGAGCGCTTCACCCACAACCCCGATGCCGTGGTCCTGCTCGCCACGGATGCAGCTGGGGAGGGTCTGAACCTTCAACGTGCACATCTGATGGTGAACTACGACCTGCCGTGGAACCCAAACCGGATCGAGCAGCGTTTCGGCCGGATCCACCGCATCGGACAGCGCGAGGTCTGCCACCTGTGGAACATGGTCGCGAGAGATACGCGCGAGGGTGACGTGTTCACGCGCCTGCTGGCGAAGATCGACCAGATGTCGCTCGCTTACAACGGCAACCTGTTCAACGTGCTCGGCGACGCCGGCGCCTTCCAAGAGCGCTCGCTGCGGGACCTGCTGATCGAGGCGATCCGCTACGGTGACCAGCCCCAGGTCAAGGCCAAGCTCGACCACATCATCGATGCCGGCGTCTCCCATGGTCTTAATGAGATGCTGGCAGAGCGTGCGCTCCACCCCGAAATGTTCTCTGCGCTCAACCTCGACGAGGTCCGGGCACGTATGGAGAAGGCCCGCGAGCGTCGTCTCCAGCCCGGCTACATCGCCGCCTTCTTCATCCCCTCGTTCGAGCGACTCGGCGGGCGCATCCGCAAGCGCGAGAAGGGCCGCTACGAGATCACCCGCGTCCCAACCCGCATCATCGATGCCGCCAGACGAATCAGCCGGTGGGCGCCCGTCGCTGAGCAGTACGAGCGCATCACCTTCGAACTCTCACGCATGCATCCGAACGGGCTCGCCGACGCCTCTCTCATTGCACCCGGGCACCCGCTGCTCCACGCCGTCATCGAGGCCACCATCGACGATCTTGGCCCAACCCTCAAGCAAGGCACCGTGCTGGTCGACCGGCGCGCCAAGCAAACACACGCACCGATGCTGATGTTCAGCGTCGAGCAACGAATCGAAAACACCGTGGCCGGCATCGTCTCTCACCACTTCGACTACCCCCTGCTCGAACAAGACGGCACGGTCACGGTCTCCGCCACGCCGCCGTACCTCGACTACGACCGGCCCGAACAAACGGAAGCTGATGCGATCACCGATATCACCGGCAGTGACTGGGTACGGCAGAACCACGAGAAACTCGTACGCGCCTGGGCCTACCGCGAAGGACTCCAGCCCCGCATGGATGAGATCAAGACCCGCCTCGATGTCGAGACCGCCCGCACCCGTGCACAGGTGAACGATCGGCTGCTGGCCGAGATCAACCACTGGGACCGCGAACACAACCGCCTCGAAGCGCTCGAACGGGCCGGAACCGTCGGTAGACTCCGCGCCGAGACCGCGTTCATCCGCGCCCGGCAACTCGATGATCGGCTCAGCCACCGATTGGAGCAGCTTGACGAGACGACCAGGCTTGTCGCGGCGCCCGCGGTGATCCGGGGCACGGCACTCATCATCCCCAGCAGCATCCTTGCCACGTACACCGACACCGAACCCGAGGCTCAGACCTTCGCTCGCCAGACCGAGGAAGTCGAGCGTCGAGCACTCGAAGCCGTCCTCGGCGCCGAGCGTGCTCTCGGACGCGAACCTGTCGTAATGCCGCGCAACAACCCCGGCTACGACATCCAGTCGATCGACCAGAGCTGCTTCGTCCACTACATCGAGGTCAAGGGCCGGATCGTTGGCTCTGACACTTTCACGATCACTGCGAACGAGATCACCTTCGCCCAGACCCAGGGCGAGCGCCACCGGCTCGCCCTGGTTGAAGTATCGGCCGACGGACCAGAGCACGATCAACTGCGCTACGTCAGCGACCCCTTCGCCCACCTTGAGCCATCCGCGACGACCCGCTCCTACAACGAGGTCTGGCGAGACTACTGGGAACGCGGAGGACCACCGCAATGAGCCACCCAGCCGACAACCATCCCCACGCCAGTGAGAGAACCACAGTGACCACCGCACCCAAGAAGAAACTCATCGAAGTCTCGCTGCCGCTCGAAGTGATCAATGAAGAAACACGCCGCGAAGGCACTGTCCGCCAGTCGAAGCCTGCCTCTCTGCATCACTGGTGGTCCCGCAAGCCACACGTCAACGCCCGTGCTGCAGTCTTCGCCCAACTCGTCGATGACCCGTCTTCGCATCCTGACCGGTTCCCGACACTTGAATCTCAGGCAGTCGAGCGTACTCGGCTACATCAACTGATGGAACGGGTCGCCAAGTGGGAGAACTCGGGCGACAGCTTGTTGATGGAGGAGGCTCGCACCGAGATTCGCCAATCGAATGGCGGGCGGTTACCGGCCCTACTTGATCCCTTCTGCGGCGGTGGAATCATCCCTCTTGAGGCCCAGCGTCTCGGACTTGAAGTGCATGCCTCTGATCTGAACCCTGTCGCTGTCCTGGTCACAAAGGCGCTAGTTCAGATTCCACCCTTAGTAGGCGGCAAAGAGCCGGTTTACCCTGGCGCAGCCTCCGCAGCAACAAGTTGGACAAGGATGGAAGGTTTCGCGGAGGACCTTAGCCACTATGGAGCATGCCTGGAGGAGCGAGTTCGGAAAAGGATTGGGCATCTCTACCCCACTGCCACAGCCCCGGATGGAAGCGAACTGCCTGTCATAGCCTGGAAGTGGGCACGAACAGTCATGAACCCAAACCCGGCCAATCACTTTCGAACGCCGCTCGTCAACACTTGGTGGCTCAGTACCAACAAAGGCAAAGAAGCGTACATCGTTCCAGAAGTCCGTGACGGAGCGGTCGTGTACTCGGTGCATCACGACAGGAATGGCCCCAAGGACGACGACAACTGGACGATAAAGCACGGCAAGGGGGCGAAGGCCATAGGCGACTCGACTCCTTTCTCGTACGACTACGTGCGCGGGGAGGGTGTCAATCACCGAATTGGGTACGACCTCATCGCGGTGGCAGCGAAGAGCAAGACTGGTCGCGAATACCTGCCGCCTTCTGATCGCAATCGTCAGGCGGCAAACGTCGAGCGCCCCCCATCAGATCTCGACATTGAGATGTCCACTGATTCGCGATGGTTCTCTCCTCCGGCGTATGGATACACGAGGTTCTCTGATCTATACCTGCCTCGTCAGCTGACGATGCTGACTGCCTTCAGCGATACGGTGTCAGAAGTACGTGCCGAAGTTCTACGCGATGCAGTTGCCGCCGGGTGGGAGCAAGGGGACGGCCTCTCTGGCGCCGGGAGCGGTGCGGTCGCATATGCAGACGCCATCGCTACTTACCTGGCAATGGCCATTGATAAGCTTGCTGACCTGAACAACTCGCTCTGTTCCTGGGAGCCAAAGGCGCAATGCCCCAAGCATATGTTCTTCGGCCAGGCCATACCCATGGTTTGGGACTTCGCCGAGGCGAACCCTTTCTCGGGCGCATCGGGTTCGTTCCAGGTCATTCTTGAGGGAATGGTTCGAGCACTGAGGAACCGCTCGTTTTCTATCGGAGACACGAAGGCCGGCACTATCGAACAAGCAGACGCCGCCTCGCGCGACTACTCCGGATACGCGGTCGCGACGGACCCGCCGTACTACGACATGATCAGCTACTCCGATTTATCGGACTTCTTCTATACGTGGCTTCGGCGGTCACTACAGGGCGTCTATCCCGAGCTTTTCCGCACAATGCTGACGCCCAAGACAGAAGAGCTTGTAGCGAACCAGTACAGGCATGGCGGGCGAGATGGCGCGCGCGAGCGTTTCATAACCGGGTTCAACGATGTGTTTGGACGTATTCGTGCTACCGCAAGTCCGGATGCCCCGCTACTCATCTACTACGCATACAAGCAGAAAGAGAGCAGTGACGGAAGTAGCGCATCAAACGGCTGGTACACGCTCCTTGATGGACTAATCACTGGTGGATGGGAAGTGACCGCAACTTGGCCGATGCGAACTGAACGCGCCGGAAGGCTGACAAGTCTGGGTGCGAACTCCATTGCCTCGACGATCCTTCTTGCCTGTCGGCCACGCCCCGCGGACGCTGTCGCAACCACCCGACGCGCGTTTATCGCAAAACTCAAGGAAAGTCTCCCTGAAGCGTTGCGAAAACTAATGCAAGGTTCGATCGCACCCGTGGACCTTGCGCAAGCAGCTAGTATGGCTGGTCTCAGGAGAACTCCGGTATCGCCGATCAGCTCGCTCGTTCGTCCGACACGTCGATCAGCGCGCTGGAGCGCGGCGGCATCTTTGAAGCCAAGGGAGGCAAGGCCCGTTTGCTGTCGCCGTCACTGCTGGATGGCGAGTGGGATGCGGCGGCCGATAAGCACGTCAGCGTGTGGGAGGCGACGGTTCGTCTTGCTGCGGCGATGGCGAAGGACGGTGCCGACAAGGTGGCCGAGTTGCTGCCGTCGGTGCAGACGCAGGTGAACCTGGATGCAGTAAAGGAGTTGGGGTTCCTGCTGTTCCATGAGGCGGAGAAGAAGAAGGACACCAAGGACGCCCTGCTGTTCAACGGCTTGGTGAGCGCGTGGGGTGACGTGAACGAGCAGGCGCGTAAGTACGCCTCGACGCCGCGCTCGTCCCAGCAGGCGTTTGACTTCGATGAGGACGAGGCTTAGGTCATGCCTGGCAGTCGAGATCAAGCGCGGAGTGGCGGCGAAGCTGCGCGTCGCCCCCCTGGTGCCGACCTGACGCCGTTCCGTGCCATCGCGGAGTCGGTCAGCGCCGGTGGTGGCGAGCTCATCGATCAGGTGTCGGCTCTGATTGAGCAGGCACAGGTATTCGCGGCCACTCAGGTGAACGCGACGCTCACCCTCCGGAACTGGTACATCGGGCGCATGATCGACGTCGAGGTGCTGAAGGAAGGCCGGGCGGACTACGACCAGGAGATTGTCGCAACACTGGCGCGAGAATTGGCTGGCCGGTACGGTCGCAGCTTCAGTCGCGCCAATCTCTACCGGATGCTCCAGTTCGCACGGACCTTCCCCGACTTGGAGGTTGTCGCAACGCTGTCGCGAGAATTGAGTTGGAGCCATTTCCACACGCTCTTGCCTGTCGGCACACCCGAAGCGCGCGCCTTCTACATCGACCAGGCGGTCTCCGCCCGTCTGAGCGTGCGCGCCCTCCGCGACCTCATCGGACGTCAGGGGTTCGAGCGTAGGGAGATCGCCAACGTTCAGGCCCCCGTCGACTCGATGGTGCCGACCGCTAGCTTCCGCGACCCGTACTTGCTGGATTTCCTGGGGCTGAAGGATGCCTATGCCGAACGCGACCTGGAGGAGGCGATCGTCAGGGACATGGAGTCGTTCCTGCTTGAAGTAGGGAGCGGGTGGGGGTTCGTGGCGCGGCAGAAACGGATGACTGTCGGCAACGACGACTTCTACCTCGACCTGCTGTTCTACTCCCGTCCACTGAGACGCCTCATCGCAGTCGAGCTAAAGCTGGGCAGGTTCAAGCCGAGCCATAAGGGCCAGATGGAGCTGTACCTCAAGTGGCTCGACCAGCATGAACGGTTGGAAGGCGAAGAGGCCCCGCTCGGCTTGATCCTGTGCACCGAGACGAGCCGTGACCAGATCGAGCTGCTTGAACTGCACAAGGACGGGATCGTCGTCGCGGAGTACTGGACGACGCTCCCACCGAAGGCTGAGCTCCAAGCCCGTATCCAGGCGGTCTACCGGGAGGCGCGGGAGCGGATCGCCCGCAGGCAGCTCACCGCAGCGACAGAAGAAGACAGTGACGAGTAGAGGTTGACCGGCGCTGGATACAGCCTTGTCGGCAGCGAGTAGTGGGTTCTAGGAGACAACGATGGCGATGAACAACCGAGATCGAGTGGGCAAGGCGTTCGACCTGCTCTCCGAAGGACTCCTGGACGAGGTCGATGACGTCATGACGCGGGCCTACAAGACCGCCGACTGGCCTGCGGCGTGGGCGAAGGAAGACACCCAGCGCCGCGGTTGGCCGCTTCGCACGCTGACCAAGCACGACGTGCAGGTACAGCTCCGCGCGATCACCGAGCAGGGCTACCACTTCAAGGGTGTTCTCTCCCGCGCACAGCAGGGCTTCGCTTCCGAGCTGCGAGAGACCCGGAACCTCTGGGCACACAACGAGCCCTTCAGCTCCGACGACGCAGCCCGCGCGCTGGACACGATCGAGCGTCTGCTCCACGCGGTCGGAGCGGTCGATTCCGCCGAGGACGTACGGAAACTGCGGGTCGATCTGCAGCGGACGGTGTTCGAGGATCAGACCCGCAAGCAGGTCAAGCGCACTAAGGTGTCGCTCGAACCTGGGTCGGGGCTTCGTCCATGGCGTGAGGTGATCCAGCCTCACGACGACGTGGCGCGCGGCGCGTTCACCGCCTCGGAGTTCGCGGCCGACTTGCACCTGGTTCACACCGGTCAGGCGACCAGCTCCGAGTACGGCGATGCGGTCGAGTTCTTCGCCCGCACCTACCTCACCGAGGGCTTGCGTGATCTGCTGTCGCGTGCGTTGCGGCGCCTGAACGGTGAGGCCGGGGCGAGCCCGGTGGTGAACCTTCAGACTAATTTCGGTGGCGGCAAGACCCACTCGATGCTTGCCCTGTACCACTTGTTCAGCGGCACCCCTGCCAAGCACTTCCCGCAAGAGCTCCAGGAACTCATCGCTGCCAACGGCAACCCTGATCTCAGCGCACTGGGCGTGCGACGGGTTGCTCTCGTTGGCACCTACTTGAAGGCCGGCTCTCCGATCATCAAGGACGACGGCACCGAGGTTCGCACGCTGTGGGGCGAACTTGCCTGGCAGCTGGGCGGACGGGAAGCCTATGACCTGATCGCCGAAGACGACCGCGCCGGCACCAACCCCGGCGAGGCACTGCGCACCCTGATTGTGCGCTACTCGCCCTCGTTGATCCTGATCGACGAATGGGTCGCCTACGCGCGCCAGCTCGTCACCGACAAAGAACTGCCGTCTGGTTCGTTCGAGACCCAGTTCACCTTCGCCCAGTCGCTCACTGAGATCGTGCGCTCCGTGCCGGGCGTGCTGCTGGTGATCTCGATCCCGGCATCCGACAGCGGCGCGGAAGGACGCGGCAGCGACATCGAGATCGGTGGCGCGAACGGTCAGCTCGCGCTCGAACGCCTCCAGAACGTGATCCGTCGCGTCGCCGATCAGTGGCGGCCGTCGAGCAAGGACGAGTCGTTCGAGATCGTGCGCCGCCGACTGTTCCAGGCGCCCAATGCTGAAGGTCTCACCACCATTTCGGCTGTGGCGCGTAGCTTCACGAACCTGTACCGCAACAACACCACACTGTTCCCGCGCGATGCCGCGTCACCGAACGACGACTACGAGAAGCGCATCCGCGCCTCCTACCCGCTGCACCCGGAACTGCTGGATCGTCTGTATGAGGACTGGTCGACGCTGGAGCGATTCCAACGCACCCGCGGGGTACTGAAGCTCGTCTCATCGATCGTGCACGAGCTATGGGCGTCCAACGACACCTCGCCACTGATCCTGCCTGGCAACGTGCCCCTGGACGCGACGACCGTGAACACGGACCTGACTCAGTACCTCGAAGACCAGTGGAAGCCGATCATCGACTCCGACATCGACGGACCCGGATCGACCGCGCAGCAGATCGACCTCGACCGCCCCAACCTCGGCCAGCGGTTCGTGACCCAGCGCATCGCCCGCACGATCTTCATGGGAGCCGCACCCAGGATCAAGAGCACCCGCAAGGGACTGGACAAGCAATACCTCTGGCTCGGCACTGCCATTCCCGGCGACGCCCTCGGTAACTTTGGCAGCGCGGTCGAGCTGCTCGCGCAGCGCTCGACCTACTTCTATGAGGAGCAGGGACACTACTGGTTCGACACCCAGCCCTCGGTCACCAAGACCGCCAACGACTACGCCGAGCGGCTCCGCGAGGATGTCGAGACGGTGTGGAACGAGATCATCCGACGTCTCCAAGCCGAAGAACGAGTGCGGGGCGTGTTCGACCGCGTGCATGTCGCTCCGTCGTCCTCGGCTGACATCCCGGACCTTGAAGACACGCGCCTGGTGATCACCCACCCGCGACACGCCCGTCGAAAGCAGGACGGCGCCAACTCTGCAGCGCATGCCTGGGTGCGTGATGCCATCGAGAGCAACGGCGCGAGCCAGCGCATCCACCGCAACACGCTGATCTTCCTTCTCGCCGACAAGAGCGAACTGGAGAGTCTCGAAGCCGCCACCCGTAGCTACCTCGGGTGGAAGCGGGTCCAGGCCACCAGCGACAGCCTCAACCTGTCCGCGCAGCAGCGCAAACAGACCGACGACTGGGTCTCCCGGCTCGATCAGACCGTCTCCGACCGTATCCGCGACACCTTCGTCTGGGCGGTCTACCCAGAGCAGCTCGACCCGACCAAGCCCTTCGAGCTCGTCGCCGACAGGGTGCCCGACTCCGGCGGCCGCTCACTCGCGGAACGGGCCAGCACCAAACTCGGACGCGAAGACCAACTCGTCACCGACTTCGGTGCACCGATCCTTGGCGCGACCCTGCACACCGAACTCGGCGCACTGTGGCGCGACAAGGGCGAGATCACCGTCGGTGAACTGTGGGGCTACTTCACCCGCTACACCTACCTGCCCCGCCTCGTCCGACGCGAGGCACTCGACAAGGCAATCCAGCAAGCGCTGACCACGGTGCTCGTGGACAGCGAACGTTTCGCTATCGCAGCAGGCAAGGATGCTGAAGCCGGCCGCTACCGAGGACTCGTGGTGCCCCCGGACTCGAACGCAAGCATTCAGGTCACTAATAGCAGCCTGCTCATCAACGCAGATAGAGCGCAGGAGCAAATCGATTCCGACCGCAAGGCAGCACGGGAAGCCGCTGCCCGACCGACAAAAGACGGTGCCGAGGGAGTCGGCCCGGTGGACTTCGCGTGGATAGGAGCCCATCAGCCTGCTTCCGACAGCGATGCGCTGTCGCCGGCCGAGTCTGCGCTCGAAGCAGCGCTTGCGCGCTTCTTCGGCTCGGTCAAGATCGATCCTGACCGCTACTCCCGCGACATCGGCAACGTCACCCGTGAAGTCATCGACCGCCTCTCCGGCGCAGGTGCGCGCTTGGAGATCACCATCGACATCCAAGCCGTCAAACCCGAAGGCTTCGACGAGGCAGAGGTCCGCACCATAAGCGAGAACGCCCGTGTCCTCAAGTTCGACCCTAGCTCCGGCTTCGAGAAGAGCTGAGCACGCACTGTATGTATCTGAAACGCCTTGAGGTCGAGGGATACCGCGCGTCCGCGAACGCACCAATCACCTGCGTGCTGAGTGGACGCTTCTCGCTGATCCTCGGAGCGAACGGCTCAGGGAAGACGACGATCAACGAGGCGATCGCGTTGGCGCATCCGCGCAGCTTCCCTCGACTCGCGCCGATCGACGCAACAGCGCTGGGAGCCACACCACGTGCAGTTCGCGTTGAGTATGAGTTCGAGGCCGATGCGTCTCGCGAAGGTGCACTGGGCAGGTATCGAAAGAAGCAGGGTCTTGGCGCTCCGAATTGGGGCCGTCCGTTAGAACGCTCACTCGGACAGGTCCGAGCTGGCCGACCCGTCGAGCCCGCGACCGAGTACGACAGTATTCGACTCGTCCAACTTCCGGCATTGCGGAATCCGGTCGATGATCTCTCTCGCCGCGACGCGCGCATCCTCCTCGAACTGCTCCGCGCCGACGAGCGGAGACACCCTGAGACCGGCGGGCTTCGGTCCCTTCGGGCGCAGGCCGAAGGGATGCTCAGCTCCCTCATCAAGCACCCACTCGTCGGCAACGTCGAAGATCGCATCGCCGAGAACCTTCGGATCATCAGCGGCGGCGTGCAGGAACACCATGCGTTCGTGGGCACCCAGACGGTCGATAACACCTACCTGGCCCGAGTGTTCGAGATGCTCGTGGGCCTGCTCCCAGACCGCGGCGAGGCTCGACGGTTGCAGGTGTCGAGTCTCGGGTACGTCAATCTGCTCCACATCGCGGTCACGCTCGCCGGCATCCCCGACGCCGGGAGCACACCGCTACCCGATGAGGCGCAGGAAGACGCCGACGAAGATGCAAGCTCGTCGTCTGAGGCGAGCGACGACGAACTTGCCGATGCTGCGCGGGAGAGGCTTGCCCAGACCGCAGAGGCCGCTGACGCGGATGCGGACTCCTTCTACCCGGAACTCTTCCATGCAACAGTTCTGATCGAGGAACCGGAGGCGCATCTCCACCCGCAGCTTCAGTACGGACTCATCCGCTATCTTCGTCGGCTGGTTGAGGACCGCCCAGATATCCAGATCATCGTGACGACGCACTCCGCCGACCTCGCGGCCGCTTGTGATCCCGAGGAACTCGTCGTCGTACGAAAGGACGCCGAGAACCGCACACTCTCACGCGGAGTCGGAAGATGTCAAGCAGTTTGAGACACGTCTCGTTAAGCGGTCTGTATGAGGGCCTCCGGTGGGGGTTGGTTGATCCAGGCTGCTTGGGGCAGCTTCGG
>PDWJ01004864.1_pt1 | contig 15843 bp, 14 predicted proteins | sample 1430881 | NCBI WGS metagenome assembly PDWJ01 (sample SAMN01162460, study PRJNA174530) | Oral metagenome, whole genome shotgun sequencing project. | biome: Marine environment; feature: Marine mammal; material: Swab sample of the gingival sulcus; isolation source: swab sample of gingival sulcus... | reverse complement strand
CCTCGGGCGCCTCCCGGACACAAACCTCGGGCGCCTCCCGGACACGAACCTCGGGCGCCTCCCGGACACAAACCTCGGGTGCCTCCCGGACACGAACCTCGGGTGCCTCCCGGACACAAACCTCGGGCGCCTCCAGACACCAACCTCGGGCATGGCGCCTCCCATCACATAGTGCTAGTAAGGTTTTGAGTTTGTTGAAGCAATAGCTGCTGGAGGAGTCCGATGAGCGAGCTGGCCAAGAAGCATTGCATCCCTTGTAGTGGAGGTGTCCCGCCGCTGACCGGTGCGCAGATTGCGGAGCTGAAGCCGCAGCTGTCGGAGGATTGGTCGGTGGTCGAAGGGCATCACCTCGAGCGCAGCTGGGTCTTCGATGACTTCGAGCAGGCGCTAGCCTTCACGAACAAGGTTGGCGAGCTCGCCGAAGAGGAGGGGCACCATCCCGACATCTTCCTCGCCTGGGGCAAGGTGCAGCTGACGGTCTTTACTCACAAGATCGATGGCCTCTCCGAGGCAGACTTCATTCTCGCCGCCAAGGTCGACGAGCTCTAGACAAATCCACAGCACTTCTGGCCGCTTTCGATCCCCCGCAAAGCTCGCCATACCACCGGTATGGCTCTTTTCTTCGGTTATGATAGCGGCTCGGCAGCTCTGCACCCAACGCGGTTCAAATTTGTCGGGTGCTCTAACAGACAGGGCTGGCTCGAGTGTGGTACCAAGGGGCGTTTCGCTTCCATGGCGACCAAGACGCCGATGTACCGGAAGGGGCACGTGATGAACACCGCCGCGCTCGACCGAGCGATTCAGACTCTACGCGAAAACGCCGAGAGCTGGGCCAATCGCCCGCTGCAACGCAAGATCGCCCACGTCGAACAGCTGATCGCCGGCGTCATGGCCGTGGCTCCCGAGCAGGTCGCTGTCGCTGGTCGCGCCAAAGGCGCCGAGGTCGAGCAGCATCAGGGCGAGGAGTGGCTCCATGGGCCGTTGCTGATGGTCCGCAGCTTACGCTTGCTTCACCGCGCCCTGCGCGAGGTCGCTCGCCACGGTTGTCCGCAGCTATCCCGCCGCGCGCTCCGCACTCGCCCCGATGGTCAGCTGGCCGCGCGGATCTTCCCCCATGAGCTGACCGACCACTTGCTCTACGGTGGCTTCTCCGCCGAGGTCTGGATGCAGCCCGGCGTGACCGCGCAGACCCTGCCCGAGACCCAGGCATCGTTCTATCGCCAAGCTGCCCCCGAGGGCCGCGTAGCCCTCGTCCTTGGCGCTGGCAACGGTCCAAGTATCGGCCCCCTCGACGCGGTCTACAAGCTCTTCGTCGAAGGGCAGGTCGTGCTGCTCAAGATGAACCCGGTCAACGAGTACCTCGCGCCCTTCATCGAGCAGGCCTTCGCGCCATTGGTCCGGGCTGGTGTGTTTCGCGTCGTCTGCGGTGGTGCCGACGTCGGCGCCTACCTCTGCCAGCACGAAGGGATCGACGAGCTGCACATCACCGGCTCCGATCGTACCCATGACGTGATCGTCTTTGGCCCTGGAGCCGAAGGGCAGCGTCGCAAGCGTGAAAACCGGCCGCTGCTCGAGAAGCGGATCACCAGCGAGTTGGGCAACGTCAGCCCGGTGATCATCGTCCCCGGGCGCTGGAGCGCCGCCGAGCTGCGCTTTCAAGCCGAGAACGTCGCCACCCAGATGACCGATAACGCCGGCTTCAACTGCAACGCCGCCAAGGTCTTGATCACCCATCGCGACTGGGCTCAGCGCCAAGACTTCTTACGCGAGCTGCGGAAGGTGCTGCGCGAGGTGCCGCCGCGGAAGGCCTACTACCCGGGAGCAGAGGCGCGCTGGGAGAACTTCGTCGAGAGCTACCCGCAGGCCGAACGCTATGGGGCCGGCGGTGGCGGCCGCCTGCCTTGGGCGTTCATCCCCGACGTTGACTCGAACGACACCGACCAGCTCTGCTTCTCGGAGGAGTCGTTCTGCGGCGTGACCGGCGAGACCTCTCTCGGTGGCGGCGACACGGCCACCTTCCTTGGTCGCGCCGTACGCTTCGCCAACGAGGTGCTCTGGGGCACGCTGAGCTCCGAGATCATCATCGATCCACGTGCGGCCAAGACCCACGCGGTCGCCCTCGAGGACGCCATCGCCGAGCTGCGCTACGGCACCGTAGCAGTCAACCACTGGCCAGCGATCTGCTATGGCCTCGGCTCACCCCCCTGGGGTGCGTTCCCCGGCCACACGCTCGACGACATCCAGAGCGGCGTCGGCGTGGTGCACAACACCTTCATGTTCGATCAGAGCGAGAAGACCGTGATCCGCGGGCCCTTCCGGATGCGGCCCAAGCCTCCTTGGTTCGTAACCAATCGAGTGACCCATCGTTTGGCACCCAAGCTGGCACGCTTTGAGATTGATCCTCACATGAGCAAGGTCCCAGGGCTTTTGGTCATCGCCCTGCAGGGCTGAGGTAGAGGTAGAGCATGAGCCTCTTTGATCGAATTGTGGTCGGCGCGATGCCCCTGGTGCCTCGCGTGGTCGTGGAGAGAGTCGCCAGCCGTTACGTCGCGGGCGAGAGCCTGACCGCGGCGATCGAGACCGTGCGCAAGCTCAACGGCGAGTCAACAATGGCGACCCTCGACGTCCTTGGCGAGGAGGTCACCGACGACGCGCAGGCGGCCGTCACCGTCGACGAGTACTGTGAGGCGCTGCAGACGATCCGCGACGAAGGTCTTGACAGCAACGTCTCGGTCAAGCTCACGGCCCTCGGCCTCCACGCCGACGAGGAGCGCTGCACCGAGCAGCTCGCGCGGATTGTCGATGTCGCCGCGCAGGTCGGCAGCTTCGTTCGGATGGATATGGAGGACCACACCTGCACCGACGCCACGCTGGGGATCTACCGCAAGCTGCGGGAGCGCTACGAGAACGTTGGCGTGGTGCTACAGGCGATGCTCCACCGCACGCCGCAAGATATTCGCGAGCTGCTACCGCTCTCGCCCAACGTGAGGCTTTGCAAGGGCATCTACCGCGAGCCTGCCGAGATCGCTCACCAGCACCCGAGCGATGTGCGCCAGGCCTACGTCGAGTGCATGAACCTGCTGCTCGAGGGGGGCGCCTACGTCGGCTTGGCGACCCACGACGAGGTGCTGATCGAGGCCGCGCTGCAGTCGCTCGAGCGGCTGACGCTGCCGCGCGAAGGCTACGAGTTCCAGATGCTGCTCGGGGTGCTGCCGTCGCTGCGCCGTCGGCTGATCGCCGCCCGCCATCGACTCCGCGTCTACGTGCCCTACGGCGCTGATTGGTACGCCTACTCGATGCGTCGTCTGCGCGAAAACCCGACCGTGGCCAAGCACGTGATGCTGGCCTTCTTCAAGCGCTAGAGCGCTGACCAACTGACCTCCCGTCGCCGCGCTGGTCTTCGACATCACAGCGGTTGTCGCTCGTCGGTTGCGTGCGACCAGCAGGCGCCCTTCTCGCTCCTACGCCGTGATGCCGCATCCTTCGCGCAGCTCGGTCCGGTAAGCTGATCAGCGCTTTAGCACGAGCCACCATCAGCGCCGGGTCGCAGAGACCACCCGATCGAGGCCGGCGAGATCCTTGTACACGCTGACCTGTTCGAGGCCTGCGTCCTCGCAGAGCGCTGCCGCCGCCTCGCCTTGCCGATAGCCGATCTCGAAGAGCAGCCCGCCGTCAGGTCGCAGGCAGCGTCGCGCCTGCGCGACCAGGCGTCGGATCACGTCCAGGCCGTCGTCGCCGCCGTCGAGGGCCCGGAGCGGCTCGAAGGCGCGCACGTCCTTGGGCAGCTCATGAAACTCGGCGCTGGTGATATAGGGCGGGTTCGAGAGCACGAGGTCGACGCTCTCGGTCGCCACCGCAGAGAGCAGATCACCGCGCAGCAGCCGTACCTGGTCACCGCCTCGGCGGATGTTCTCGCGGGCGATGGTCGCCGCGGCGCCATCGAGCTCGATCGCGAGCACCTCGGCCTGGGGGCACTCTACCTGCAGGGCCAGGGCCACCGCGCCGCTGCCAGTGCCCACGTCGATCACCCGCGGTCGGGGGAGCTCGTCATGACGCGCGATCCAGCCCGCGCCGAGATCGACGAGCAGCTCCGTCTCGGGGCGCGGGACCAGCACGCCGGGCGCCACCGTGAGCTCGAGCGACCAGAACTCGCGGCGCCCCACCAAATAGGCCACCGGCTCCGCCCTCAGCCTGCGCCGCACGAGCGCGCGGTAGGCGTCGAGCTCGGCCTGGGCGAGGGGCTTGGCGTAGTCGACATAGAGCCGGATCCGCTCGACGCCCAGCGTCTCGGCCAGCAACACCTCGGCGTCGAGGCGCGCCGATGGGAAGCCCTCCTTGGCGAAGCGCTCGGCAGTCCACTCGAGCACCCGCAGCACTGTCCAGCCCTCACTCATCGCTGGGTCTCGCCCTCATCGAGGCGATAGGTGCCGCTCGCCTTGTCGTAGCGCCAGATCCGTGGCGTGCGCTGCGGGAAGATGCTGTCGCGCAGTGTTACGCGTTTGCGGTCGCGGCTGATCGACCAGTCATACGCCCGCGAGCGCTCGCAGTCCTCGAGCAGCACGCGCAGGGCCTCGGCCAGCTGCGGCGGCGGATCGGGCTTGGGCACGTGCTGGTGGGGCGTGACATGAGGTGCCCCACGCAGCGCGATGATCGAGAGGTAGACGCGATGGCCACCCGCGCAGCGCATCCCGAAGGTTGGCACCTCTGCGCCCTTGCGCTGCTCGGCGTCACGCAGCGGGTAGGCGTGGGTCACAGCCACGGCCCAGGTGCCATCGGGGAGACGCAGCGGCTCGGCGTCCGAGGTGCGCGTCCGCGGGTTGCCCGGGTCTTGCGCGCCGACGATCCCCAACCGCAGCATCGAGACCAGGTCCTTGTCCATGTCGATCAGCCCGGCCACGCCGCGACGCAGCTCCGGGTAGTTCAGCAGCAGCAGCCGCTCGCGCAAGAAGCGCATCATCGGCGGCTTGGGCAGCCGAGCGTGGCTGAAGCGCGGCCCCGACGTGGGCTCGGTGTCGCTCTCGGGCTGACGATGACGGCGGTAGGGGATGCTGCAGCGCCAGCCGCGGCGAAAGCCCCAGAGCGCGCGATCGGGCAGATCGGCCATGCAGAGCCGCACGGAGCCGCGACGCTGCACGGCCTCGGGGACGTCGAGTGTGGGGTCGAGCCTGATCGTGCCTTCAGCGCGCAGCGTCGGTCGCGCGCGGTCGTTCTTGCTGTCGCGGTCATGGACGGTCATCCGAAAGCGCAGCCGCTCCACCTTCGGGGCCGGCAGCGGCGTCAGCAGGCCGAGGGAGAGCCGCGCCTCGATCTGCCAGCCACCGGCGATCTCGCCGCCGAATGCCTGGGCGGCGTTGTCGCGCCAGCTCTCCTTGGGGCGATCGAAGCGAGCTAGCTGCTTGTAGCTGCCCAGCCAGAGGCGCAAGCCGACCGTCGGTGGGGGATCACCCTTGGGCGGCAGAGGCCAGAGCTCGAGCTCGACCGCGTCGGCGTAGCCGAAGGCGCCGGCGGCTTTGGCGGGGAGGTGTACGTCATCGGTCGCGGTGATGACCAGGCTGATCCCGCCGCCGTAGCTCACCAGGGCGATCTTCGCCGACTGGTCTTGGGCCCCGCTGTAGTTCTTCGCGCCGGTGATCGGTTTGGCCTCATGCCAGCGCAGCCCTTTTACGGCGCGCCACTCGCCGAGGATCCCGTCGGGGACGCAGCGCAGCCCTGGGGCTTTGGGGCGGCGAGAGAAGCGCGGTCGCCTGCCGAGCTCGGGTGGCACGCGCAGACCCCGTCGCAGTCCGCCGGGCTCTTTGGCGCCGCGCTCGGGCAAGGTCCAGCGAATCGTCGGGACGGGGGCCTTCGCCAGGCCATCGTCGTCGCACCCCGAAGAGAGCGCGAGGACCAGGCAGAGCGCGGTGACGATCTGTGCCGGTGAAGTCCGATTGACGAGCAACGAGGCCAGCGGAGTCCGGGACCTGCGATCGTTGACGTTCTTATGGGGAGCCTTCAGAGCACCCTGACAGACTCGGCACCGAGCCGGGTGCTGAGCTGCTGCGCCGCTTTCGTCGCCGAAGACACGAGCCATACGGGCGATACGGCGAGCTCTCTGAGGCCTAGAAAGCGGCCGGCCGTGCGGTGCCCGGCGACGGGAGGCATTTGTAGGGGTGCTCTTAAGCGAGGATCGAAGCATCGCGGCTGAGGCTCTTAGCACAGCCGCAAAAAACACGCATCAGTAGCGGTCTTGGCGGTAGTTGACGCCGTAGGCCATGAAGGAGAGCTCGAGCATCACGCCGCCGCCGGGGTTGATGTCGCCCCGATGCCCATGAACGAGGTTGAAGAAGGGGCGGACGGCGACGATCCAGCTGAAGTTGCGCCGGGCGTTGTTGAACTCGACGCCGATCCGGACGGGCACGTGGAAGGCCCAGGCTTCTTCAACGATGTCCTTACCGGCCTCTTCATAGCTGTCTCTTGCATAGGAGAAGCCAATGCCAGGCGCGACGAAGAGCTCCATCGAGCTTGGCGCCGAGGCGTGGAAGTTGAGGAAGGCCTCACCGGTGACGAAGAAATAGTCGCGTAGCGCGTTGGAGAGCGCGACGTTGACGATGGGCATTGAAAGGTCGACGGAGAGCTTATCCGAGAGGAAGTACTTCAGCTCGAGGGTCGGCAAGAGCAAGGTCATGTTCTGGGGGAGGGCACCGTCGACGTCGATCCGCGCGAACTGGAGATCCATCTTCTGGTAGCCCACACCCAGCGAGGTGCCGACACCCCAGGTGTGGTGGCCGACCGCGTATTGCGCGCGCGCCTCACCGCTGCCCACGGTGAGCGCCATCAGCATGGCAGCAGGGATCCACAGAGCCTTCTTCATCGCTAACCTCCTCCGGGCCTCATGAGCGTGCGGTGCCGCGGGTCGTCTTCGCCGCGCGTTACCTCGATCTGAGGCAGTCTAGACGACGCGATAGTACACGGTGATACACGAAGCTTGCGCGAATCATCCCATTTGTTGATCTACGTCACACCCTTCACGGGCAGTCTTTGTCTGGAGGCTTGTCTGGAGGCGCGATAGCGGTTGTGTTGACTCGCAGCTCCGTGTTAGAAGCTCGATCGAGTTTCCTCTCGTTCTTTTGAGCACTTGCAACCACGCGCACAGCACGGGAGGAGCCAGTGGAGAGGCGACTTTCGATGGCGATTCAACTCCGTACCTACACGTTCCTGGACAGCCTCCAACCGCAGCTGGCGAGCTTTGTCGGCAAGACCGCTCGAGGTTTCTTACCCGTACCCGAGGTGGCGGCGCTCTATGTCGAGATCGCCCCTGGCATCGCGATCAACCGCGTCACCGATGTGGCGCTGAAGGCGACCTCCGTCGCTCCAGCGGTGCAGGTGGTCGAGCGCGCCTACGGCTTGCTCGAGGTGCACCACGAGGATAAGGGCGAGGTGCTCTCTGCCGGGCGCTCGATCCTCGACTTCCTCGGCCTCGCCGAGGAAGAGCGGCTCAAGCCGAAGGTGGCGACCAACCAGATCATCCGCAGCGTGGAGCCCTACCAGGCGCAGATCATCAACCGCAACTCGGCGGGGATGATGATCCTGCCGGGGCAGTCGCTGTTCATCCTCGAGACCGAGCCCGCGGGCTACGTGACCTTCGCCGCCAACGAGGCGGAGAAGGCGGCCCGCGTGTTTCTGGTCAACCTCCGACCCTTTGGCGCCTTCGGGCGACTCTGGATGTCAGGCCCCGAGGCCGAGATCGACGCAGCCGCAGAGGCTGCCACCTCGGCGATCGAGAGCATCACCGGGCATACGCCCCCTGCGTTTGTCGATCGCTAGAGGCAGACCCCTTTTCGTTTGGCTCTTTTTTTCGGGCCTTTTTGTCGGGGCTAGACCGCCAGGTGGCGGGCGCGCCCCTTGATCGAGCACCCCAGGAGGAACCCAAATGGCTGACGCGCTTGGCATGATCGAAACCCGAGGCTTTGTCGGCATGGTCGAGGCCGCAGACGCGATGGTCAAGGCGGCGAAGGTCGAGCTGGTCCGCTATGAGAAGATCGGCGGCGGCTACGTCACGGCGATCGTCCGTGGCGACGTCGCGGCGGTGAAGGCCGCCACGGAGGCGGGTCAGCGCGCCGCCGAGCGTGTTGGCGAGCTCGTCTCGGTCCATGTGATCCCGCGCCCGCACGTCAACGTCGACCTGGTGTTGCCGCTGGGTCGACGCGTTGATGGCGCCACCGAGTAGCTCGCGCCGATCCGACCCCGCGGGCGGCCGGCGCGAGGTTGGCCGCCCACGGACGCTCGCTCGAAGGGCGACGCCGATCTGCCGCGTCTGGCGGCCGAAGGAAGGTGGACCATGCTGCTTGGCAAGGTCGTTGGCACCGTGGTGGCCAACCGCAAAGAAGACGTGCTCGAGGGCATGACGTTCTTGCTCGTCAAGGGCTGCGATTTCGACGGTACCCCACGTGACGGGGCGCCGGTGGTCGCGGTCGACGCGGTGGGCGCGGGCGTCGGCGAGGTCGTGCTCTACTGTTCGGGCAGCAGCGCCCGCCAGACGATGGTGACGAAGGATCGCCCGGTGGACGCGACGATCATGGCCATCGTCGACCTCGTCGAGGTCGGCGGAGAGCATCGCTACCGCAAGGACGGCTGAGCTGGCTGCGCGCCGAGGGCGCGCGACGGCTCAGCTCCTTGTCTCGAGTGTGGCCGGAGAGAACGATGGACCTCGACGAGAAGAGAATCCAGCAGATCGTCAGCCGGGTGGTGTCGCGTTTGGGCATCGAGGGCGACGCTTCGAGCTTGGCCCCGTCGACAACCGCGGCTGCCCCGGCGGTGCATCGCCAACCCGGCGCCGCGCCCTCGGTCAAGGGCTTCCCACGGGGCTCGATGGGGGTCTTTCCCTCGATCGACGCCGCCGTCGCCGCGGCGCGTCGGGCCTACGAGGCCTACGGCCATCAGCCGCTCTCTCTGCGGGAGCGCGTGGTGCAGGCGATGCGGGATGTAACGCTGCGCCACGTTCGCGAGCTCTCCGAGTACGCTCATGTCGAGACGGGCCTCGGCCGCGTCGACGACAAGATCAAAAAGAACACCCTCGCCGCGAGCCGCACCCCTGGGGTGGAGCGTCTCAAGCCGGAGGCGTTTACCGGCGACCACGGCCTGACGCTGATCGAGTGGGCTCCCTATGGTGTGATCGGCTCGATCACGCCGACGACCAATCCCACCGAGACGATCATCAACAATGGCATCGGCTTCGCCGCGGCGGGCAACGGCGCCGTCTTCAACGTACACCCGTCGGCGCGCGGGGTCAGCGCCTGGCATATCCACCTGCTCAACGAGGCGATCGTCGGAGCGGGCGGGCCGCCGAACCTGCTGACCACCATCGCTGAGCCCTCGATCGCCTCGGCCAACGAGATGATGAACCATGAGGGCGTGCGCCTGCTGGTCGTCACGGGTGGTCCGGCGGTGGTCGGCGCCGCGATGCGCACCTCGAAGAAGGTGATCGCTGCAGGCCCCGGCAACCCACCGGTGGTGGTCGACGAGACCGCCGACCTGCGCCGCGCTGCGCAAGGCATCCTCCGTGGGGCGTCTTTCGACAACAACGTGATCTGCTGCGACGAAAAGGAGGTCTTCGCCTGTGCGGGGATCTTCGACCAGCTGCGCCGCGAGCTGAAGGGCGTTGGCTGCTACGAGCTGTCTTCGTCGCAGATGTCGCGGCTGACCAAGCACATCATCCACGACGGCCACGCGGCCAAGGACTTCGTCGGCAAGAACGTCTCGACGATCGTTGATAGCATCGGCCTGAAGGTCGGCGACGACGTGCGCCTGGCCTTCGCCGTCGTCGACAACGACCACCCGCTGGTTCACACCGAGCAGCTGATGCCGATCTTGCCGCTGGTGAAGGTCAAAGACGTCGATGAGGCGATCGCGGAGGCCAAGCGCGCCGAGAACGGGCGCGGCCACACCTCGAGCGTCTATTCGCGGAACATCGACGTGATGCATCGAATGGCCCGGGAGATGGACACCTGTATCTTCGTTAAGAACGGCCCCCACGTGACGGGGCTGGGCTCGGAGGGCGAAGGGTTCACCTCCTGGACCATCGCCCATCCCACGGGCGAAGGCCTGACCTGCGTCGAGCACTTCGTCCGCTCGCGGCGCTGCGCGCTGCAGGGCTACTTCCGCATCGTCTAGTAACCCGTTAACCGAGATCGTCTGAGGTCCGCGCGACGATGATCGCTGAGACGACAGCCCGACGAGACCCGACCCCAGCGCTGGCGCTGCTGGAGCTTGGGAGCATCGCCCGTGGCATGGTCGTGGGCGACGCGACCGTGAAGCGCGCGGCGATCGCGCTCTGGCGGGCCGAGGCGGTCACCCCCGGGAAGTTTCTCGTGCTCTTCGGCGGCGGTGAAGAAGAGGTGCGCCAGTCCTTCGACGAGGGCAAGGCGCTGGCGGGGCCGGCGCTGATCGATGAGCTCTATCTGCCCCAGGCTGACGCCCAGCTCTACACCGCGCTCGAGGGCAAGCTCGAGCCGCGCGAGGTCGAGGCGCTGGCGATCGTCGAGACCTTCTCCGTCGCGTCGGCGCTGCTCTCGGCCGATCGGGCGCTGAAGATGGCCGAGGTGCAGCTCATTCGGATGCGCCTAGCGCGAGGGCTCGGTGGCAAGGCCTTCTATGTGCTCTCCGGGGCGCAGCACCAGCTCGAGGCCAGCCTGGAGGCCGGACGCTCGATTATCCACGACGGGATGCTCCTCGCCAGCGAGCTGATCCCGCAGCCCCACCCGGAGTTCGTCGCCACCCTCTGGGAGTCCTAGAGCGCGGACCAACGTCCCTCCCGTCTGCCGCGAAGGATACGAAATCACAGCGGTTGTCGCTCGTCGGTTGCGTGCCACCAGCAGGCGTCCTCCTCGCTCAGCTCCGACGCAGCTCAGCACCTGGCTCGGTCCCGAATCTGTAGGGGTGCGCTTAGCCTGCCGGCTAAGAACAGCTCCCCAGAAAAAAGGGAACGATCGCTTTTGTCTTGGACTCTGCTGGCTTCGTTGCTCGTCGGGCCCGCTGTGATCGGATTCACGCCATCTGCTCCGTTCGCGCGCTATCATACGGCGGTCGAGGAGGTCGCGATGAAGAAGCTTGCGCTCGTCTTGGGGCTGTTCGGCCTGTTGTCGCTAGCCGGCGCTGGCTGCCATCCACAGATGGCCAACTCGGTCGTCACGGCGGCGATCATCACCGCCGCGATTATCGGCACGGCACAGGCGATGCACTACCACGATGGGCATCACCATCACGCCAACTGCGGTCACCATCGGCGCTACTACGAAGGCCACTGGGTCTACTACTACAACGGTCATTGGGAGTACTACGACTCGTACGAAGAAGGGCGCCTGCTGGTAGCAAGCAACCGACGAGCGACAACCGCTGTGATTTCGCAGACCAGCGCGGCGATGGGAGGTAAGTTGGTCAGCGCTCTAGCAGCCTGTTGGGCTAGCCCCCGTCGCGACCAGCCCTTCGAACCGAGCTCTCTGTCTGTCGAACCCGCCGTCGCAGGTACGGCGAACGTTCTGAGGCACAGAAAGCGGCAGGCAGTGCCGCGCCCGGCGACGGGAGGCATTTGTGGGGAAGCTCTAAGCTCCCGTCGTCCACGTCAGTCGCCGCGGCTTCAGTAGCCGCCGTGGCCGCCATCGTAGTCGTCGACGTCCACCGAGGGGTTGGTGTCTTCACTGCGGCGGGTGTCGTCGTCGAAGAGCTCCGTCCGCTCACCGCGGGCACGCCGGCTGGCGCGGCGTCTAGTCGAGGCGCCGGCCTGGTCGACCTGGGCGCGGGGCCTGCGGAGCTGCTGCTCGGCATAGCGCACGTCGGACGTGTTGGCGTCGTCCTCGAACGCTCCTTGCTCGTATTCGTAGGCTCGAGCCTGATGCTCCGCCTGATGCTGCCCTTGTTGGTAGCTCGCGTCCTCGTAGCCCTGCTGATACCCCTGCTGGTCGTAGCCGTCGACCGGGAAGGTCTGCTCGTTGGTCGCGCCGTAGCCACCGTCGCGATCGAAGGTTGAAGGGTAGGGGCTCTCGGCCTCCGGGGCGTAGTCGGCGTCGGCCTCCGACGCCTCGTGGTCAGCGAAGGCGCCGCCGCCGACTGGCTCCTGCGCAGCGGCGGCCTCTTGCGCGGCGATCTGCCGGATGCTGGTCATCCCACGAGCAGGCTCTCCGATGAAGTGGCGCGGGGGCGGGTAGCCGTAGGTGTCGGGAAAGAAGAAGCTCGGCGCCATGTCTTCGAAGCCATCGGCGATCAGCGCGGCCTGGAAGGTCGGCATCACGCCGGTTGGCGAGAGGTAGCCCTGCACGCGGCCGGTGCGGGCAGACGTCGTCTGGGTGAAGACGAAGATGTCTTGCACCCGGTAGTCGCCCTTGTCGTCGAGCGGGAGCACCTCGCTGATCGAGGTGATCCGGCGCGAGCCGTCGCGCAGACGGTTGGTGCAGACGACGACATGAATCGCTGAGGCGACCTGCGAGCGCAGCGCTCGCAGCGGCAACCCGATGTCAGAGAGCAGCGCGAGGCTCTCGAGGCGGCTGAGCGTCTCGAGAGCGCTGTTGGCGTGGACCGTGCTGAGCGTGCCGCCGTGCCCCGTGTTCATCGCCTGGAGCAGGTCGAAGCACTCGCCGCCGCGGACCTCACCAATCACGATCCGGTCTGGGCGCAGGCGCAGTGAGGAGTGGAGCAGGTCGCGGATCATCACCGCGTGTTTGCCGTGCCGATCCGGTGGGCGGCTCTCGAGCGGCACCAGGTGCTGTTGGTTCAGCTGCAGCTCGGCGGAGTCCTCGATGGTCAGGATCCGCTCGTCGTCGGGGATGAAGTGCGAGATCACGTTGAGCAGCGTCGTCTTGCCGCTGCCCGTGCCGCCGGCGACCATCATGTTGCGTTTGATCAGCACGCAGCACTCGAGGAAGCGCGCCGCCTCCGGCGTGATCGAGCGGTATTTGATCAGATCGTCGATCACCAGGCCGCCGGGGTGAAACTTGCGAATGCTGATCACGGTCCCGCAGCGCGCCATCGGCGGCAGCAGCACGTGGATACGCGACCCGTCGGGCAGGCGGGCGTCGAGGCGTGGGTGCTCGTCAGAGAGCGGGCGGCCGACGAACTGCGCCATGTTGCGGGCGGCGGCGAGGAGCCCGTCCTCGGTGAAGCGCGCGGCGGTGCGGATGAGCTTGCCGTGGCGCTCGATCCACACGTCCTCCGGTCCGTTGATCATGATCTCGGAGACCGATGGGTCATCGAGGAACTCGACCACCGGTCGCAAGAAGGCCCGCAGAGACTCGGAGAACATGCTCATGGCTGGGATGGTAGTGCGGCGCTCAGCGGTTGCGCAAGCTGCTGCCCTCGTTGGTGTCGGTGATCTGGTAGCCGCGGGCCTCGAGCTCCTCGCGCAGCTGGTCGGCTCGCTCATACTCGCCAGCCTCGCGAGCGCGGGCGCGCTCAGCGAGCAAGCGCTCCGCATCCTGGTCATCGACGGTGTCGTCTACCGGGGGCAGAAAACCCAGCACTTGGTCGGCGTAGCGCAGGGTGGCGAGCACGCGCTCGGCGTCATCCTGGCCGATCGCCTGGTCGGCGAGGCGTTTGTTGACCCGCCGCACCAGATAAAAGACCGCCGCCTGGGCGCTTGAGATGTTGAGGTCGTCATATAGCGCCTCCCGGAGCTGGGCCTCGACCGTCGCGGCGCATCCCCGGACTTCGTCGTGCGCCTCGCCGCCCTCGAGCAGGCGCAGCTTGCGAACGCACTCGTCGACGCGGGCCAGCGCGTCGCAGCTCTCGTCGAGGGCGGGGTAGGAGAAGTGCAGCGGCTGACGATAATGCTTCGAGAGCAGGAAAAAGCGAATCTGCCGGCCGTCATAGCCGCGCTCGAGCAGGTCGCGCACCGTCACGGCGTTGCCGGCGGAGCGGGACATCTTCTTGCCGTCGACCATCAGCAGGCCGCTGTGGATCCAGTACTCGGCGGGCGACGTGCCGGTGAGCGATTTGCAGATCGCGATCTCGTTCTCGTGGTGCGGGAAGATCAGGTCGACGCCGCCGACGTGAATGTCGGCGTGCTCGCCGAGATGGGTCATGGCCATCGCCGCGCACTCGATATGCCAGCCCGGGCGCACGGCGCCCCAGTCGGTGCGGATCGCCAGCCCCTTCTTGATCTCACCGAGGGTCGAGCGCTTGAAGAGCGTGAAGTCTCGCGGGTCGTCTTTGGCATAGCGATCGAGGTCGACGGTCTTACCGATGTGGATCTTCGAGGTGTCGACCCCCGAGAGCGCGCCGTACTCCTTGAAGCTGTCGATGCCGAAGTAGACCGAGCGCAGCTTCTCGTAGGCGGCGCCGCGCTCGACGAGCTGCTGCGTCAGCGACACCATGTCGTCGACGTGCTCGGAGGCCTTGGGGTAGCCCTCTGCGGGCTTGACCCCCAGCGTCTTCAGGTCATCCATGAAGCTTTGGCGCACGTCTTCGGTGAGCTCGGCCAGCGGTCGCCCTGCGGCCTCGGCGGCCTCGATCGTGCGGTCGTCGAGGTCTGTCACGTTCATCACGTGCTTGACCCGGTAGCCGGAGAGCTCCACCGTGCGTCGCACGAGGTCGGCCACGACGATGCGGCGATAGAGCCCGAGGTGCGGCAGGGCGTGCACCGTCGGCCCGCAGGTGTACATCGTCACCTGCTTCGAATCGCGGGGCTCGAAGACGGCCAGCCGCCGCGTGAACGAGTCGAGAAAGTGTAGCCGCGTCTCTTTGGGCTCGATGTCGGCCGCGACGGTGAACAGGGGTGTGCTGAGGTAGCGCTCGCCACCGTCTGGGAGCATCACTACCATCACGCCACCGTCGAGGGGCTTGGCCTTCTCGATGGCGACATGCATCGCCGCGCCGGACGACATCCCGACGAGCAGACCCTCGCGCTTGGCCAGCTGTCGAGCCATCTCGTAGGCCGCGTCATCGTCGACGTTCACCTTCTCGCTGTAGCCGTCGACGTCGTAGATCCCGGGGAGGTAGGCCTCCTTCATATTCTTGAGGCCCTGGATGCGATGGCCTAAGTGAGGTTCGCAGGCGATGATCTGGCAGCTCGGGTTGAGCTCGCGTAGCCGGCGGCCGTTGCCCATCACCGTGCCTGTCGTGCCCAACGCGGCGACGAAATGAGTCACGCGGCCGGCGGTCTGGCGCCAGATCTCGAGCGCCGTGCCGTCGTAGTGGGCCGTGATGTTCGCCTCGTTGTTGTACTGATCGGTGAGGCAGTAGCGCTCCGGCTCCTTGCCCGCAAGCTCATAGGCGACCTCGATTGCCCCGTCGGTGCCGAGCTCTGCCGGTGTGAGGAGAAACTCGGCCCCGAGCGCGGCGAGGATCTTACGTCGCTCGATCGAGGCGCCCTCGGACATCGCGAGGGTGATCGGGTAGCCCTTCACCGCCGCGACCATCGCCAGGCCGATGCCGGTGTTGCCGCTAGTGGCCTCGAGGATCGTCTTGCCTGGACACAGCTCGCCGCTGGCCTCGGCCGCCTCGATCATCGTCAGGGCGATGCGGTCTTTCACCGAGCCGCCGGGGTTTTGCGCCTCGAGCTTGCCGTAGAGCTGCACCTTAGGGTTGGGGTTAAGCCCCTCGATCGGGACCAGCGGCGTGTCACCGATCAACCGGAGCAGCGCCGGCCTCGCGGCGCGGGTGGCGTCAACGAGTTCGTTGGGTGAGAGGTGGGGCATCGGTTCGCTTCATGGGTAGGGGGCCGAAAGAGAAGGTCAGCTATCAGAAGGTCAACTGTAGGCTACGACGAATCCGAGAGGAGCGACAACGTCGTTAGCTAGAAGCCGTAGTCGTTGCTCCCGCCATGCCCGCGTAGTCGTTGCTCCCGCCATGCCCGAGGTTCGTTGCTCCAGGTTCGTT
>PDWJ01003732.1_pt1 | contig 15846 bp, 13 predicted proteins | sample 1430881 | NCBI WGS metagenome assembly PDWJ01 (sample SAMN01162460, study PRJNA174530) | Oral metagenome, whole genome shotgun sequencing project. | biome: Marine environment; feature: Marine mammal; material: Swab sample of the gingival sulcus; isolation source: swab sample of gingival sulcus... | reverse complement strand
GAGCCGGACAGGAAGGAATCAAGGATGGTGTCTTCAAGGCTGATTCATTGTCAATGGACAAAATTGCCGCAGAGCGGAAAACCGCGCTGAAACTGCTGGATGAAGTAAAATTTGACGAATAATCCGTTTATTTTTTCTCCCCCGCTACAACAGGTGTATTCTAAAAAAAGCGGGGGAGTTCTGTTTTGCTCTTTGCCTTCTCTCGCTGTTCTTTTTTTCTTGATGCTGTGAAAAAATATTTCCACAATATCTGGACATTCAGCTCCCTCACTGCCGCCATTATCATCTCGCTGCCTTTGCTTACAGTTTTCAGCCTTTCATTCTGGCCCGGAGAAAGCGGCACTCTCCCCCGATTGTGGAACACAGTTATGCCCGGGTATCTACAGACCACCACTCAACTGGTTTTCGGAGTGGCTTTTGGGGTACTTCTTCTCGGAACAACAACTGCCTGGCTGATCACCTTCTGTGACTTTCCCGGACGTCAACTCTTCAACCATCTGTTAATGATGCCGATGGCAATGCCTGGCTACCTGATTGCAATTGTCTATATAGAACTGCTCGACTTCGCGGGTCCAATTCAATCTGCTTTACGGTGGGTTTTTGGCTGGAATTCAGCGCAAGACTACTGGTTTCCGCAGATCACTTCTCTTGGCGGTGCCATTGTTCTGCTGTCACTCGTTCTCTATCCCTATGTTTTTCTCATGGCCCGCACTGCTTTTGGCGAACAGGCCAGCCGCTGGCTTGAGGTGGGACAAAGCCTCAACATAACACCACTACGCTCTTTTTTCTCGATCGTAATACCGCTGGCCAGACCGGCGATTATCAGTGGTCTGTTGCTCGCCATCATGGAGACAGTCGGAGATTTTGGCCTGGTACAACTCTTTTCTGTCAATACCTTTACCGTTGGTATTTACAACACTTGGTTTGGCGCCTCTAACCTCACAGATGCGGCACGTCTCGCCTCAGGACTGTTGGCACTGATGCTGCTCCTTGTTTCACTCGAGAACATCAGCCGCAGAAAAAAACGCTATGTCCAGCCGAAAGCAGCTCCGCCGCCGCGAAAAAAACTCACCGGGACAGCAGGTGCCACAGCTTACTGCTGGTGTCTGCTCCCAGTTTTCCTGGGTTTTCTCCTGCCTTTTTGCCTGCAGATCTTCTGGTGTATTGGTGGAATTGACAAGATCCGCACCGAGACCTTTATCGAAGACGCGACAAATTCCCTGCTCCTCGGCGTCACCACCGCACTGGCAGCACTTGTCATAGCGGTCATTCTCGCTTATGGCCGCCGCCTTGCCCCATCAAAACTGCTTAACAGCAGTATCCGGATTGCAACCATAGGGTACGCACTGCCCGGACCGGTATTGGCTCTTGGTGTTCTTATTCCTTTTGCGTGGTTTGACCGACAGTACATTTTTTTGAGCCAGAATCTTTTTGGTTATTCCCCCGGATATATATTGAGCAGCTCTATCTTCATCCTGATCTTTGCTCTGCTGGTGCGTTTTCTGGCCATGGCTTTTGGCAGCCTTGATACGGGTCTTGGCCAGATTTCACCACGCTGTGATGATGCGGCACGTATATTACGAACAGGACCAACGGGGACGGCGACCCTGATGCTTCAACCTTTTAATTTCAGTACTCTCGCTACCCGTACCTTTTCCTACGCTTCAGAAGAGATGTATCAACAAGCCTCGCTTTGGTCGGTGGCAATCGTTGCCGCGGGAATCATTCCCATTTTTATTATCAATAACAAAATTCTTCGCGCACTGCGCTGAGAACTCTTCCCGGAAAAATCATGAACGAAAGACAACAGCCCCTGCTCACCCTTCACAAGCTGGTAAAACGTTTTCCTGGAGTAACCGCCGTTAATGCGGTCAGCTTTGAGATTTATCCAGGTGAACTTGTTGCCATTCTTGGACCTTCCGGCTGCGGAAAATCCACCCTGCTACAACTGATCGCAGGACTTAGCCGGCCTGAGAGCGGGACGATCTCTTACGCCGGCGAAGACTGGGTGAACAGAGAAAGCTTTGTCCCTCCAGAAAACCGGGACTGCGGGATGGTCTTTCAGGATATGGCTCTTTTTCCACATCTCTCGGTTGGCAGAAATGTTGGTTTTGCCATCAGCTGGCCGAGGAAACGGGCAACAGTCAAAAAGATGCTTGAACTTGTCGGTCTGAAAGGACTAGCAAAAAGGATGATCCATGAACTTTCCGGCGGTCAGCAGCAACGGGTTGCACTGGCAAGAAGCCTTGCCCCCGAACCCGACCTGCTGCTGCTTGACGAACCCTTCTCCAGCCTTGATTTCAAACTTCGCCAGGAGATGCGGCGCGAAGTACGGCATATATTAAAACAGCAGGAGGTAACGTCAATTCTGGTTACCCACGATCAGAATGAAGCCTTTGCCTTTGCCGATACCGTTGCCGTAATGTTTAACGGACAAGTTGAACAACATGGCAGTCCACAGCAGATCTACCGTCAGCCTGCGACCAGAGCAACTGCCGCCTTTGTCGGAGAAGCCAATTTTATCATCATGGAACAGGCGCTATATTGGTTCCCAATACTGGAGGAGCTTGACGACAGATTGCACGATCCCGAAAACATTTTTATGTGCCGTCCAGAGGACTTGCTGCTCGAAGCAAATGAGGAAGCGCCCGCGGCAACAGTAACTAACACTGAATTTCAGGGAGGATGGCAGGAACTCCAACTCACCTTTAATGACGACAGCATTACCCTCAATGCCCATAGCAGAAAATTCTTTAAAAAAGGACAAGGCCTCGATGCTACCCCCAGACAGGGCTGCATCTACTCACCAGAAGGAGAGCTGATTGGCCTCTTTCCCGAAAGAAGCTAACACCGCAGCCACAGATGTCAAAAAGTTTTCAATTAATTCTCCCCCTCACCTCTCTTTCAACCCGCCGCCTTTAAACGAATAAACTCGATAAGAGTTCTGGTGCCAACTCCGGAAGGGCCCTTGGGAATATAACTTTTTTCGGTATAATTCCAGGCTGTACCAGCAATATCAAGATGAACCCAGGGTGTTTTGCCGACAAATTTATGCAGATATTCCGCGGCGGTAATAGTTCCAGCAGGACGACCACCGGTGTTTTTGATATCAGCAATCTGAGACTCGAGCTGTTTCGCATAAAGCTCATCAAGGGGAAGTCTCCACTGTTTCTCTCCGGCTCTGGCTGCGGCTGTCATCAGTTCTTCACAAAGGTTGTCGTCATTGGAAAGCACTCCGATATAATGATGCCCCAAACCGATAATAACAGCACCGGTAAGCGTTGCCAGATCAATAACACAGTCAGGGCGGAATTGTTTAATACCATAGGCAAGAGCGTCTGCCAGAATCAGACGACCTTCGGCATCGGTGTTCTCAATCTCCGAAGTAAGGCCACCATAATGAGTAATAATATCTCCAGGTTTTAACGCCCTGCCGCCAGGCATATTATCGGTCGAAGGAACAAGACAGACCACCCGAACAGCTGGCTTTTCTTCTATAATAGCTGCCATCGATGCAATTGCCGCCGCACCACCGCACATATCGTATTTCATGTCCATCATTTTCGCACCAGGCTTCAAGGAGATCCCACCACTGTCAAAGGTGAGCCCCTTGCCGACAAACATTACCGTCTTTTGGTACCTGGCTGGACAGTAATCGACAATAACCAGCTTTGGCTCTTCCAAAGAACCCTGGTTAACACCAAGAATTCCTCCCATACCAAGTTTTCTCATCTCTTTCTTTTCCAGCACAGTACAGAAGACATCTTCTCTTTTGTCGGCAAGCTCGATCGCGAATTTGGCAAATTTACTCGGAGTCCAGCCGTTGCCGGGCTCATTGGCCATATCCCTGGCAATACCAGCGGCTGTCGCAGCGGCTTCGCCCCTTTTTACAGCCCGACGAAAGGTCTTCAATTTCCTTTTGACAACAAACTGCAACAGAGCAGGAGAACGATAGGAACTTTCCCGCCTCTTCTTTGGCTCTTTCGTTTTCGTTTTATACTTATCGAAATGGTAAAGCCCAAGCAGCAGACCCTCAATAAAATATTCGACAAAATCAGTAACAGAGAATCTTTTCCCGCCTGGAACAGCAACAGAGAGTCTTTCAATTTTTCTCTTCCTGCAAACTTTTGCGACATTACCACCCATCGTACGAAACAATTCATAGACATCTGGCTTTTTGTTGCGCGCCGAAGCCTTACCAGTTCCCAGCAGCAAAACCCTCTGTGCGGGAAAACACCCTGTGTCAGATGTCAGAAGAGGATAAAACAGCAGAGAGTCACCCTCTTCTCCACTAAAATCGTCGATTGCCGAAGAAGGGAGAACTTTTCCGACCAATTCATCTGTCACCTTATCAAAAGACGGTTTCTCCTTGTTCGCCGACGCGAACACCACAAGGAGACCGGTCGTCTGTTCTTTTCTCCATTCGCTGGTACCAATTGATTCTATTTGCATTTTCACCCCATTTCTTTAATTTGTTTTGGCAGATTGACGAAAACCTCTTACAATATATGCCGTCAGTCTTCTTAATACCAGAAAATGAATCTACAGAACAAAACAAAAACTGTCGAAAAAAATATATCCCTCCGGAGTAGGCCTTCATGTTGCACACACTCATTATTTCCGTATCTCTAGCCATCGCTGTTTCCGCTCTCTGCTCGGTCTGCGAAGCAGTTCTCTATTCCATTACTTCAAGCCAGGTGGAAATGCTCAAAAAAAACAACCATCCGGCAGCGATTCATTTGCAAAAACTGCGTACTGATATTGAAAAACCAATCACCGCCATTCTCACTCTCAACACTATTGCCAACACCATAGGCGCCTCTATTGCTGGAGCAGCGGCAGCAAAACTTTTTGGAGAACAAAACCTCTTTCTCTTTTCCGCATTCTTTACCCTGGCAATTCTTATCTTCTCGGAAATTTTACCAAAAACAGTAGGGGTGACATTTTCCAATATTCTCGCCCCCTATATCTCCTATCCTGTCCGGCTGATGATCTTTACCCTCAAACCCATCATCTGGCTCTGCCTCTTCCTTATGAAAATACTGCCACAAAAACAGGAAGAGACCATTTCCGCGGAAGAACTGCAGACCATCGCGCTGCTGTCAAGAGAATCAGGAGATATCGAAGAGAGCGAAGAACAGGTAATTCGTAATATTATTGACCTCAAAAGAAAGATTGTCCGTGAAGTAATGACCCCAAGGACAGTAACCTTTTCGATGGACGAGAGTCTTGCCGTCTCCGATTCCATGACCATGCTTTCCGAATTGAGCAGTCACAGCAGGATTCCGGTTTATCATGATGAGCCGGACAATATTACCGGAATTGTCATGCGTAAGGATGTGTTGCAGGCTGCGGCAGAACACCACGATACCAAGCTGCTCAGTGAATTCAGAAACAGCGTCCATTTTGTTCCGGAAACCGCGCCCCTGAATCGGGTTTTACTCGAATTTTTCGATCGGCAGCGGCATCTCTTTGTGGTTGTCGATGAATACGGCACTATGACCGGAGTCATCTCTATGGAAGATATTTTGGAAGAGATTGTTGGTCGAGAGATTATCGATGAGACTGATGAGAACCAGGATATGCGTGAGTATGCGAGAATCCAGACACAAGATCCCCAGCCAGAATTAGCCGGAGATCGAGAAGATTTTTGACTGCTGGTGTCAACACCAATATCTGCAAAAGATAGCTGCTAGAGATGCAGAAAAATCTTGGCCATGGAGAAATAGAGCAGAACCCCTAAAATATCAATGGAGGTGGTAACAAAGGGTCCGGTAGCAATAGCGGCGTCGACTTCAAATCGTTTCAAAATAAGCGGAATAAGGGCACCAAGGGTTGCCGACATAATCATACAGCAAAAAATCGACAACCCGACCACCAGACCAAGCAGGGCTGGCCCCTCGCTTCGAAAGCCAAAAAACGCGACCAGACCAAGAAATGCACCGTAGAGAAGCCCGAGCATTATCCCAACCTGCATCTCCTTGAAAATAACCTTCCAGAATTTCCCGAGGTTAACCCGGCCTGTTGCTATACCACGAACAATAATAGTCGAGGACTGGGTAGCAATATTTCCGCCCATACCTATAACCACCGGAATGAAATAGGCGAGAGCCAGAACCTTGGCAAGTTCTTTCTCGAAAGCACCAATGATGAACATCGCCATAACCCCTCCAATCCAGGAAGCAAAAAGCCAGGGCGCGCGAATAAAGGCACTCTCTTTCGTACTCTTGAGAAGAATCTCCCGATCCTTACCTGCTCCTGCCATCTGCAAAAACTCTTCAGAGGCCTCCTCACGAATAACATCGATAATATCATCAACCGTGACAATGCCCACCAGGGTGTAGTTGTTGTCAACGACTGGCACCGCAAGAAAGTTATACTTTGACACCACCGACGCGACCTCTCCCTGATCGGTGTCGGTGGTGACTGATATCACATTCGAATTCATTATCTCTTTTAACGGCTTGTCCGGCTGATGCATCAGCAGTTCCCGCAGCGAAACAACTCCGGCCAGTTTCTGTTCTCCGTGGGTCAGATAGAGATAGAAAACCATCTCCTTTTCTTCACTGCGCTTCTGAATACTGGCAATAGCTTCCTTGGCGGTACACTCTTCATCAAGCGCCATAAAATCAGGAGACATCAGCCCGCCAGCACTTTCAGGATCATACTGAAGAAGCTTGTCTACTTCTGCCCGATCCTGTTTACCCATATGCTGACGAATTTGATCGGCAACCTCTTCGGGAATAATTTCAAGAAGATCAACCGCATCATCCGAGGGCATTTCGGAAATAATCGTTGCCATATACTGGGGAGTAAGACCTTCAACCAGCTCCTGCACCAGCGGAGAGTCAAGCTCGGAGAGAAATTCACCGACAGTATTGATCTTGACAATAACCTTAAAAACGGCTTCTCGTTCATCGGCAGTCAGATGACGATAGACCCAGGCCATATCGGCAGGATGAGTTTTGCCAACAAGTTTGGAGAGATGTTCCTTTGCTCCACGCCGATTCAGGCGACGCACCATATCAAGTAAAACTTTTCCTTCATTACCGATAAGTTCTTTTTTTGCTGCAGCTTCCATACACACACCTGAATCAAATTTTTTGTCAAAGAAAAAAGGCTCCTGCAACCGGCAATGCAGTTCTTTACAATTCCATAACAGATAGTTTTCTGCTATGAAAAAAATGATGTTTTATCAACGAAATAACAGATAAGAAAACCGGCCAGCATAGCCAGAAAACCGGCAACACGTAACTGTGCGGGAGGAACCTCGCACAATTTTCTTAACCACCGCTGCATCGCTTCCGGGTTGGCAACATAGGGAAGTCCTTCAAGAATAAAAACCATGCCGACAAGTAAAAGTAAAATTTTCATAGCCCCGTTTGTAACAAAATCATTACTGCTTTGCAAGACCATCAACGGCAGATTCAAACAGCCGGAAAAAAGAAAAAAGGAATCAAAACCATTCACAAATCTCTATCCGCTCTCTTTCTCTCTTCTTTTCTGTGAAAAACAGCCGTATTCTTCAGACCGGGATATTTCAAAAAACCGGCTGAGCGTCATATCCCTTTCATCCAGAAAGATTGTTCTTACGTTATCATCATTGCTTTTTCGAAAAGAGGCTACTATATAGCTAAAAGAGAAGCGATCAGCAACAACAGTTCAACATTCAAAAACAAAAAAAACAATCATGCAAAGTAAATACCGCGAAGCAGGAGTAGATATCGACAAGGGCAACGCTTTTGTCCAGGAGATCAAAGATATTGTCAGGACAACACATCAGCCTGGAGTTTTAGGTGGTTTGGGAGGTTTTTCCTCCCATGTGGAAATTGACACTACCAGTTATAAAAATCCTGTCATCGTCAATTCCACAGACGGTGTCGGGACCAAACTCGCCATTGCCCATCTCTGCGACAAACACGATACTATCGGAATTGATCTGGTCGCCATGTGTGTCAACGATCTTATTGTTGGTGGTGCCAAGCCACTCTGTTTTCTCGATTATTTTGCAGTTGGCAAGCTGAATATTGATATCGGTAAAGAAGTAGTCAAAGGAATTGCCGAAGGCTGCCGCCAGTCAAAATGCTCGCTGGTTGGCGGCGAGACCGCAGAGATGCCAAACCTCTATCAGGGTAATGACTATGATCTGGCCGGATTTGTTACCGGCATTGTCGAGCGTGACAAGATTATCGACGGTTCAAACATAAAGCCAGGGGATCAGATTATCGGCCTTGCCTCGAACGGAATCCATTCTAACGGCTATTCCCTCGTCCGAAAAATCTGTTTTACTGACCACTGTTTTGACGTAACAGAATTTATTGATGATTTTGGCTGCACCCTTGGCGAAGAGCTGCTCAAGCCGACAAGAATCTATGTACAATCGATACTCGAGACCCTGAATACACATCCGGTCAACGGCATGGTCCATAATACCGGTGGTGGTTTTATCGATAATCTTCCCAGAATTCTTCCTCACAAAACCCGGGCGATACTCGACAAAAACAGCTGGAAAATACCACCTGTCTTCTCTTTCCTGCAAAAATATGGGGAAGTTACTGAGAGTGAAATGTATCGTACTTTCAATATGGGCATTGGTCTACTTGTTATTGCCGGCCAGACCAATACCGATGAAATCTGCTCAATCCTGCGTGAAAAAGGAGAACAGCCGATGATAATTGGAGAAATCAGCGAAAGAAAAGATGACGCCCAAGTCTTGATCGTGTAACAATTACCATAACAAATGCTAAAGAGATGAAAAAACTCTTTTCGGCTCTCTGCCATCACGTCTTTGGTTGTTTCGCAATATATTTCAGCTGATTTCCGCCCCGCAGTCTCCTTCCCCGCCCTGAATCTTCTCCAGGGCGTGGGGCAAAACATCAAGGATAACATCAAGATTTTCCCGAACCGCTTTCAGACTGCCGGGCAAGTTAATAATCAGACTGTTTTTACGAATCCCAGCCTTCCCTCGTGAAAGCATCGCCCGTGAGGTTTTCTTAAAACTGGCCATCCGCATCGCTTCAGCTATACCAGGGATCTCCTTTTCGAGCACCTCCTCCATCGCTTCCGGAGTCTGGTCAGTAGGCGACACTCCTGTTCCACCAGTGGTTACGATAAGAGGAATTCCCATTGTATCAACAAATTCGAGCAGAGTATCAACAATGCGCTGTCTCTGATCAGGGACAACACGATACTCCCGCAGGATAAAGCCCATCTGCTGCAGAATCTGCTGCAGATAGGCACCACTGGTATCCTCTCTCTCTCCACGGGATCCTTTATCACTCATGGTGAGTACCGCAAAATCCCGGCTATATTCTGTGTTTTCAGCCACAATTCCTACCCTTCTGCCCTGCTCTCTTCCACTATTTTCTCAGCAATCTGGGCAGGAACTTCTTCATAGTGGGAGAAACTGACCTCAAAGCTGCCAAGCCCTCCGGTCATTGAGGTAAGATCATTGGCATAGAGCAGAATCTCTGCCTGTGGAACCTGGGCGTTAATAACCTCCATACCATCAACAGAATCCATTCCCATCACCTTACCCCGACGAGAATTAAGATCACCCATGACATCACCAACGTGATCCTTGCCAACTCGAACCACAACATTCATATGGGGTTCGAGCAGTACCAGTCCGGCTTCTTCCGCACCTTTCTTAAACGCCAGTGAACCCGCAATCTTGAAAGCCATCTCCGAGGAATCAACATTATGAAAAGAACCGTCAACCAGCACAATTTTAATATCAATTACCGGATAGCCGGCAAGGACTCCTTTTTCCATTGCCTCTTGGATACCCTTGTCCACTGCCGGCCGATAGGTCTGGGGAATAACCCCGCCAACGATCTGATCGACAAATTCATACTTGCCACCCGGCAAAGGACTGATCTCGATCCAGCAATCCCCATACTGGCCGCGACCACCACTCTGTTTCTTGTGTTTACCCTGAACCCGAGCATTCTTCTTGATCGTCTCCATATAGGCGATCTTCGGAACGCTCAACTCCATCTCAACCCCGAATTTGCGTTTGATCCGGGCACCAACCACATCGAGATGCACCTTGCCAACTCCAGAGAGCAGCACCTGCCTGGTCTGCTGCTGTCGCTCAAGTTTGAGAGTAAGATCTTCATCCAACATCCTGGTAATAGAACCAAAGACTTTCTCTTCATCACCTTTCTGGGCACTCACAGCAAAGGAAATTACCGGCTTCAAGGGCTCCGGAGCATCAAGCAGCAGCTGCTTTGATTCATCACAGAGAGTATCGCAAGTTCCGGTTTCTTTAAGTTTGGCGACAGCGACAACCATACCAGGCACAGCTTCTTCTACAGCCTTCTGTTCTTTCCCTTCCAAGACAAAAAGCTGGCCAAAACGCTCCGAGCACTTTTTACTTGCGTTATAGAAATGATCTCCCTTCAAGACCCCGGAGAAAACCCGGAAAAGATTAAGACGACCTGCATAGGGATCGGCCATAGTCTTGAAAACAAGTGCGGCAAAAGGTCCGTCAACTGAGGGAGTAAGCTCGACCAGCTCCTCCTTGTCTACCGCCGTGGCGGAAACGACCGGACGCTCAAGCGGATTGGGCATATAAGTGGCGATAAAGTCAAGAAGTGGACGGACACCTTTGTTTTCTGTGGCAGCAGCAACACAGACCGGCGCAAAACTGTTGCCCCTCATCGCTGTCTTTAATCCTGCAATGAGTTCGTCATCAGTCAGCTCTCCCTCTTCAAGGAATTTTTCAATCAGCTCATCGTCAGTTTCTGCGACATGTTCCATAAGACTTTCACGCAAACTGGCGACTTCATCACTGAGTTCTGCTGGCACCTCAGTCTGTTGGACATCTCCTTTCTTGCCATACAGGTAGGCCTTACCGCTGATGATATCGACATAGCCACGAAAATTCTCTTCAGCACCGATAGGCAGTTGCACAACAACCGGAGTCTGCGGCAGCTGTTCCTTGATCTGATCAACTGTCATCGCGAAATTTGCCCGCTCCCGATCCATTTTGTTAACGACAATAACTGTCGGCAGCTGCCGTTCTTTCAAGAGATTGGCAAATTTGGTGGTCTGTCCCTTCACACCAAGGACAGCTCCAATGGTGAAAATCGCCATATCACTCACATAGGTGACAAAGCGGGTTTCGTTGAGAAAATTATCATCACCGGGAGTATCGCTAAGGAAAAAATGGCGCTTATTCCACTCAAAATTATGAAATCCGGCACTTATTGATATCTTTCGGTCGATCTCTTCCGGTTCATAATCCAAAGCAGAATTCCCCTCATCCACCTTTCCCAGACGGTCAATCTTGCCCACGGTAAAAAGCATGGCCTCCGCGAGTGATGTTTTTCCACAATTTCCGTGTCCAACAATTGCAACGTTTCTGATCTTGGTGGTGTCCAACATGTGAATCTCCTTAAATCTCGTTCATGATTAAATGCGACTGAAAGAATTCAGCCCACATGAGTCAAAAACAATTCAGTTGTATTGAAGAGAAAACCCTTATCTAAAAAAAACGCCAAAAGAACAACATTCACTACTGCCAAATGGCATACATGCTCTCGCCAGAAAAAACTGACAAAAACTCTATCATATAGGCAGGTTCATTCACGAAAGTCAAGAAAGAATATCATCGCTCACTGGCTTTTCTCCATTTTCCAGAGTTGAGACTGTTTTTTAGCGTGAGCTGAAAAAAGTTCTCGAAAATATCGATAGCCATAACCAGATGGCAACGATGAGACATCAACCACTTTAGAACGATTCGACGTTGTAGATAAAACAAACTGCCCAAACAAGAGATTTTCGGTTAAATTATGGCATATTTTTACTCATACGAGTATGCTAATTGTCTATTCTATTTAAACAATATCAAATTGTTAACACTTTTTCATAAAAAATACCGGTGACAGTTTCCAACGACAACAGAAAGAAAATCGCACAATCAGCAGGAGCTGTTGGTATTGCGGTGATGTGCAGCCGAATCCTTGGTCTTGTCCGCGAACAGATATTTGCGGGTTTGTTTGGTGCCGGTTTTACTTATGATGCCTTCGTCGTCGCCTTCCGCATCCCCAATCTGCTGCGAGATCTCTTTGGGGAAGGCGCTCTTTCCGCAGCCTTTGTCACCGTATTCTCAAGCTATGATGCCCAAAAAAGTACGCAAGAAACCTGGCAGCTTGCCTCAAATGTTCTCACCTTTTTTCTGGTACTACTCTCTCTGCTGGTGCTGCTGGCGATCTTCTGTGCCGGACCCATCGTCTCTCTGCTGGCTCCGGATTTTTCTCAGATCGCCGGGAAAATGGCACTTACCAAACAATTGACGCGGATCATGCTGCCTTTTATGATTTTTATCTCGCTTTCCGCCGTTGTTATGGGAATGCTCAATACCAGGGGAAAGTTTTTTGTGCCTGCCATTGCCTCAAGTTTTTTTAATCTCGGTTCAATTATCGGCGGAGTAAGCCTTGCGATACTGCTCCCCCAATTTGGTCAACCTGCCATTGTCGGAATGGCTTTTGGAACACTTATCGGCGGCATTCTTCAGCTTGCTGTCCAGCTGCCGGCTCTTCATCGCACCGGTTTTCGTTATCGCCCCCGGTTCAATATTAAAGATGCCGGCCTGCACCAGATTCTCAAACTCATGCTGCCGGCGACGATCGGTCTCTCCGCAACTCAGCTGAATATTTTTATTAACACCAATTTTGCTTCATCCTGCGCGGAAGGTTCTGTTTCCTGGCTCTATTACGCCTTTCGGCTGGTACAACTCCCCATCGGTATTTTTGGGGTTGCCCTCTCCATCGCCATGCTGCCAGTATTGGCCAGACAGGCGGCGAAAAAACAGCTTGAGGAGATGAAAGAAACAGTGGTCTCTTCACTGACCATGGTCTTCGCCCTGACCCTGCCTGCCACCGCCGGACTGATTCTACTTTCAACACCAATTATCCGGCTTATTTTCGAGCATGGCGCCTTCACCGCAGCGGACACCACAGCTACTGCCAACACCCTTGTCTTCTACGCGGTTGGTCTATTTGCCTACTCCGCCAACAAGGTTCTTGTTCCCGCATTCTATGCTATTAATAAGACCCGTTATCCGGTCATTGCCAGCTTTCTCGCGGTTGGTCTCAATATTGTCGTGATCTCTCTAACCATCGATAGTTATCAGCATCTTGCCATCGCGCTGTCAACATCCTGTACAATGGTGGTCAACTTTCTGTTTCTGGTAACCATTCTCTACCATAGCCTGGGAGGATTTTCCCTGCGCGCTCTGCTGCTGGGACTGATAAAGATATTTATCGCCACTGCCGGGCTGATTCTGGCAATCCTGCTGCTCTCCCCTCTGGTTAAGGCCTGGCTGACAGGTTCGGTTATTCAACAACTTGCAAGTCTTCTTTTTGTTATTGCGGTTGCCACACTTCTCTACACCTTGCTGCTTGCCGCACAGAAACTTCCCGAGCTTCATATCTTTACCGAAAAAATACGCGGGAAACTACAAGAGAAAAAACAAGAATAATCTTTTAAAAGCCAAACATGCACTGGCAGAACACCATAAAGAATGGTATTGTCAGTTTTTCAGTTATTTTAACCGTTACCAGGATTATGACCAGAACACTTCTCACACTCTTGCTGCTGGCCCTATTGACCAGTTGCTCGTCAAAGGTAGAACTCAACCAAACACCTCTTAACACCATAAACCGCCAACTCTCTTTGGGCTGGCTGGCCAGTGATACAAGCCCGACAACCGGATATTACACAACAGACAGTGATAACGTCCCGGATGGCCCCTTCTCTTTCACCGCACAAAACAACAAGGGAAAAGAGAGTAACGAACTGTTTGCTCTGACAATTAACGGCTCTTTTGACAGTGGCAGGAAATCAGGAAAGTGGATTTATGACTATGAATACGATGACGGCAGCCAGCTTTATGAAAAATACCTGATAACCCTCTTTTTTGACGAAGGAGAGTGCATAAAAAGCTGTTTTTCCGGAGTGATTGGGAAGGCGATGCCAATCACTAACGACTGTTTTAGCGAAAAACACCTCTGCAACCCCTTACAACTTCGAGAAAAAATCTTCCTGCAAACTTCCCGCCAGTGATGATCACTCCGACCGACAGAAAAATTATTCGGCTTCTTCAGTCTAATGGCAGAGCCAGTTATTCGGATATTGCCCAGGAACTGGCGATAACCCCATCGACTGTTGCCAAACGGATCAAGTTTCTGCTCGATTCTGCCACCATCAGTGTCAGAGGAGTTCTCAACCCGTATAGACTTGGCCTTGTTACCGGTGCGGTCATCGCCCTCAAAATTAATCCGGCAAAGGAGACCCAGATCTGCAACATTCTTAACCATGAACTGTTTACTTCCACTGTTCTCTGTACTCTTGGTGACTATGATATTCTCGTCATCATTCACAGCCCCAGCTGGGAAAGATTAAACTACTTTATTGCAGAAAAACTGCCAAAAATTGAGGGGATACTCAACTATAACTGCCGACTTCAGGGAGAGATTATCAAACGATTCCAACCTTTTGAAGATAAAAGAATCTCTGAGACCCCTCCGGAACTGAAAAAAATCGACTGGGAAATTATCCGTCAGCTCTGCCTCGACGGGCGGCAAAGTAACAATGAAATAGCAGAAAAACTCAGTCTTCATGTCTCTACGGTTTCAAGAAAAATTCAATTCTTTTTTGCCCAGGACTACCTGCGCATCCTTCCCCAACCGGATCCGGCCAAGTTTCATTATGCCTCAAGCGCCATAGTCACTGCTGATCTGGCAAGGGAACACACTCAAACCGTGTGTACCCTTATCAGCCGATACGAAGAGGTTCCACTGGTAATCCGGACAATAACCAGACCGCAGATAATATTTGGTGTTCACTCCAGCAGCAACGAGCAGACAGCCAAATTGATACAGCAGCTGCTCAGTCTGCCGGGGATAAAAAAACGGGAAATCCTGATTAGATCAAGAGTGATAAAGACAAACTACTGGTGGCAGGGAAGTGAATTTCAATAACAACAAGGCCATAAAATCATATATGATTTTATGGCCTTGTTATCAACGATTACTAAAAACTAAAAAACCAGTCTATCTTACGCTGCAGCCTCTTGTTGAGGCTTGATTCGCCTGGCAAGACGAGAGATCTTTCGGGAAGCTTTCCTTTTATGAATAGTTCCTTTGCGAGCTGTCTTGGCAATAACTTTTGTTACCTTACGCAAGGCTTCCTGATTCTCCTGTTCTGAACCGGTCTCGATCATTTCGTTAAATTTACGAATCGCGGTTTTCATCTCCTTCCTGTTCATCCTGTTACGAAGACGACGAACCTGAGCCTGACGATTTCTTTTCTCAGCTGATTTGTGATTTGCCACGTTTTTACTCCTTTTCTATCCGTTACCCTTAACGAGTAAAGAAAATACACGAAAACAGTCCCTGCTGGGCAACGGCTGCAACGTTATACATAATAAATTATCGGAAAAAATTTCTATACCGAATCAATTCAAAAAAGTCAAGAGTTTATTCTCGAAAGCTATAGCAACTCTCCAAAATAATTAAAGGTTGATAATTTCCCATAACGCCCTGTACCGGCGAGTCGTTCAGAGAGTTCTTCGAGCTCCCTCTTTTTTGAGCAGCCACAGCAATCAACAACCAGATAGCCCAATCCGACAGACTTGAGTTCATCAACATATGGCAGTAAAGAAAAGGGCCTGGAAGGTCTTGTCTCGGTAACACCCTCTTTTTTTCGGACAACATACGACTCCTGACGCGGACTCAACAGCTCCCGCTCAATCGGCAGATCATTTATTCTTGCAGTATAGAGCGGCGGCGTGCCATAGACATAACATCCCAGCGGCAAACCGATCTTGCCACAATT
>PDWJ01004162.1_pt1 | contig 15848 bp, 11 predicted proteins | sample 1430881 | NCBI WGS metagenome assembly PDWJ01 (sample SAMN01162460, study PRJNA174530) | Oral metagenome, whole genome shotgun sequencing project. | biome: Marine environment; feature: Marine mammal; material: Swab sample of the gingival sulcus; isolation source: swab sample of gingival sulcus... | reverse complement strand
ATGGTCGCAGACCAAATATTTAGCACAACCGATACGATGATTGTTGTGGAAGGTTGGCGAAATATCAGAGGAAATTTTGAGGATAAGGACAATCAGGAATTACCAGAAATTAAGGAAAATGATATGCTTAAAATTCAAAAAGCAAATTTATTAGAACGACAAACCAAACCCCAACCGTTACTTACCGAGGCGAGTTTATTATCGGCAATGGAACGAGCAGGAAAAGAGGTGGAAAATGAGTTGGAACGCTTGGTAATGAAAGAAGTTGGCATTGGTACGCCAGCCACTCGTTCAGGAATTATTGAAACGCTTTTCAGTAGAAATTACATAGAACGCCAAAAAAAATCGCTTATTCCTACGGAAAAGGGATTGTTGGTATATAATATTGTAAAGGACAAACGCATCGCAGATGTGTCAATGACAGGAATGTGGGAAAAGGCACTGGCAGAAATTGAGCAAGGCGAAATGAATGCTCAGACCTTTCAAAACGGAATAAAAATTTATGCTGAACAAATTACAAATGAATTGTTGCAAACAGAAATAAAAAATCTTTCAGAAACAGCGATTTGTCCGAAATGTAAAAAAGAGCATTTACACATTTATGATAAGGTAGTAAAATGTCCGAATGAGGGTTGTCAATGGTTATTGTTTAGGACAATTTGTGATAAAAAACTCTCAATTTCAGCAGTAAATACGCTACTTGAAAAAGGTAAAACCCCATTATTAAAAGGTTTACGAAGTAAAAACAAAAAAACTTTTGATGCCTATTTGGTCTTAAATAAAGACAGTACAACTTCTTTTGAGTTTCCTAAAAACAAGAGAAAAAGAAAGTAATTGCAATATATTTTTACACTAACTAAATAAATGTTTTGATAGTATCAAAACATTTATTATTTTTGCATTGTTAAAGAATGAAAAAAATGAAAAAATCTACGATAGAGGAAGTTGTAGTAGAGCAACAAAATTTTATCCAAAACTTAAAGGGTGATTTACCAAGAGATTTATTGATAGATTTACCTTATATCCCCTCTCACGCTTTGATTATATCGGGAATTAGACGATGTGGAAAAAGCACTTTGTTATATCAAATGATAAAACAAAAAAAGGAAAAAGTCTTTTTCTTAAACTTTGAAAATATCCGATTGTATAATTTTGAGGTAGATGATTTTAAGGTCTTGGATATGGTCATTAAAGAAAGTGGTTGCAAAATACTTTTCTTTGATGAAATACAGATTGTTGAGGCGTGGGAAATGTTTGTCCGTCAAAAATTAGACGAAGGTTTTGAGGTGGTTGTTACTGGTTCAAATGCAGGAATGTTAAGTGTAGAATTAGGAACAAAACTTACAGGAAGACATATCAGTAAAGAATTATTTCCGTTTTCTTTTGCTGAATTTTTGAAATATACCAAACAAAAAGCCAACGAAAAATCTCTTTTAAATTATTTAAAAATTGGTGGATTTCCTCAATATATACAAACCAAAGCCCCTGAATTATTAGAAACTTTGGTTGATGATATTTTGTATAGAGATATTGCAGTGCGTTACGGTGTTAGAGATATACAAGCCTTAAAAAAATTATGTTCGTATATCTTATCAAATACAGCGACTTTGGTTGTTCCGTCTAAATTAAAGCAAGTTTTAGGTGTAAATGCACCCTCAACAATTTTGAATTATTTCAATTATTTTGAGAATACCTATTTGGTACATTTGATGCCAAAATTTAATTGGTCTGTTCGTTCGCAACTTTTAGCACCTAAAAAAATGTATGTGATAGACCCAGCATTGATAAAAGCCGGAAGTACGCTATTTGGCAAAGACCAAGGGCGATTATTAGAAACAATGGTTTATTGGGAATTACGAAGACAAAAACGAGAAATTAATGGTTTGTTAAGTGCAATGAAATTTTTTAAGAAAAATAAAGGGGTAATTATCACTGCCAATTCTTCTGATTTTATTAGTGTAGAAAGCAAAGAAATAGAGGTAATTCCTTTTTACGAATATTTTACAAATAATTTTTAAATTTTGATATTTATGAATGCAACAGTTTCAACATCAGTAGAACCAAAATTTTCATATTTTTGGTTACGATTAAAGGAGTACCTAAACGGAAGTTACCCAGAACTTGCCAACGACCAATTTTTTTTAGATGGTCGTAGTGATCTTGCGACACAAACTTATGTGGATTGTATTAGCAATGGCAATAATCAAATTGAGGCAGAACACCACGCTAATAAAGTATTGTTTGCCAACTTACCATTTTCAAAAATGGATATGGTTTTTGATGTGGTTTGTGAAGAGTTTAATAGAGATATTGAAGATGATAAATTGCGTGAGTTCGCAGAAAAGATTCTCCCAATTTGTGAGCCTATTTTTGAAAAATATGATATTGAAAAGAATGAATTTGAAGATACACGAGGATATCAATTATTATATACTGAACTCACAGGAACTATTCAAATTTGGTTAGAAGAGAATGAATTTAAAAAATAACACTTATGAATTGTTTTAATCACACAGAGTCCGTTTCGGTGGCGGTATGTCAAGATTGTCAAAAGGGATTATGTACCGTATGTGCGACAAAATACACTATTCCAATTTGTGATAGTTGTAATCAAAAGAGAAAGCAAAGAACAAAAAAAGAAGTTTACAAAGAATTATTTATCACTTTTGGTGTAGGAATTTTATGTGCTGTTTTATTAGCAAAACAATTACATATGGAAGTGTCTGATGAAAGCAAAAACCTTTTTTTCAAAATATTAGATAATGTGTTTCTGTTTTATATGGGAGCATCGCTGGTTGCAGGCTGGAAAACACTTACGAGAATTACACCTAATATATTCTTAATATTACCGATTTTAGGTTGGATATTTTTCTTTGTGGTAATTACAGCCAAACAAAGCCACCAAATAAACAGACTAAGAACCCATAGTACGATTTTAATAATTTTCAAAAATTATTTAATCAAAATACTATGGGTTTTTCCAAAAAACAACATCTTAGTGATAATATTGAGGCGATAAAACTCGTCTTACAATTTGAAAAAACAGGTGTTACACCTACACCACAGCAATTAGAAACCTTACAAAAATATGTAGGTTTTGGAGCGTTAAAATGCGTACTACAACCAGCCAATTCATTTAGTGATATTTCGGCTTGGAGTAAATCGGAATTAGACTTATTTCCGTTGGTCAGCGAACTACACCGTGTATTGCAGGAAAATACCGATGAAAAGACCTACAAACGCTATATGGATAGCATTAAAAGTAGTGTTTTAACAGCGTTTTACACCCCTGATAAACTTGTACAAACATTAGGACAAGTTCTGAAAGAAAATAATATTTCTATAAATCGTTTATTAGAGCCATCGGCTGGAATGGGAACATTTTTGTCCGCAATGGGAAATAATAATTCCGTGGCTTTTGAAAAAGATTTGCTAACTGCAAAATTATTACAATACACCCACCCAAAAACAACGGTCAACGCACAAGGTTTTGAAACCATTGACAAGCGTTACACGAACTATTTTGATGTCGTATCAAGTAATATTCCGTTTGGCGATATTAGAGTGTTTGACCCTACTTTTTCAAGGACAGAAGATGAAGTAAAAGTCCAATCCACAAAAAATATACACAACTACTTTTTTCTAAAATCTATTGACACACTTCGTGAGGGTGGATTGTTAGCGTTTATCACTTCGCAAGGTGTTCTCAATAGTCCTAAAAACGAGGCTATTCGTAAGCGATTAATGGAGCAAACTCGTTTAGTTTCGGCTATCAGATTGCCTAACAATTTGTTTGTAGATAATGCTGGAACAGAGGTTGGAAGTGATTTTATATTACTACAAAAAGACAGTCAAAAACAGGAGCTTTCAGAAAAAGAAACGGAGTTTATCATTAGTCTTGAAACAGCGAAAGGAATTAATAACAATTTACTATTTCATTCCTCTGAAAATATTGTTTCAAATAATACTTATGTAGATACTGACCTTTACGGACAACCTGCTATCATTCATAATCATACAGGAGGAATAGACGGTATTTCTAGTGACTTTAAAACTATTTTACAAAAGGATATTTCTCAGAATTTCCATGCAGACTTGTATTTACAACAAGGTGCTAAAAAATCAATTGAAGTGGTAAAAACTATTGAAATTGAGACAAAGCAAGAAACCGAACAATCAAAACAAGCTCAACAATCCGAGCCAACACCCAAGCAAGAAAATACACCAATACCCAAAACACCTAAAACCAAGAAAAAGACCAAAAAAAAACCTAAAAATGACGGATTTCAGTTAAGTTTATTTGATGCTTTTGGCGAACCTGAAATCAATACAAAACCTACCCGAACTCAAAAAGTACCCCAAAAAGAAACTTTTAAACCAAAAGAGTTTACAAATGAAATTTTACCACATTATAAAATCGGTTGTTTGGTAAATTTTGGAAATCAAATAGGATATTTAGAGCCTTTGGAAACATTTAATCCGTTGCAAGTACGAGTATCCGAAAAAATACAATTACAATCCTATTTACTTGTACGAGATGCGTATCACGAGTTGTATAATTCAGAGGCTGAAACTCTTTTAGAACATATTGATTTAAGAGAAAATCTCAATAAACATTACGATAATTATGTCAGTAAATATGGTTTTTTCAATACTAAAAAATCTATCAATTTACTGAAAATGGATAGCATTAGTAGCGATGTTTTGTATTTGGAACGAAAGCAAGGCAACACCTTTCGTAAATCCGATATTTTTCATCAACCCGTGGCGTTTAATCCGAATGAAATCACAAGTGTAGATACGCCAAAAGAGGCATTAATGGCATCGCTTAACAAATTTTCAAAGGTAGATTTACTCTATATGCAAAGTTTGATAAGCCTTACAGAAACCGAACTTAAAACAGCACTTGAAAATGATATTTTTTACAATCCAATAGATAAAGAATACCAAGTTTCAGATAAATTTTTAGCAGGAAATGTCATTGAAAAGGCAGAAGATATTGAAAATTATATCACTCAAAATCCAAAGGCAGAAAACATTGAGGAAACCAAAAAATCGCTACAATCCTTACAAGAGGTTTTTCCTCGTAGAATTGAGTTTGAGGAGTTGGATTTCAACTTGGGGGAACGCTGGATTCCGACAGGAATTTACAGCCGATTTGCTGAGCATTTATTTAATACAGATGTGCATATTCACTACTCGCCAAATGGCGATAATTACTCTATACATTGCCCCGTAAAAAATGCGAATATTTGGGATAAATACAATGTAAAATCAGAAAGTAGAAACTATGACGGAATAGCACTTTTTAAACACGCAATGCTTAACACATCGCCGAAAATTACCAAGAAAATAAAAGATGGCGACAAGGAAAAAAGAGTTCCTGATGGAAAAGCAATGCAAATGGCAAACAGTAAAATTGACGAAATCCGAACCGAGTTTGTGGATTGGTTAGGAATGCAAAATGATGATTTTAAACAGCGATTAACCGATATTTACAACGATACTTTTAACTGCTTTGTTCGTCCAAATTATGATGGTAGTCATCAAACTTTTCCAAATTTAGATAGAAAATCACTTGGCATTGATGATTTATACGATAGCCAAAAAGATGTGATTTGGATGATAAAAAACAACGGAGGAGCAATTTGCGACCACGAAGTTGGAGGAGGAAAAACTTTGGTAATGTGTTGTGCTGCACAAGAATTAAAACGATTGGGATTGGCAAACAAACCGATGATAATTGGGTTAAAAGCGAACATTCACGAAGTGGCTGAGACTTATCGAAAAGCCTATCCGAATGCTAAAATTCTATACCCTGGGAAAAATGATTTTACCCCAAAAAACCGAGAGCGTATTTTTGGCAAAATCAAAAATAACGATTGGGACGCTATTATTTTAACCCACGAACAATTTGGTAAAATTCCACAATCTGCCGAAGTCCAACAAGAAATTTTACAAGAAGAATTAGACAGCGTAGATGAAAATTTACAAGTTTTAAAACGACAAGGAAATCAGATAACCAAAGGAATGCTTAAAGGCGTGCTAAAACGCAAAGAAAATTTAGAGGTTAAACTCAAAGAAATACAGCAAAGTATTGAAGAGCGAAAAGATGATTTTATAGATTTTAAGATGATGGGAATAGATCATTTGTTTGTAGATGAAAGTCATAAATTTAAGAATTTGATGTTTAATACTCGTCACGACAGAGTGGCTGGATTAGGAAACTCACAAGGTAGCCAACGAGCCTTGGATTTGTTGTTTGCTATCCGTACCATTCAGCAACGCACAGGCAAGGATTTAGGAGCGACTTTTTTATCAGGAACAACCATTTCAAATTCACTAACAGAATTGTATTTATTATTCAAATATTTACGACCAAAAGCATTAGAAAAACAAAATATTAAATCCTTTGATGCGTGGGCGGCAATTTATGCCAAAAAGACAACAGATTATGAATTTTCGGTAACGAATACGATTGTTCAAAAAGAGCGATTTCGTTATTTTATTAAAGTGCCGGAGTTGGCACAATTTTACTCAGAAATTACAGATTATCGTACTGCCAAAGACATCGGTATAGATCGACCGGAAAAGAATGAAATTTTGTATAATATTCCTCCAACACCTGACCAAGAAGATTTTATTAAGCGACTGATGGCATTTGCTAAAACAGGCGATGCTACTTTGCTTGGTAGAGCACCACTTTCAAAAAAAGAGGAAACTGCCAAGATGTTAATTGCTACGAATTACGCACGAAAAATGTCGTTAGATATACGAATGATAGACCAAAGTTATGAAGACCATATTGACAACAAAGCCTCTCATTGTGCCAAACAAATTAATGATTATTATCAAAAATATAACGCTCAAAAAGGAACACAGTTTGTCTTTTCAGATTTAGGAACATACAAGCCAAATGAATGGACACCTTACTCGGAAATCAAACGAAAATTAGTGGAAGATTATAACATTCCTCCGAGTGAAATTCGTTTTATTCAAGAGGCAAAAAATCAAAAGGCTCGTGAAAAAATTATTGAGCAAATGAACGAGGGTAAAATCCGTGTTCTGTTCGGTTCTACGGAAATGCTTGGAACGGGTGTCAATGCTCAACAACGAGCCGTGGCTATTCATCATTTGGATACGCCTTGGCGACCAAGTGACTTGGCACAACGAGATGGTCGTGCCATTAGAAAAGGCAATGAAATTGCTAAACATTTTGCCGACAACAAAGTAGATGTGATTATTTATGCTGTGGAAAAATCATTGGATAGTTACAAGTTTAATTTGTTGTTTAACAAGCAACAATTTATAGACCAGTTAAAGAAAAACAATCTCGGAAAACGAACGATTGATGAGGGAAGTATGGACGAAAGTTCGGGTATGAATTTCTCGGAATATGTGGCGATTTTATCAGGAAATACCGATTTATTAGAAAAAGCCAAATTGGAAAAACAAATTACAGCATTGGAAAGTGAACGAAAGGCATTTCATAGTTCTAAATGGGATTCCAAAAATAAATTGGCAACGCTCACGGCACGAGTAGAACTTAACAAGGAACGCATTGAGGCAATGACTGCCGACCAAAAGAAATTTTTGGCACAAATGAAAACTGACCAAGACGGTAATATTTTAAATCCTATTCAGTTAAAAGATTTTGTATCAAGTGATGAAAAGGAAATCGGTAAAAAACTCAATGAATTGGCTAAAAATACGAATACCGAAGGCGAGTATCGTATCATTGGAAGTTTATACGGATTTAATTTGTTAATCAAAACCGATGCGACAATGAAAGACGAATTTCAGTTTAACGAAAACCGATTTTTTGTGTTGGGAAGTGGCGATATAAAATACACGCACAACAACGGAAAAATGGCAAATGACCCAAAATTAGCCTCTCGTAATTTTGTGAATGCCTTGCTTAAAATTCCGTCATTATTGGAAAAGGAACAACATAATTTACAGGAAAATCAACAACCTATTCCGACACTTCAAGAGGTGGTAAATGGCCAATGGCGAAAAGAAAATGAACTCAAAGAACTTAAATCGGAATTAGGAATTTTAAGTCGGAAAATTGATGCTGACTTAAAACCGATTGAAGATAAAGGTCAAGAGGAAAAAAAAGAAGATTTGAATACGGGTAAGAGGGTGAAAATGTAATTAAATTTTTGGTCGTTATATGACTTTTTTTTCAAAAAAACAAGTGAAATTTGGTAGTTGAGCAAAAAAATGCTAAATTGTGCCTTATTAATTTTAAATATATAAAAAATATGGGAGGAATGTTTAATTACGGAATTGGAGGTAATGAAGTTAAAGTAGATGCTAATGAATCAATAGCAGATATACCCTCAAACAGAACTTTGTTGATACAAAAACTGACAGATGAGGCACCAGTAACTCCAGAATCTGTGTATGGATTACAGACTGTGGAGGATGTTTTTGAAAAATTCACACCAACTGTGCAGTTAGAACACAAAGATGAAGATGGTAGTGAAGTAAAAGAAACGATGACTTTTAAAAATTTAGGTGATTTTGATGCTAAAAAAATAAAAGAAAACAGTGAGTTTTTGAGTAAATTAGAGATTGAGAAAGAGCAAAATATGAAAATTTCACGTCAGTTGTCTTCTAACAGAGCCCTTTTGAAAGCGTTAGAAAATCCAGATACTAAAAATGCAATTATTCAAATGCTTGAAGAATCGGTAACAGAAATAAATCAAGTTAAATAATCTAAAAAAGTAAATTATGTCAAAGCAAGTTCAAAATCAGAGTTCTGTAGCAACACAAGTAAAACAGGATAATAAAAATGTTTCCAGTGCATTAGACCTATTAAAAGAATATGGCGGTTTTTCTTTTTTAGAAAATATGATTGATGGTTATTCTAATCTTAATCCAAGCAGAAAAGCAAGACGAAATATATTTTTAACCGATGCTCAATGGGAAAATGAGCGAAAAATGTTAACCAATCGATTATCTGTTTGGTTAGAATTATTAAAAAGTGATAACGATGCTGAAAAAATGCGAGATATTGCAAAAGATAAGGCATTAAAGGCAGAAGAAACATTAAACATAAATTTAAAACAAGCGTTAGAGAGAACTAAGGAATTAGAAACTTCATATAGGTCTGTAGCATTATTTTATAAGAATACAGAGAGTGATAAAGTAAAAAACATCACTATTGTTAATGCTGATATGGAACAACTAAGAGATTTAGACAATACCTTGTTTATAGATCATGTTAGTAATGAATTAAAACAAAATTTTGATAGACTTGATTTAAGAAAAAATTATTCACTATTGGTAGTTCCTGGGTACTTAGGATCTAATGCAATATTAGATAAGTGGTCAAAAATTGCTCACGATAATAAAACTACTTTATTTACAGATTTTCAAAATTTGGAAACACCGGATGATGTTGTTGATATTTTCTTTAATGCGAATCATACGGGAGGAGATGTATTTAAATCGAACACATTGATGACTTGTAATTGGCTTCTAGGAAGAAAACGAAATGATGTTGTAGGCGAAGAAGAAAGTCTTTATGTGCCACCTTCTTCTGCTCTAGCAGGTAAAGTTTATAATACTTTAATGTCTCAAGTTGTTGCAGGTAAGAAATTTGGTGGACTTAATGAAGTAGAAAGTGTTAGGTTTGACTTAAAGAAAAGTGAAATATCTGAGTTGGAAAAAATGGGGTTAGTTCCTATGGTAAACGAGTATAGTAAGGTAATGGCTTTTTCTGCCAAGACATTATTTAATGGGGATAATTTAGGATTACAAACTTATTCGGTTGTGCGAGTATTTGATTATATCACAAAAGTTTTATTTGATTTCTTAAATAGACGAGCTTTTGAAAATTGGACAACAAGAACAGAAGCTGATTTAAGAAGCCAGATAGTTAAATTTTTAGACAATATTCAAGGTCCTACTCAACTTATTGAAAGATTTAAGGTTATGAAAATAGAACAAGATCCAAATCAAAAAGATAGAGTTCTATTAGATATTCATATTACACCTTATTTTCCTGCTAAAAGTTTTGTCATTCAGTTAGATGGACATAAAGGAGATGGCCCTGAAGAAGCTGTTTGGCATAGTGAATATAACCAAGCGGATTAAAATAAATATTATTTTTTAGAATTATATTTAGTAGTAAAAGGGTGTTTGTTATTAAACACCCTTATTGGTTTAATATATTTTAGTAATATACAATATTGAACAATACATTTATGGAATATTTAAAATTACCATTAGATTTCTCTAATTTTATCAATAAAAAACAAGTGAAGCGGTGTTCAAAAGAGGAATCCATCGCTCAAAATATCATGATGATAATTACTTCAAAATATGGTGAGGTTGTTGGAAAAGATGATTTTGGTTCAGATATATGGGAGTTGGAGTTTAGTCAGTTAGTGAAAATTAATGAATGGGAAAAACAGGTTCGAGATTCTTTAATTTATTCCATAGATAAATATGAAAAACGATTAAAGAATATTGTTGTTCGTGTTATTTTATCTGAAGTAGATGATGACTTTTCAAATAAAAAAAATATTCATATTAGGAGAAAAGCTCAAATTGTGGTAAAAGGAATAATGAGAGATAATGACATACCTTTTAATTTTAGCACACTATTATATATAAGCCCATTATCTCCACTATCTCACAATGAATAACCAAACGAATATGAGAACAAACAACACATTTTTAGATATAAAGAAAAGAATGCTTGAAAGAACAATGGAACTTTGGGGCATTAATGATATGCATAATATAGATCCTGTTATTGATTTGTTAATTGATGTTTTTGCACAAGAAAAAGAAAAATTACATCAAGAAATAGAGATTTCAGATGCTCAATTATTGCATCGTTTATCTCGCATATTAGTTCAGAATAAATGGTCTCTACCACTACCCTCTCATGGATTACTAAATGTTCATCCTGTTAAAAGTCAATGTCGATTAAGTACAACTAATCATTTTTATACTAATAAATATCAGTTTGGAAAAGAATCAAAAAGTGTTTATTTCACTTCACTAATAGATACCAATATCATAAATGCAAGTATAAAATGTAAAATTTTTGATAACAAAATTCAATATAACGACGGTATATACACTATTGAAAAAGAAGTATTGACAAAGGATGATAAAGTTACTGATTATTCTTGTTGGGTTGGCATTCAAATAACAGATGATTTATTGAGTAAAATAGATGAAATAACAATCTGCATTTTACTTAAAAATCTATCTATGTATCCATATTTGAATACATTAAACATATCTAATAGAGATAGTGAAAAGTTAGCGTATCAAAAAATAGAACTACAGCAAACCTATCCAGACGAAACTCATTATTTTGAAGATATTATATCCTACTATAAAGATTATTTTTATACGGTAAAATTAGATAAAAAACAAATTTTAAAATCCATAACAGAGCAGTTTCCATTTTTAAACCAAGGAATAGATGGGATTGATTACGAAGAACAATTACTGTGGTTAAAGTTTGATTTTTCGGAAGTCTTTTCAAAAGAAATAATAAAAAATATGAACTTTGAAATCAATGCAGTTCCTGTCGTTAATAGAAAAAGGGGTTATGTGCAACATGACTTTACAAAAAACGGTAGAATTGTATCACTACCAAGTGATAGAGATAATTATTTTCTTAATATTAAAAAGGCTTGTGATGACAGAGGAAATGTACTAAAAAATGTATTAAAAAGTAATGAAGATAAATTAGAAGGAATATATTCTCTTTATTTTGGAGATATTGAAAAATTCGACAGTAGAAGTGCAAGATTACTTATAGATAAAGTTTCACAACTTATAAGAGAAGAAGGAAATGCTTTCGCTGCTATGAAGCCCGAAAAAGTGAATACAACATTACATGAAATTGTTGAAAAACTAGATGAAGTAGAGCGTAAAGCAGTAGAAAAATTGGAACATATAAATATTGGTGGAGAAAGAGCTTTTTTAATGACCTACCCTTATCCAAATACAACGAATTATGAGATTGAATATTGGGTATCCAATGCTGAAGTTGGTAACGGATTTGATGAAAATTCTATTTTTTCACAGGAGAAAACAAATGTTTTCGATATGAAACGGGTTCGACTATTGACAACAACATTTGGTGGAAAAACAAGACGAGGAGAACGAGAACAAATAGATAGTTTACGATATGGTTTATTAACACGAGAGCGCATTGTATCAACAGAAGATGTTAAAAGTTTTATTAAACAACAAATTGGAACGAATGTTCAAAATATAGAGATTAGACGGGGTGTAATGATTTCAGAAGATAAAAGAAAAGGAATTTTAAGAACAATAGAAGTAGTTGTAAAATTAAAAGATATATTTCTATCAGAAGAAAATCTATCTCGATTAGGTGTTTTTTTAGAAAATGAATTAGCAAAAAAATCAATAGACAATACGCCTTATAAAGTAATATTTAATTAAAATGGGAAAGATATTAAAAATAGCAGGAGGTAAATATATTGAAACGGCAGGACGTATTATAGACCATGCTTATGAAGGAAGTATTACACACAATAGTGCTGAGGATATAAAAATTATATCTGGCACCAAAATAACTTTTGGGGATTATGAGCCTATAGAACCAAAACTTCTTAAATCTTTAGAATTTAAATTAAGAGTAAAACTTGTTGGAGAGAAAACATTCGTTCCATTGGGTATTCCATCTTTTGATAGAAAAAAAGAAAATAAAAAAATTGCTTTTGAGGTAGAGGTTATTAAGTCGAGTGTTGATGCTATAAAAATGGAAATTTTGCATAATGGAAAGGTGATAAGAAGTCATCTTTTTAAAGGTAAATATTCTGTGGGAAAACACAAGTTTAGGTGGCGTGGATTTGATGATAATGGCATCTATGATAGTACAATCTTTACAACAGGAAAATTACGAGCAAAAGTTACTGGTTATTTAGATAGGAAAATAAATTCACGAACAACAGATGAATTTTCTTTTGAGTATAAAGAAGTAAATTGGGTAGATGTTAAAATAGATGAAAATACTAAACGAATAGATGTTACTTTAAGAGTAAATCTACGGGATGGTGGAACGACAGGTATAGATTGCTATGAAAAAGATATAGATCCAGACCCAAAAATTAGAGTTCCAGTTAAGATTTGTCCGTGGGAGAAAATACCTAAAAAAGTCTTAAAACACTACGGAAAAACTCCTATAAAAACGAGAACTAAAAGTTTTGAGGAATTAGAACAATTGGCATTAGAGGGTATAAACTATCATTGGGGCAGAAATAGAAATCATTTTATTGCTAAAAATGTAGATATAAACGGAGAACTTTACGAGGTTTTTGTAAATGCGGTTAATACAACAAAAAATGCAATGGATGATATAGATTTATTGTATAATACTAATACTTTTTGGGGAAGGTCAAATAATCCTGGATGTATAAGTGGATTTAAGTCTTTTATAGCTAATTTAGCTCAATATATTCCTTATGTCCCATTAAATGAAACTATTTTTTATAATGTTGGTTATGTCAATAATGTATATAAGGCAGAGGCACATTTTCTATTTAAAAATGATTGGTTTTATATAGAAGGCACTTCTTTATATAAAGATGGTATTAGTAAATTAGATAAAGAGTTTGGTTATACTTCTGCTCACGAAATAGGACATAATATATTGAGAGCTTATTCAGAAGGAGACGGTGGAAGTGCTGATTACTCATATAAGCATAAAGGAAGTTCAGGTTATTCAGATACTAAGCCTACCAGTGAAGGAGGATTTGATTATCCCATAGAGGGAGAAATAGATTTGATGAAATACTATAATAAAACTCCTTATTTTTTGGATTATGATTTTGACCGAATTATAGCAGAAGATAAAGATGTATTAGGACTTATTTGGTTAACAAAAATGGAAATAAAATGAAGTGGACAATTTTTGTGTTTTTAATGGTAATTATTGGGTGCAGTTCCTGTTCATCAACAATTTCAAATTATTATGAAGGTTATATCTATTATAATAAAGAACCTGTTAATAATGCTAGAATTTTAGAGGAAGGAACTAATAATTATACTTATACAGATTCAAGAGGGTACTTTATATTAAAAAGAACTAATAAAGATATTATTCTACCAATAATTGTAGAAAAAAACAATATTAAAGACTCTATTGACTTGCGAAGAAAAAGAGGAGCGGGAGCAAAGATTTATTATCTATTAGTTACAGGAAAAAACGATACTATTGAGTTAGATAGAGAAAGAATATTTAAGTCTCAATCATATTAGTAACAGGTATAATGTATATTGTACAAATGTTACCCCTATAAGTAATAAGTAAATACAAAAGATTTTTATCTCTGAAAAAGATTTACTAGGTCTTATATGGCTAACTAAATTACAACTAAAATAATGAAAAAAATAATTATTATTATTTTATTTACAACTATGGGTTGTAAAGAAAAACTAAGTGAAAACTACAGAGGTTATGTATTTAACTTAAAAAAAGAACCTTTGCACGGAGTGAAAGTTTATGCTGATGGAGTTCCTTTGGAATTTACATATACCCAAAAAAACGGTTATTTTTCATTAGATAGAGGGAGTTTAACCTTTGTTGATGATTTAATCTTTGAAAAAGAAGGTTATGTTACTGATTCGTTGGAGACTGTTCGTTATATCAGAGGACATGAAACTATTTATCTTTTTTTAACGAATCGGTCTGACACTCTTTTTATGAAAAGCATTAAATAACGGTAATGTGTCAAAATTAGTGATGATGGTTTACATATATGAGAATTTGTCGCATTTAAAATTTTATAAAACAATAAAATATAAAGAAGATAACCTTTACAAAGTAATATTATATTAAAATGAAAGTAATAGATTACAGTCCGAGTTTATTATCGGCATTAAAGATAGCCAAGACAATGGCTAATAATGAAAAACACTCTACTTACGGAGTGTCACATTTGGTAATGGCAATGTTTATAGAACCTACAGGTTTAAGAGAAATTCTCGAAAGTTTGGGTAAAGATGTAGGCTACATAATGGAATGGTTTGATACTCGCAAGGAAATGTATCAGTCAGATTCTATTTTTGATGGCGATATAGAACAAGATGAAGAATTAAAAAGAATTATCGAAGAGGCTGAGCGTTCAAAAATAAAATTGGGTACAGATTTTATTGATGCTATTTGTATTTTTACAGCAGTGGTAAGAGAAGGCGTTGTTTACTCAAAACGGCAAATAGACTCGCTTGGAGTAAACGAAGATGATATCTTAAACCAATACAATGTTCCAAAAACCAATTTAATTTCATCAGTTGATGAAAAGGAATTGACATCTTCTGTATTATTTGCTATCAATTTAAAGACAGAGAAGATAATTAATGAAGGTGCGTTGATTCTCGGTAGAGAACGAGAAGTGAGAGCAATTTTAGAGAATTTGGAACGCTCAGAAAACAAAGGAACTTTATTAGTTGGGGATTCTGGTGTTGGAAAGTCAGCAGTTATCAAGGCTTTTGTAAAAGAACTTTGTGGCAATCAAGATGATTACCTACAAAATACATTAGTTTTTGGTTTGAATGTGCCTAAACTGTTAGCGAATAGTACCTCTGAAAATGATATTTCAAAAAAAATAGTAGAACTATTTGAAAAGTTAAATAAATTAGAAAATCAATGTATATTAGTTATTGATGATTTACAGGTTTTGTTGGAAAATTCCAATGGAAAATCAAGTATGATTTCTAATGTGTTAAATGCACAATTAAGTGATGGCTCTGTAAATTTAATATTTAGTATTACCTCTGATGCTTATCGTAAAAACTTAGAAAAACATTCTATAAAAAGTAAATTAGAGGTTATTCAATTAGAA
>PDWJ01003480.1_pt1 | contig 15848 bp, 16 predicted proteins | sample 1430881 | NCBI WGS metagenome assembly PDWJ01 (sample SAMN01162460, study PRJNA174530) | Oral metagenome, whole genome shotgun sequencing project. | biome: Marine environment; feature: Marine mammal; material: Swab sample of the gingival sulcus; isolation source: swab sample of gingival sulcus... | reverse complement strand
TCTATTTGCTAAAATTATATTGATGAATATAACAGGAAAATACTACATCATTCTTTCTTTTTAACAATTTACTTTTGACAACTTCATTGTTAAAACTTAAAAGTTAGTGGAAAACTTTATTTCCAAAAAAGGATAATTTTTTTGGAATTTGTTTAAATCCGATGTGTACTTTCTGTAGCCCACATAAGGTGAAACAGCGAAATTCTGGCCGATTATCGTAAACGCTTTTTTCAGGCCTATGCCAAATTCTATGTAATTACGGTTTACCTTTACTTTGGAAGTATCACGACTACGTTCTGAAAGGTTGTATTTTAAGAGTCTTCCTATGCGGATGCCTGTATAAAAATTCTCAAAAAAGAGGTTGAGCGGTGCTTCAAAATAAACCGGAAAGTATAATGATGTGTAGTTTAAATACCACCTATATGTTGCTTGATAGGGATGTGAATTAAACTCATCCACATATACAAGCTTTGCTATGTGCTGTAAGGCCAGGTGTCTGCCATGCTCTATGCCCAGCCCGGTGTATAATCTGTACTTTCTAAGTACCGAAAAATTGGCCAGTACTTCGGCAGTCGGATTTAACCGGAGCTCGTAGATGGACTTGCTTCCGTGGGATGGGGGGAAAGGTTTAAAATCAATTAATTGAGAATTAACACCAATATTTAATGTAAGTCCGTATTTTTTATCTTGTGCGTTTGTTTCAATAACAAACAAAAACAGTATTAAGAAAACGAATGCACCAAGCCGAGAACTCTGCGAAAGCATTTGCTTGGTTAATATAAAATAAGGTTTCATAACGGAGAGTTTAAAGGTTTTCTGGATTGTTTAAATGTAAGCAAAGCATCTTTATTTATCAAAGATTTTTTCAATGAAATCTGTAGTACACCCGATATTATTCGGGGCGAATTTGTTTACAACATTCTTTTAACCCAGTTTTTAACAGCATATCATCACCGCTTCCATAAATTTTCGGGGTTGTTCGGCATGTAGCCAGTGGCCGGCATTAGGGATGTCAACAATGCGCGCATCAGGGTAAATTTCGCGGATTAAGGGTTCATCTTCTGGTGCAATATAGTGTGATTTCATTCCGCGTATAAAAATCACCGGATAAGAAGTAATGGGGGTACGGTCGTTGAGCCAGTGCTTATTTACACCGCTTACAATTTCATCAAGGTAGTTGTACAATACTTCGGCATTTATTCTCCAGTAGTAGCGTTTTGTTTTATTGTTTCGGGCAATGTTCTTTAACAAGAACATGCGAATACGTTCGTTATCGATTTTTTGCGCCAGCAGGTCGTCTACATCGTTTCTCGACTTAACCTGTGTAAAATCGATTTCCTGCATGGCCAGCAGTATGTTTTGATGAAGATAAAACTGACGATTGTTTTCCAGTAACATATAATTTTTGGGAGCTATATCGGCAATAACCAGCTTATTCACTTTTTCGGGGTAGTTGGCAGCAAACCACATAGCTGTTTTTCCACCCATGCTGTGTCCCAGTAACGTGGCATTTTCAATTTTTTTGTCTTCAAAAAAACCGGTAAGGTCACTGCTCATATCGTTGTAGGTGTGTGTTGGGGCAAATGGCGAGCGGCCATGGTTGCGCTGGTCGATAAGGTAAACCGTATACTTGTCAGCCAGATGTTTACCAATGTTCACCCAGTTATCTGACGAGCCGTAAAGGCCGTGTACTATAACCAATGGAGGTCCGTTGCCTTTTTTTCGGTAGAAAAGCTTCATTTGCTCAGGCGGTATTTTTTATAAAGTTTATATTGTGCATTTAACATTGACAAATGTCTTTCTGCTGGTTTCTTTTAATGCAGGCAATTCAGGTAGCGCTGAATGGTAGTTTCGAGCCCAAGATAAAGGGCATCGGCAATAAGTGCATGGCCAATGGATACTTCAAGCAGGTTGGGTATGTTTTTATGAAGAAAATTCAGGTTTTCCAGGCTGAGGTCGTGACCGGCATTTAACCCAATGCCAATATTATTAGCCATTGTTGCAGCCTCCAAGAATGGTGCTATGGCTTTGTTACGGTCGATGGGGTAGAGGCTGGCATAGGGTTCGGTGTATAATTCAATCCTGTCGGTACCGGTTTCTGCTGCGCCTTCTATGGCTACAATGTCGGGGTCAACAAAAATCGAACTGCGGATACCACTTTCGTGTAGCCGGACAACTACCTCTTTCAAAAAACTCAGGTTTTTCCATGTATCCCATCCATGGTCGCTGGTGAGTTGGTTGTGTGTGTCGGGAACCAGAGTCACCTGGTGGGGCAATACCTCACCTACCATTTGTAAAAAAGACTCATCCGGGTAACCTTCAATATTGTATTCTGTTGTAATACACGGTTTAAGTTCGTAAACATCGTGCCGGGTTATATGTCTTTCATCAGGCCTTGGGTGAATGGTAATTCCCTGTGCGCCAAACTCTTGGCAGCGAATAGCTGCTTCTTTTACATTGGGGACTTTGCCACCTCTCGAATTCCGTAACGTGGCTATTTTATTTATATTTACACTTAAACGGGTCATTTTTTAATTATTTTAGCCGTGCAATTTACAATTTTCAGCCATAAGCGCTGTGAAAATTAATAGAGATTTGCTTGCAGAAAAAATTATATCAGATTTAGTGCTTTCGGTGAAGCGTACCGATAGCGGCAAAAAAGCGTTGAACCGTATGGATGTTTGCCGCGTATCGCACCTGCCGGTTGTTGATGAAAACCGTTACCTGGGCCTTGTTTCCGATAAACTGATTTACGATTTAAACCTTTCTGATAAGAAAATTGGTTCGCAAGCTGATAAACTGATCAGAGTGCATGTTCATTTTGATCAGCATTTGTTTGAAGCGGCAATAGTTATGTATAAGCTTAAGCTGAGTTGTTTGCCCGTATTAAATAAGGACCATTATTATCTGGGGGCAATTACACTGAGCGATGTGGCTGCCAGGTTTGCCCGCCTGTTTTCGTTGCAGGAGCCCGGCGGGGTAATGGTTTTGGAAATGAATGTTTATGATTATTCCCTGTCGGAGATTAGTAAAATTGTGGAGGGTAACGGAATAAAAATCTTGAGCAGTTTCCTCGACCGTAAACCAGGTGGAACAAATATGGATGTGATCCTGAAGCTTGACCATGAAGATTTATCGCCGTTGATACAGGCTTTTATGCGATATGGATACAACGTGAAAGATGTATATCTCGATCATTCTATGTTAACCGATTTATATAAAGACCGTTTCGAACAATTTATGAACTATATGAATATTTAATTTTTGCAAATGAAAGTTGCAGTTTTTGGTACGTCTGTTTCCGGTGATTTTTCACCCATGTTACGAGAGTTTTTCGGCATTCTGGAGAAAAAAGGTATTGATGTACAATTATTTGAACCTTTTTACCTTTACCTGAAAGAAGAACTGGGATTGGATGTCTATTATACCGGTTTTTTTCATTCTTATGCAGATATTGACCCGAACAACGCATTTATTTTTAGTATTGGTGGCGATGGCACTTTTCTTCATTCAGTGGTTAATATACGCAACTTTAATATACCTGTTGTGGGCGTAAACAGCGGACGGTTGGGATTTCTGGCCGATATTGCCGAAGACCAGGTGCAAACAGCGTTGAACCATATTTTTAACCACCAATATTCTATTGTTGAACGCTCCCTGTTAAAAGTGGACTTTACCGGCCACAAGAACCTCGATTTCAATTTTGCTCTGAACGAACTGGCAGTGGTAAAAACCGATACCTCTTCTATGATAAACATATCGGCTTATCTGGATAACGAACTGCTAAACAACTATTGGGCCGATGGGCTTATTATAGCAACACCTACCGGGTCAACGGCTTATTCTTTAAGTGTTGGAGGGCCTATACTTACGCCCGATGCAGAGAATTTTATAATTACACCACTTGCGCCACACAACTTAACGGTTCGACCAATGGTTGTGCCCAACGATTCAGAAATAATACTGAAAGTTGAAGGCAGGGGGGCACAATATCTTGTTTCGCTTGATTTTCAATCGGTAGCAGTGGATTTTAACACTACAATCAAAATTCAAAAAGCAGATTTTAAACTGAAAACACTGCAATTGCCGGGACAAACTTTTTTTAATACTATTCGGAATAAACTGATGTGGGGTCTGGACCGCCGAAATTAGGTGCAATTTTACTATCAATTTCCGAATAGGTCTAATTCTTACTCAACATGGTAACAAGCCATAGTACTTATACTTCTCTATTTGTTGCTTTTGTAGCACTTTACCAAATTTTAGCAGCTTAACAATTTTTAATCTTCTTTTGGGTTTTATAATAACATTCAGGTATGTTATTTTCTGAATTATATTACTTTTGTACCTCTCAAAAACCAAAGTGTTGAGAGGGGGAGTTGTTTAAATTAATTGAATTTCAGTAAGTTGTATGACAATTGTAGTAGTAGGCGATGGGTTAAATTACGCCCCAAAGCTAAATTGGTAAAGTAAATTTTTTTATATTGTCAACAGCTGAAAAAAGTGCATGAATGGCATACCTGAAGCAATAATTAAATAAACGAATTTGAATACCAACATGAATAAAATAACATTGGTGTTTGCAGCGGTTATGATGGCTGTTTCAGGAAGTGCCCAAAAAACGGCGGATATTGGGATATGGGGTGGAACTTCAGGTTATTTTGGCGACATGGACGAAGTACCGCCACTGGAAAAGTTCAACTTAAATTTGGGAGGCTATTTCAGGTATAATTTTAATTCCAGAATAGCCATGAGGGCGATGTTTATTACAGGCAGATTTGATGCCGATGGTTCTGTTGAGGGTTATCCTTGGGCTTTTAAAAAGAGTGTTCAGGATATTTCACTTCAGGTTGAAATCAACTACCTGAAATATATTTTGGGCGTAAAGAACACACCGTTCACACCTTATATTTCAGGAGGATTTGGAATTGCTTTTTATCCTTATCATCTCATGCCTGATAGTATTACTCAATTTAACAGTAGACATCCGGTATTATTGAGTGCCAATACAGATACGAAAAAGTTGGTTCTTTCACCAACGTTTGCTTTCGGTTTTGGAGTTAAGTATTCGATAGGGAAGAGGCTTGAAGTTGGCGCGGAATACCAGATGCGCAAATTGTTTGATGACAAGTTGGATGATCTTGATGATCCGCTCTCGTTTGTGGATGACCAGGGGGAAATAGTAAAATACACCGATTTAATACACAATAATGATTGGTCGGCCTATTTGGGATTGCAATTAACGTATAAAATATATATAGGAAAGAAAGCTTGTCCGGCTTACGAAAGTAAAAATTAGGCATGGTTTTGTTAAAAGATAAGTTAGATAAATCGAGGATACCTGAGCACGTTGCCATAATTATGGATGGCAACGGCCGCTGGGCAGAAAAACACGGAAAAGCCAGAATTTTCGGGCATGAGAGTGGAGTAGAATCTGTTCGTTCTGTGGTGGAAGGCGCCGGTGAAATAGGAATCCGTTTTTTAACATTGTATGCTTTTTCTACCGAGAACTGGGAGCGTCCTAAACGGGAAGTAGATGCGTTGATGGGGCTGCTTGTAAATGCCATTCAAAACGAAACTGCCGAATTGATGAAAAATAATGTTCGGTTAATGGCAATTGGTGATATACAACTTATGCCCGCACCGGTAAGAAAAAAGCTTTATGCCTGTATACGTCAGTTGGAGAACAATACCGGATTAACATTGGTGCTAGCCCTAAGCTATAGCTCAAAATGGGAGATAGTTAGCGCAGTGAGAAAACTGGTATCCGATGCTTTAAAGAATGAGATTAAGCCCGAAATGATTAATAATGAACTGTTTGAGAAATACCTTGAAACCAGACTTATTCCCGATCCGGAGTTATTGATACGCACCAGTGGTGAATATAGGATCAGCAATTTCCTGTTATGGCAGATAGCATATGCAGAACTTTACTTCACCGAGAAGCTATGGCCGGATTTCAGGAAAGAAGATCTTTTTGAAGCACTCCTCGATTTTCAAAACAGGGAAAGGCGATTTGGTAAAATCAGCAAACAGTTGATGTGAAAATTAAGTAATGGTTAGAATGCAGAAAACATTATTATTACTATTGGTTGCGTTTACAATAAATATCTCCTCGGTATTTTCGCAAGTCGTTGACAGCACCAATTTCTCGATTTATTATTCCAGTCCGAAAAAGCTTACCATAGCCGAAGTGGAAGTTTCAGGTATTCGCTACCTGGACAAAACGGTATTGGTACAGTTGTCAGGGTTAAAACCCGGCGATGCGATTGAATTGCCCGGTGAGGGCATTACAAATGCCATAAAAAAATTGTGGCAGCAGGGGCTGTTCTCAGATGTAAAAATTACAGCAACCAAAATAGTTGACGATAAAGTGTGGCTGGATATTTTTCTACAGGAACGTCCGCGGCTTGCTGACGTTAACTTTATGGGCATTTCCAAATCTGAAAAAGACGATATAACAGAGAAAGTGCTTTTATTGAAAGGGAGTCAGGTAACTGATAATCAGGTTAATACTGCCGAAAGAAAAATAAAAGAAATTTTCCTTGAAAAAGGATTTTTAAATACTACGGTCAACATTGTTCAGCGCGATGATACATCGCAAAACAACAGTATAATTCTCGATATTTATGTTGATAAGAAAGAAAAAGTTAGAATAAATGATATTTTTATTACCGGCAACAAAAATGTGAAATACTCCACCCTTGAGCGGTCGATGAAAAAGACAAATGCAAGGGTATTGCGTAATTTCTTTAAAACTAAAAAATTCCTTCAGGAAGAGTATAAAAAGGATAAAGGCCTGTTGATTGATAAATATAATGAGAAAGGCTACCGTGATGCCTATATTGTCCACGATTCTGTATATCAGGTGAAAGTTGGCCGCAAAAACAAACCACGTGTCAATATCGATATTGATGTTGACGAAGGTAAAAAATACTATTTTGGTGATATCCGATGGGTTGGCAACACTGTTTATCCGTCTAATTTTCTTACCAATGCTCTTGGCATTAAGAGAGGTGATGTTTTTAACCAGAAAATACTGAACAAACGGTTATTCGACAACGAAGAAGGATTAAATAACCTTTACTTAGACAAAGGTTACCTGTTTTTTGACCTGCAACCGGCAGAAGTAAACGTTAATAACGATACGATTGATTATGAAATGCGTATTCGTGAAGGGAAACAGGCTACCGTTAATGAGGTGCGGATAGTCGGCAATACAAAAACACACGAACATGTAGCAAGGCGTGAATTGCGTACCTATCCGGGCGATTTATTTAGTAAAACATTATTATTAAGGTCGTACAGGGAGTTGGCGCAATTAGGTCATTTCGACCCGGAAGCCATAAATCCCGATGTACAACCTAATCCTGAAAACGGTACGGTTGATATTGAATACCAGCTACAGGAAAAAGCCAACGACCAGATTGAACTTTCAGGTGGCTGGGGGGCAGGCATGTTTGTGGGGTCTGTTGGGCTGAAGTTTGCCAATTTTTCTGTGCGGAATATCTTTAATAAGGAAGCCTGGCGGCCGCTACCAACGGGTGACGGCCAAACCCTGGGGCTGCGTTTTCAAACCAGTGGACGCTATTATCGTACCATAAGCCTTTCTTTTATCGAACCCTGGCTCGGAGGTAAAAAGCCCAACTCTTTTTCTCTTTCTTTATCTCACTCAAGGGTGAATTTCAGCGCCAATAAGTACTACCAGTCCAATCCCTATTATGGTGGCTATGGAGGTGGCTACGGTGGTTATCCTTATGGTGGCTACGGTGGTTACGGAGGTTACCCTTATGGCGGCTACGGTGGCTATGGTGGCTACGGTGGCTATGGTGGTTACGGAGGTTATCCTTATTACAATAACTACTATCCACAATATCAGTATAATTATGCATCAGAGAATAATGACGAAGCCAACGATCAGATATGGCAGACCACTGCCCTTGCGCTGGGATATGGTTATCGCCTCTCGTTCCCTGACGACTACTTTACCTTGTACCACGAACTTTCGCTGGAACATTACAAACTGCGTAATATGGGGCGAATGTTTTATTTTCTCGCCGATTCAACCGGACAGGTTAATGGTACATTTAACAACCTGAATCTGAAAACTGTTCTTGGAAGAAACTCACTTGACAATCCACTTTATACAAGGCGGGGGTCTAATATTTCACTTTCGCTGAAATTTACACCGCCCTTTTCGTTGTTCTCAAATAAAGATTACAACTCAGACGAAGTAAGTGCCCAGGAAAAATTTAAATGGATAGAATACCATAAATGGTTGCTTAAAGGCCAGTTGTTTACTCCTTTGACTAACCCGGGCAACGAGTATACATTGGTTTTGCGAACAGCATTTGAAATGGGTTTTTTAGGCTATTATAACCGGAATTTGCAGTCTCCTTTCGAAGGTTTTATTGTGGGTGGCTCAGGTATGTCGGGGTACAACTATTATGGAACAGATTATGTGGCCATGCGCGGATATAAAGACTACAGTCTTAGCGGTGGGGGTAGCGGCGGTGGTTCAAAAATGTACACTAAATATACTGCTGAACTGCGGTTCCCCGTAACACTTAAACCCAGTGCGACAATCTACGCATTAGCTTTTCTTGAAGCCGGTAATGCAGAAACGGATTTTAGAAATTATAATCCTTTTAAATTGTATCGATCTGCCGGCGTGGGTGTGAGAATTTTCTTGCCGATGTTTGGGTTAATGGGTATTGACTGGGGCTATGGTTTCGACGAAATACCTACAAATAAGACTGCTAACGGAAGTAACTTCCACTTTGTTATCGGACAGCAGTTTTAGTTGAATTTAGGTTTGGCATAAAATGTGATGTAGATTGGGAGTTCAAAATTAAAAAATAAAGAAAATGAGAAAAATAATTTTAACATTGGCAATCACCCTTGGGGTTACCATAAGTGCTTTAGCACAAAAAATTGCATTTATCGATACGGAATACATACTGGAAAATATTCCGGCCTATACTGCTGCACAGGATCAACTGAACCAATTGTCACAGCAGTACCAGAAAGAACTGGAATCAATGCATGCTGAACTGGAACAAATGTACAGTGATTTTCAGGCAGAGAGCGTATTGCTTTCAGAAGATATGAAACGGAAGCGCGAAGATGTAATCATCACAAAAGAAAAAGCCTATAAACAATTACAGCGGAAATATTTTGGGCCACAAGGAGATTTGTTTAAAAAACGTCAGGGGTTGATTAAACCCATTCAGGATGATATCTTTAATGCTGTTCAGGAAATTTCAAATGATGGTGCGTATGCCGTAATTTTTGATAAAGCCAACGGCACAACACTCTTTTTTACTAACCCGCGTTACGACCTGAGTGATCAGGTGCTCGAAAAACTTGGATATAAATAATTTATTCTATATTTACGACCAAAAAAATTAACACTACATTGATTATGAGAAATTTAATTAAAATTACTGCCGTAGTTTTTCTTATGGCAGCAGCAGCAACAGTAAATGCTCAGGAACCAAAATTTGGCCATGTCGATTTGCAGGCACTCATTCAGGTTATGCCTGAGAGGGCAGCAGCCGAAGCAGAAATTAATAAATTCCAAAGTGAAATGGAAGATGTTTTCGGCGATTTACAAAAAGATTTACAGGCCAAAATGGATGAGTTTGACAAATTGGGAAAGGATGTTTCGGAAGTGAAACGCAATGCAAAACTTGCCGAGCTTCAGGACCTTCAGCAACGGATACAAAATTATCAGGTTACTGCTCAACAGCAATTAAACCAAAAAAACAATGAATTAATGAAACCGGTTTACGATAAGGCCGTAGCTGCAATTGGCGAAGTGGCAAAAGAACTTGGTTTACTTTATGTTTTTGAAGTTAACACTTTATTGTACAAATCGAACAATAGTGTGGATATATTGCCACAGGCAAAAAAGAAACTGGGAATTAACTAAGAGATACATACTGAATAGGTTAAAAAAGCCATCTGTATTTAGCAGATGGCTTTTTTTATCTTATTCTTTTTAAACTTGTTGTTAAACTTCCCATTTACACTTATATTTAAGGCAATCAAAACTTTTAAGTTGAGCAATATGGCATCCGTTGAAAAAACAAGCAAACCCGTTCCTGCTATTCCGAAAAACAGTTTTCTTTTTGAAATTGCCTGGGAAGTATGTAATCAGGTAGGTGGAATTTATACGGTAATCCGCTCAAAGGTACCTTCTGTTATCGAAAAATGGGGGCGGGATGATTATTGCCTGATAGGCCCTTATTTTTCAGACCAGGTGGCAACAAATTTCGATGAAGTAAATGATTTTACTTCTCCTGTGGGCAAAGCGGTGCTGAAACTTCAGGAACGGGGTATTGATGTGCATTATGGGCAATGGATAGTGTCAGGACGGCCCAATGTTGTGTTGTTTAACCCTTATTCTGTTTATGATAAACTGGAGGAAATTAAACACCAGATATGGAAGGATTACCATATAGCACTACCAAGTGGCGATGAACTTCTGGATAAAGTAACAGCTTTTGGTTTTCAGGTAAAAGAATTCTTCTATCAATTGGTTGCCGATACTTTTCCTAAAGAGAACATAATTGCTCATTTTCATGAGTGGATGGCCGGGTTGCCTATTCCCGGCATTCGCATGGGTAATCTTAACATAAAAACTGTATTTACCACCCATGCTACCCTTTTGGGGCGCTATCTTGCTATGAACGACACCCAGTTTTATGACCACCTGCCATTTTACGATTGGGAACAGGAGGCGATAAATTTTAATGTTAAACCCATTGCTGATATCGAACGCGCGTCGGCACATGGTGCCCATGTATTTACAACAGTAAGTGAGATAACCGGTAGAGAGTGTACCCATCTTTTGGGACGTTCACCAGACGTTATTCTGCCTAATGGCTTGAATATACAGCGCTTTGAGGCCTTGCATCAAATTCAGAACCAGCATGTAGAGGTGAAGAATCAAATTCACAACTTTGTAATGGGGCATTTTTTCCAGAGTTATTCTTTCGACCTTGATAAAACCCTCTATTTTTTTACCTCTGGCAGATACGAATACCATAACAAGGGTTACGACCTTACTCTTGAAGCACTTGCCCGCTTGAATTATAAAATGCAGCGCGATAATATTGATAAAACAATTGTAGCATTTTTTATCACCAAAAGGCCATTTTATTCTTTTGATCCTGAAGTTTTGCAGTGGAAGGCGCAGATAGAAGAGGTATGGCGGGTTAGCGAAGAAATAAAAGAACAGATAGGCCAGCGACTGTATAACGAAATAACTTCGATGGATGTTCCTTATGAATTTCCTGACATGAAGAAAATGGTGGACGATTACCTGTGCTTAAAATTGCGGCGAAACGTACAGAGCTGGAAAACAAAACGGTTACCCAAAATTATCACCCATATGCTTCATGACGATGAAAGCGATGAGATTCTTAACTTTTTGCGATCAGCGAACCTGGTTAACAACCGCCACGATAAGGTGAAAGTGGTGTATCATCCTGATTTTATTTCCACTACAAACCCCTTGTTTAAAATGGATTATACACAATTTGTACGCGGATGCCATCTGGGTATATTCCCGAGCCTTTACGAGCCATGGGGTTATACTCCGTTGGAATGCCTTGCCAGTGGTTTGCCTTCGGTAACCAGTGAAATGGCGGGTTTTGGCGACTTTGTAGTTAACCAAATACCTAACCACGATGAACAGGGAATGTACATAATCAACCGCCGGGGAAGGGACTTTTATGATGTGGCTGAAGACCTTTCAAATATCCTCTATAAATTTGTGCAACATAGCCGCCGCGAGAGGGTATCGTTGCGTTATCGCTGCGAGGAAGCTTCGTTGCAGTTCGACTGGTCTAAGCTGGGTAGATATTACGACGCAGCGTATAATCTTGCAATAGAACGTTAAATACTTGTAATGCAAAAATCACCTATTGGCGTATTCGATTCCGGTTATGGCGGTTTAACAGTGTTAAAAGAGCTTGTAAAAGCACTGCCTGATTATGATTTCCTGTATCTGGGCGACAATGCCCGCACACCCTATGGAACACGTTCATTTAATGTGGTTTACGAGTATACGTTGCAGGCAGTTAAATTTCTTTTTAACGCTCGTTGTCCTCTGATTATTATTGCTTGTAATACGGCATCGGCAAAAGCGTTGCGAAATATACAGCAACTAGACCTGCCAACCCTTGCCCCGGAAAATCGTGTTTTGGGCGTTATCAGACCCAGCGTTGAAAAAGTTGCAGAGATAACAAAAAACGGACATGTGGGAGTACTGGGTACTCCAGGTACTGTAACTTCTGGGTCATACCCTATAGAGTTGGAAAAATGGGCTGGTGGAATAGTACGGTCAACGGTGCAGGAAGCCTGTCCTATGTGGGTACCCATAGTCGAAAATAATGAAATTGGGACAGACGGAGCTGACTATTTTATAGAAAAAAATATAAAGAATATCTTCATTAAAGATTCTGAACTGGATACGTTGATTCTGGGGTGTACACACTATCCGTTATTGATTGAATCAATCCGAAAGTTTGCGCCTCCTAAGGTAAACATTTTGGTACAGGGTGAAATTGTGGCTGAAAAACTCATCGATTATCTGTCCCGGCATCCGGAAATGGCTAATCGCCTTTCAAAAACAGGAACTACCCGTTATCTGACAACCGAGTCGGTTGATAACTTTGAAGAGAAAGCAGCACTTTTCATGGGGCATTCCGTTATTGCGGAACACGTTTACTTATAGTCAGGCATATTTTTTCACGATCGATTTCATCCATTCGAACTGCTCTTCCATGTTTAACAACAATTTGTATTGGGCGTGGGTACGAACTAAATTGTGCTCCGGATATTTTATTTTATAATAGTTGTCACCGTCAATATAGTCCATAAGGAAACGGAGTACCTGTTCATAGGTTATGTATTTGGCAGAAAATGCCAGGTACTCTTTCTCCAAATCGGTAAGAAAATGGGCTGATTCTTCGAGGTATCCTTTGGTAAATGCTTCATAAATAGCCTTATCCATCGATACATTGTCGAGGTTTTTATCGTCTTCAAGGCCGGTATTAGTATAATAACGAATGGCATCGCCAAAATCATTCAGCACCGTACTGCTTAAAACAGTATCCAGGTCGATTACACAAAGCACATCGCCATTTTTGTTGAAAAGAATATTGTTGATTTTTGTGTCATTATGGCTTATGCGTGTTGGAATAGTTCCATTTTCCACCAGTTCCCAAAAGTTCAGCATTTCGTCGCGGCGGCTCTCTATCCATGCTATTTCCTTTTGCACTTTAGATTTTCTGCCTGCCTTGTCTTTTGCCAGCGTTTCGTCCCATTGCTTATAGCGATAACGTATATCATGAAAGCCCGGCAAAATATTGGTAAGCGGCTCTTTTAAATCGGCCACCAGCGATTGAAATTTTCCAATACCTTTTCCCCCGGCGTAGGCAAGTTCAGGGCTATTGGCCGAGTCATAGGCTATGGTGTCTTCAATAAATAAACAAACAGCCCAGAATTCCTCATCTTTATCGAGATAATATAGTTTTCCGTCAGTTGCCGGTATAACAGTCATTGCTTCCCGCATAGGGTCACCACCTGAAGCAACTACTTTTTGTTTAATGTGGGTACACACTTTTTGAATATTCTCCATCATGGCGGGAATAGGAGAAAAAATATGCTTGTTTTTTTTCTGAAGTATATAATTGGGGCTTCCTTCTGTTGTGTGTATAATAAAAGTGTCGTTAATAAAGCCGTCTCCAAGTGTTTGTATGTCAGTAACTTCTCCTTCTGTCTTGAATTTTGAAGCAATGTAAGTCAGGTTTGGTTTCATGTTTAATTATTTTGATCCCCAAAGGTTAGCAGGATATTCACCTTTGGCAATTAATGTATTTAATTTTTTAATTACGAATGGTTTATCATCTTTATAGGTTACGCCGAACCATGGTGAATTTGTTTCTAATACTTTTACTGTAGCCACATTTTTGTCAACAAATTCGCCAACAACCGATGGGATATATATTTCCGATTTAAGTTCACTGCCTTTGCTATCCAGAAAGGTTTTGAATTCTTTTTCAAGAAGCTCAAAAATGGAAGGTTTAAACCCCCAGTTATTCATTGAAGTGCTTTCCAGTCCGGTTAATCTTTTTTCACCATCATTTTCTATGGAAATCACTTCCTTTCCGCGTTTAACGATTTTCAATGTTTCCACTATTTTTTTTAGATGGTTTTTTTCGTCCACGTCACAAATTCCACGCGATACTGACCCGTAATCAGAAAGTGTTTTGCTTAACCGGTAGCCGACCATTGCATATTCGGTGTCGCTTGCTGATGATGTTAAGAAATCTACCATAGCTTTATAAGCCTCGAATCCATAAAAATCGTCTGCATTAAGGGCGCAAAAAGGTTCATTAATAGCATCGCGGGCTACAAGTATGGCATGTGCCGTACCCCAGGGTTTTTCCCTTCCTTCTGGCACTGTATACCCATTAGGCAGCATGTCCAATTCCTGAAAAACATAGTCTACCTCAATCTTTCCCTTTAATTTTTCGTCAAACTTTTCTTTAAAATCATCTGCAAAACTTTTGCGAATAATAAAAACAATCTTTCCAAATCCGGCCCGTATGGCATCGTATATGGAATAGTCGATAATGGCTTCGCCATTTGGCCCGAATGGTTCTATTTGTTTTAATCCGCCAAACCGGCTTCCCATTCCAGCTGCGAGTATCAATAATGTTGGTTTTTTCATGAGCTTGGATAATAAATTATCGAAAATGTAAAAGTATAAAAAAGTGGAGAAGCAACCAATCAAAAACTTCCCGTGTTAGAGGTATTTTTTAAAAATTGAACTTATTTAGTTTATCCTTACGAACACAGATTTATTTATAATCCTTTTGCCTCCAAAGTAAACAGATTGGCGTTTTATTGAAATAGAAAATTGGCCAAAGAATTTCTTCTTTGATTTTATTCAATAATCCGCGCAAGTAAACCCGGCTGCAGCAGAAAAGGCATTCATATCATCACCTACTGTCCCTTTAAGATAGTTTCTCACCATTCGACAATCGTGTTTTACGTGACTGATCACTGGTTCAACAGTGGCTCTCTTTCGGCATTTCTTTCGCATGGTTCTTTTGGTATGGTTGTTTTAGCATTAGCCTTTTTACCGTATGTTTATAGCTCTGCCGCTGTTTTAGATTCTCCTGTCTGGTAATTTTGTTACAGGCTGCAATAACTTTTACCAGCAACTTGGCATCGGTCGGATAGGTTATCTTCTTTTCCTGAGCTGTTGTGTCAACTATTAAATCACGGGTTTTTATCTCATCTTTGCGGGTATTTACTGAAATACTGAATAGCTTTTCGGCCCCCTCTTCTCCAATACACTTTCGGAAATGAACCATGCCTGAAGGGTCGCAAGGCAGTTTTCACTGAAACTCTGATTCTCCACGAAAATATTGAAAATAAGGATTTTGTACCCATTTTGCCATTACCGTTTCGTCTCCCAGGTTATAAATACGTTTTAGAAGTAAAAGCCCAACCATCGTACGGATAGGAGTTCCCGGCTGCCCGGTATTCGAATAAAGTGGGCTAAACTCGTATTTAATTTCCTGCCAATTTATTTGATCAGATAAAACTACAAGTTCATGCTCCGGGTTGACAATCTCTTTCAAAATTGGATGAAACAAATTTCTCTGACCTTGATTAGGCAATTTCCCTTTTATGTTTTGCAATATTTTCAAGCAATTTACAAATAACCTTGCAAAAAAAGACAAAGGATGTTGTGGCGTTGTGAGTTATATATCGTTAATTATTAAATGGTTAATCTATTTGTAAGGATTAACTAGTTAGTAAGG
>PDWJ01003227.1_pt1 | contig 15848 bp, 9 predicted proteins | sample 1430881 | NCBI WGS metagenome assembly PDWJ01 (sample SAMN01162460, study PRJNA174530) | Oral metagenome, whole genome shotgun sequencing project. | biome: Marine environment; feature: Marine mammal; material: Swab sample of the gingival sulcus; isolation source: swab sample of gingival sulcus... | reverse complement strand
CTCGCCGTCCACCGGACGCACGCTGCCGGATCGCTACATTGAGGGCACCTGCCCAATCTGTGGGTACGAAGGCGCGCGCGGTGACCAGTGCGACGAATGCGGAAACCAACTCGATCCCGCAGATCTTGGCAACCCCAGGTCGCGCATCAACGGCGAAACGCCGGATTTCGTTGAGACCGAACACTTCTTCCTCGACCTAGCGGCACTCGCCGAACCATTGGCGAAATGGCTCGACACCCGCACCGACTGGCGTCCCAACGTGTTGCGGTTCAGCCACAACCTACTCAAGGAACTGCGCCCCAGAGCTATCACCCGCGACCTCGACTGGGGGGTGCCCGTGCCACTGGACGGCTGGAGGGATCGCAACATGAAGCGTATCTACGTGTGGTTCGACGCGGTCATCGGCTACCTGAGCTCGTCCATCGAATGGGCGCGACGCAGTGGCGACTCGGAGGCGTGGCGCACGTTCTGGAACGATCCCGAGACGCGCTCGTACTACTTCATGGGCAAAGACAACATCGTCTTTCACTCCGTGATCTGGCCCGGCATGCTGCTGGGCGGGAACGGGCAAGGATCACGGGGCGGCGAGTTGAGCGAGTTCGGCGAACTGCAGTTGCCCACCGAGGTTGTCTCCAGCGAGTTTTTGACCATGAAGGGCTCCAAGGTGGCGAGCTCTCGCAACGCCACGATTTTCGTCACCGATTTCCTCAAAGAGTTCGGGCCGGACGCCTTGCGCTACTACATTGCTGTCGCCGGCCCCGAGAATCAGGACACCGACTTCACGTGGGACGAGTTCGTGCGTCGCGTCAACACCGAGTTGGCCAGCCAGTGGGGTAACCTCGTGAATCGCACGGTCTCGATGGCGTTCAAGAACTGCGGCGAGATTCCCACAGCGGGTGAACTGACCAGCGATGACGAGGAGCTGTTGGCGACATCGGCTGCGGCCTTCACGACTGCGGGAGATGCGTTGGAGCGATGCCGGTTCAAGGCTGCGATCACTGAGATTATGCGGGTCGTGGGCCTGGCGAACCAATACCTGTCTTCGCAGGAGCCGTGGAAACTCAAGGATAATCCGTCGCGCCGGGACACCGTGCTGCACGTGGTGCTGCAGGTGGTGAGCGACTGCAACACCATGCTGACGCCGTTCCTGCCCCATTCGGCGCAGCGAGTGTTTGAGCTGCTCGGTGGCGAGGGCATCTGGGCGGCACAACCGGAGCTGGTAGAGGTCAGCGAAGACGAACTCACATACCCGATCCTCACCGGCGACTACGCCGCTGAGGCCGCAACGTGGGAGTCGGTGCCGATCAAGGTGGGCGTGCCGCTAGTTAAGCCGTCGCCACTGTTTACGAAGGTGGACGATGCGCTCGCAGAGACCGGGCCAGAGTGGGCGCCTATCCAGGCTTAGCCGTCGATTCGGCCCATCCCTGCGATATGCCCAGAAGTGCCGCAAGCCGGCCCTCAACGGGCTGTCAGGTTCGCACTTAATGTTCTGGTGTCCCACCCGAGTCCAGCGCGCTCGCACAGGCCAATCTGATGTTTGCCCTGGGGCAGGACCCGTGGATGACCAGTAGCGTCGAGTTCGATCGGCAGACCCCCGGTTTGTCGGGGCGGGATTAGATGCCTGCGACGATCTCGTTGAAGGTCGCTGATGGTCGCATCACGGCCTCGGCCAGCGAATCGTCCGGCTGATAGTAGCCGCCCAAGTCGACCGGATGCCCTTGCACCGCGATCAGCTCAGCGTCGATAGCCTCTGCAGATTCGGCGAGCCGGGCTGCAATCGGGGCGAACTTGGTTGCCAACTCAGCATCATCGCTCTGCGCGGCGAGTTCGTCTGCCCAGTATTTGGCCAGCCAGAAGTGGGAGCCGCGGTTGTCGATCTGGCCGAGCTTTCGGGCCGGCGATTTCCCCTCGCTGAGCAGGGTTTCGGTGGCTCGTTCTAGGCAGTCAGCGAGCACCGCTGCGGCCGGGTTGTCGTCGGCGTCCGCCGCGTGGCGAAGGCTCTCTGCGAGCGCCAGGAACTCGCCCAGGGAATCCCACCGGAGGTAGTTTTCGCTGGTCAATTGCTGCACATGCTTCGGGGCCGAGCCGCCTGCACCGGTCTCGAACATGCCGCCGCCAGCCATCAGGGGAACCACCGACAGCATCTTGGCACTGGTCCCCAATTCAAGTATCGGGAAGAGATCGGTGTTGTAGTCTCGCAGCACATTCCCGGTGACCGAGATTGTGTCTTCGCCCTTGCGTATGCGGGCCAGGGAATACCTGGTGGCAGCCACCGGGCTCATGATGTCCAACTTCAGACCAGCAGTGTCGAGACGTCCCAGATAGGTCACCACCTTGTCTGCCAGATGCCGGTCGTGCTCGCGGTCAGGGTTGAGCCAGAAGATCGCCGGATCGCCAGTGGCCCGGGCCCGCTTTACCGCGAGTTTGACCCAATCCCGGATCGGGGCATCCTTGGTTTGGCAGGCCCGCCAGATATCTCCTGGCGCAACCTCGTGCCGCATCAGTGTCTTACCGGACGAATCGCGCACCTCGACCACGCCGTCGGATTCGATCTCGAAGGTTTTGTCGTGGGATCCGTACTCTTCTGCCTTTTGGGCCATTAGCCCGACATTGGGCACGGAACCCATCGTCGCCGGGTCTAGGGCCCCATTGGCCTGGCAGTCAGCTATAACTGCCTGGTAGACGCCCGCATACGACGAATCCGGGATCACCGCCAGCGTGTCCGCCTCTTTGCCGTCTGGGCCCCACATGTGGCCTGAGGTGCGGATCATCGCCGGCATGGATGCGTCGATGATCACATCGCTGGGCACATGCAGGTTTGTGATGCCCTTGGCAGAGTTGACCATCGCTAGCTCGGGCCCAGCGGCGAGGCCGGCTTCGATCTCGGCGCGAACCGCCTCAGCGGTCGCATCGTCCAGCGCATCTAGGCCCGAGAGTATCGAGGAGAGGCCGTTATTGGGTGTTAGCCCGGCGGCCGCGAGTTGGTCGCCGTATTTCTCAAACACCTTGGGAAAGAATGCGCGAACCACATGACCGAAGATGATCGGGTCTGAGACCTTCATCATGGTCGCCTTAAGGTGCACGCTGAACAGTACGCCGAGCTCCTTGGCCTTTACTACCTGTTCGGAGAGGAATTCATCGAGGGCCTTGGCGCGCATCACGGTTGCATCCACGATTTCACCGGCGAGCACCGGTATGGGTGCCCTGAGGTCCGTCTCGTTGCCGTGCGCGTCGATGTGCACGATCGAGAGTTCGTCGGCCCTCGGCATGACGACGGACTGCTCATTTGCGCGGAAATCATCGGAGCCCATGGTGGCTACTCGGGTCTTGGAGTCCTTCGTCCAGGCGCCCATCCGATGCGGATGCGCCTTCGCGTAGTTCTTAACCGCCTTCGGGGCTCGCCGGTCAGAGTTGCCTTCGCGCAGGACGGGGTTGACCGCGCTGCCTTTGATCGCGTCGTAGCGAGCTCGGATATCACGCTCAGCGTCGGTGCTCGGTTCGGCGGGGTAATCCGGAACCGTAAACCCATGCTCCTGCAGCTCCGCAATGGCGGCTTTGAGCTGGGGCATCGATGCACTGATGTTTGGCAGTTTGATGATGTTCGCCTCTGGCGTCTTAGCGAGCGCCCCGAGTTCGGCGAGTGCATCGTTCGTCTGCTGCTCGACCGGCAGATGATCGCTGAACGCCGCGAGAATCCGCCCCGCCAGAGAGATATCGGCACTCGCAACCTCAATTCCCGCGCAGCGGCAGAATGCCGTGACGATGGGGCGAAGCGAATAGGTCGCGAATAGCGGTGCCTCGTCTGTTTTCGTGTAAACGATGCGGGTCATTGAGAACTCCTGTCGATGGGCGCAGCCTCAGACTAGCGCGAATCGGGGTGGTCGACGTAGTTTGGGGCCCCCTACGGGGGAATAGCTTGCGGGCAGGTCTCGCTTGTCGCCTCTGAACCCACCTAGAGTTTGGCAAGGACGTGGCTACGGCACCCGATGGGGATTCAGAATCATCGCCCGGCGCAGGTGTGGCTTGGCCGCCGCGAGCGCAGCGGCGACTACAATCTAGGTAGCGCGTGGCACAGGTGGTCTTCCGTCGCGGAGTGAATACCTCCGGAGCTTCGACCCGAGCGTACGGGCCTTGCGCGCGTCCCCCAGGGGGGTTTGCCGACAAGGGAGTGAACAATGGCGAGAGTCGTAATACTGGGAGCAGGTGTTTCTGGGCACACGGCCGCGTTGCACTTGCGGCGCAGGCTGAGCAAGGAACACGACGTGGTGGTGGTTTCGCCCAATCGGCTGTGGAACTGGATCCCGTCCAACATTTGGGTTGGCGTCGGCGAGATGACGAAACGTCAGGTGGTATTCAAATTGGCCCCGATCTACCGGCGTGCCGGCATCGAGTTTCATCAGGCGCTAGCGACAGCGATTCGCCCCCTGGGAGACTCTGAGTCAGAACAAGGGGCAGTCGATATCACATACACGTCCGATGGTCGAAAGGGGCAGCAGACCCGTCTGCGCTACGACTATCTGATTAACGCGACCGGCCCCAAACTAAACTTCGACGCCACGCCCGGTCTCGGGCCGGACGACGGCCACAGCCTTTCGGTTTGCACAGCAGATCATGCCGAACACACGGCCGAGGAACTCGACAAGTGCATCGACCGGATGCGCACAGGCGAGAAACTGACGTTTGTGATTGGCACCGGGCACGGCAAGTGCACCTGCGAGGGTGCGGCATTCGAGTACGTGTTCAACGTCGATCATCACCTGCGCAAGGCCGGGGTGCGCGACAAGGCCAGCATCGTATTCCTCACCAATGAGGCGAAGCTCGGGGACTTCGGTGTGGACGGGATGACGTTCCACCAGAGCGGCTTCGAGACCAACAGCGATCTCTGGACCAGATCGTTGTTCCGGGAGCGTGAGGTGCAGGCCATCGTGGGTGCACACGTGCAAGAAGTGACTCCAGACGAGATCCGCTACGAGCAACTTGACGGCTCCGAGCACTCAATGCACTACGACTTCGCGATGCTGCTGCCACCGTTCACCGGCGTGGGCCTTCAGGCATATGCAGCCGACGGTACCGACATAACAGATCAGCTCTTCGCGTCAAACAAGTTCATGAAGGTGGATGCTGATTACACGGGCAAGCCTTACGAAGCTTGGACGGCAAACGATTGGCCCGAGACCTACCAATGCCCAGGATACGACAATGTCTTCGCGGTTGGTATCGCGTTCGCTCCGCCGCACGCGATCTCGCAACCGCGCAAAACCCCTAACGGAACAGCGATTTCTCCGGCGCCGCCTCGTACCGGGATGCCGTCAGGAGTGATGGGAAAGGCCGTGGCTATGACCATAGCTGACCGCATCGAAAAGGGGCCTGCAGCCCCGGCGCATCGTGCGTCCATGGCCCGCATGGGCGCGGCATGTGTGGCCTCAGCGGGTGCCGGACTGCTCGATGGCAGCGCCGCTTCGATGACGATGCTGCCTGTGGTGCCCGACTACGACCGGTATCCGACCGGACGAGATGTGCGGGAAACCAGGGGCGAGATCGGACTCGCGGGGCACTGGCTCAAGCTCATGTTGCACTACCTGTTCATCTACAAAGCCAAGGCCCGTCCGGGCTGGCAGTTCATCCCAGAGTGAGGCGGTAGACGTGAAGACCTACGACGATGCGATAGCCCAGCGGATAGCTGAGGCGCCGTTGCCGACCCAGGCCACGCTGAAGCGGCGCAAGAACCTGTTCTGGCAGTTCTTGCGGTTCATCGCACACAACGTGCGCATCATGCGGATGGTGATCAAAGGGCATGGCTGAAAGGGGGTGCAGCGCAAGCTGGCAGAAGCCGGGAACTGCCCAAATGCCAACCCTTTGGTAACGATTCGATAACGATTCGAGATACTTGGTGACACGCCATTTGGGCAACCTCCAGAATCAGCCTTGGGTGGGCATTCGCACTCGAATTGACACAGGAGGTACTGTGAGTTTCGTTTCCAGAGCCAGCCGAGCGGTGTTGCTCTCTGCAGCAGTCATCGCGATGCCGCTGGCTACATTAACCGTTCCCGCCTCTGCGGACCCCAAGATCCCGGAGCCAGAGGCAAAAACATATATCGTCGCGCTTAAGGCCGACCCCGTAGTCACCTATAGCGGTGGGGTACGAGGCCTCCCGGCGACCAAACCCAAGGCAGGCAAGAAGGCAGATACTGACACGCCTGCTGCCAAGAAGTATGAGAAGCACCTGAAGTCAACGCAAGACAAGGTTTTGAAGCAGGCGGGCGTGAAGCCGGCGGCCAAGAAAATCGAGATGACTAAGGCTTTTAACGGCTTCTCTGCCAAGCTAACCGCCGCCCAGGTGAGCAAGCTAAAGAAATCCAAGGAAGTCGCCTACGTTTGGGAAGACGAGATCCGTCACGCCGATACGGTGTCAACCCCTCAGTTCTTGGGTATGACAGGTTGGAAGGGCGTTTGGCGCACCGAGTTCGGCCTGCCGCAAACCTCTGGTAAGGGCGTCATCGTTGGTGTGATCGACACCGGTATTGATCCCGACAACCCTAGCTTCAAGAAGATGCGGTTCGGATACGAGCCGACGGGCTGGAGCGGTGTCTGTGACAAGGGCGAAGACCCCAACTTCAAGTGCTCAAACAAGATCATCGGCGCCCGCTGGTACGGCGAAGAATATGGCAACACGATTATCGACGGCGAATACAAGTCGGCCAGGGACCGCAACGGTCACGGCTCGCACACTGCGGGCACGGCAGCGGGTAATCACCGCGTTCGCATGTCGATAGACGACACCTACGTCGGTCGCGGTTCAGGCATGGCGCCCGGAGCCTACATCGCCGTATACAAGGCCCTGTGGCAGACGGCTGATGGCAACGGATCCGGTACGTCTTCTGGCCTAGTAAAGGCCATTGACGATGCGGTAGCCGATGGTGTGGACGTCATAAACTACTCGGTGTCTGGCTCGTCTGAGTACATCGTTTCCCCCGATGAACTTGCGTTCTTCGCTGCGGCAGAAGCAGGCATCTTTGTTTCCGCCTCCGCCGGTAACTCTGGTGACTCGGTTGGTAAGAGCTCGGTAGCCCACAACGCACCGTGGACGATGACTGTTGCCGCCAGCAGCCATGATCGCGGCGCCAACAAGACGGTTAAGTTGGGGAACAACGCCACCTATAAGGGCCTCGGCGTAGGCCCAGAGGTTGGTCCGGCGCCCGTGGTGTACGCGGGTACTATTCCTGCCACTGGTGCGTCCGCCAAGCAGGCAGCCGAATGCCATCTAGACATTGATGGTTCGACCGATGGCAATCAGATTGCGATCGATGCGGCTAAGGCTGCAGGCAAGATCGTGGTCTGTGACCGTGGCACGATCGCTCGTGTTGACAAGAGCGCTGCGGTAAAGGCTGCAGGCGGCGTGGGCATGATTCACGCCAACGTCGACCCGGCACAGTCGCTGAACGCCGACTTCCACGCGGTGCCAACGATTCACGTTAACAGCGAGGACGGGGCTGCGATAAAGGCGTACGTGGCGAGCGACTCCGCCCCGACGGCTACGATCTCGGCTCGGGATACGGCCCCGGCCGTTGGCCCGAAGATGGCGGGATTCTCGTCCTATGGTCCGGCTCTCGCGGGCTCCGGCGATTTGTTGAAGCCAGATATCACCGCACCCGGTGTGGATGTGATCGCCGCCTACCATGGCGACCCCGAGACAGGTAAGCCTCAGTTCGATTCGCTGTCTGGCACCTCAATGTCGGCACCGCATATCGCCGGGCTAGCTGCGCTCATGAAGGAGCGTCGCCCGACTTGGAGCCCGATGGCTATCAAGTCAGCGATGATGACGACTGCAAGCCAGCTTGATACCTCTGGTAAGCCGATCAAGCGGGGCGATAAGAACGCGACGCCGCTCGATTTCGGCGCAGGTCATGTGGTGCCTAAGCTCATGTTCCAGCCGGGTCTGGTATACGAATCCAACAGCTCCGACTGGTTCAAGTACGGCTGTGCAATCGGCCAGATGCAGATGGTTGGGTTTGCTGATCAATGCGCAGGCGTCAAGATGGATCCATCGGATCTCAACGGTGCCAGCATCGCTATCGGCTCCCTGACGGGCAAGCAGACGATCTCGCGAACCGTCACGAATGTCGGTTCGAAGACCGAGAGGTACGTTGCCAAGGTTGATGCTCCTAAGGGCGTTAAGGTCCAGGTGACTCCGAACAAGCTCACATTGGGCCCCGGACAATCGCGCACCTTCAAGGTGACCCTCGAACGCACCACGGCTCCGATCGAGAAGTACGCGTTTGGATCACTCACCTGGCAGAGCGACAATGGCGCCACGGTGCGCAGCCCAATTGCGGTGCGCCCGGTGGCCATTGATGTGCCCGAAGAACTCTCGGTGGCCGGGCCCAACGGCAGCGAAAAGATCAACGTTGCTACCGGCTTTGCCGGCAACCTGAAGGCATCTGTGACCGGGCTGGTTCCCGCGCAGGTAAACAAGGTCAACGTGGTTCGTGACGAGAACAGCGTCGTTGACGGGTACACCGCAGTTACGGTTCCCGCAGGCACGAAGACCTTCCGGGTGTCTACCTACGATGCGGAAGTGGAGGCGGCCGACATCGACATGTTGGTCTACGACTCTAATTTCAACATCGTCGGTCGGTCCGCCGGTGGCTCAGCCGAAGAGACGATCACGCTGCATGATCCTGCTGCGGGAGAATACTACGTCGTGATTGATCTGTTTAGCTCAGAGCCGTCTGTCGAGGTTCCAGTCAACGCCTGGATGCTTGGAGACGCGGCCGCAGGCAACATGACGGTAACCCCGGCAAGCCAATCCGTGGCGATAGGTGGCACAGCCAGCGTCACCGCCAACTGGACGGGCCTGACGGCGGGCAAGCGCTATCTTGGCACTGTCAACTACGCTAACGACTCGACCCCGATCGCGAAGACGTACGTTACTGTTGCTGCCTAATAATTGTTGTCAACCGCTTGTGGCCCGGTCTTTGACCGGGCCACAAGTGCGTTTGGGCCCCGCTATTGGGCCGCTACTTGGCAAACTCTTCTACTTGAGGAGCCTCAGCCACCGCTCTACGTTGGTCTGCCCGGCGAACCAGGATCGCGGCCACCAGCCCTAGGGTGATTGCGGCGGCGGAGAAGAACAGAGCCTGCTGGGTGGCCTCCGCGAAAGCTTGACTCATGACTTGCACCACCTGATCGGTCAAATCGCCGAGCCGGGATGAATCGCCCTGCCCTCGGAGTCCCGGGATATTGCTACCGGCCGAAACGGCCGTGATTTCTGCCAACCGCTGCGCCATCGGGGCCGGGACACCGTCAATCGCGGCAAGGCGCTCTGCGAGGACCCGATCGATCCCAGCAGCGAGTGCCGTCGCAGATATGGCGGCGCCGATGGCCGCGCCCAACTGCCGCACCGTCGACTGAGTGGCAGATCCAGCGCCCGAGAGGTCTTTGGGAATGTCGGCGAGCACCGTCGAAGTCAGTTGGGCAGCCGCCAAGCCTAAGCCGACTCCGTAGACCGTCAGTAGGGCGGCCAACAACCAAATGCTTCCCTGGCCTCCAACCACGAGAGCCACGGCCACCACACCAACGATCTCTAGCACCAAGCCAAGTAGCACTACACCAGAGGCCCCGAACCGATCGGCGAGTTTGCGGGCTGACGCCCCGGATACCAACGCCCCGAGGGCCATGGCTCCCAGCACGTAGCCGGCTTGTAGCGTGCCCAACCCAGCCACGTTGATCAAATACAGCGGCAGGGCGAACACCAGCGCGAACTCCCCGACAGCGACCATGCAGGCGGCGATGTTTCCTAAGGTAAAAGTGGGTACCTTGAATAGCGCTAGATCAAGTAGCGCATCTCGCTTCACCCGCTCTCGGTGACGTTCCCACAGGACGAACAACGCGATGAAGCTAACACCGAACACTGCGGCGATCGGCACCACTGAGATGGGCCAATCCCAGGCCCAGCCGAACAGTGAGAATTCGCCACGCGGCTTCCACCAGCCGAGATTCGTTCCCTCGATCAGCGCGAAGACAATCAGGCCGAATCCGATCGCGCTGGTCAACAGCCCGTCCACGTCAATACCCTTGCGCGCCGGTCGGCCCTTGGTTTGCGGAACATAAAGGAATATGCCGACGATTACTAGAGCGCCGAAAGGCAGGTTTACCCAAAAGATCCAGGGCCACGAGAACGTCTGTGTGAGCCAGCCGCCGAGCAGAGGGCCGAGTGCCGCCATGCCTGCGATCACGGCGCCCCAGACCCCGAACGCCGCCGCGCGATCCTTGCCCCGGAAGATCGAGTTGGTCGTGGACAGCGTCGCGGGAAGTACGAGCGCCCCGCCCAACCCCTGAACCGCTCGGGATGCGATGAGCATACCGGCCTCGGCGCTCATAGCGGCGGTAAGGCTGCCGAGCACGAAAATCACCACACCGACCACGAACGCTGTTCTGCGTCCAATACGGTCGCCGGTTCGCCCGGCAGCCAGCAGCAAGGCTGCGAACACGACGGAATACAGGCTGTTTACCCAGGTCGCGTCTGTGAGGCTCATGTCGAGGTCGGCGATAATGACCGGCAATGAAACCCCGACGATCGTGCCGTCCAGCACGATCATCGAAAGCCCTGAGGCCAACACGGTCAAAGCCCGCCACCGGTTGGGATACTCAGCTGACACTGCTTGCTCCATATTTCCAGGTTACGGATACGTCGCGACAAGGTAATCGCCCAAAAGGTGGAGCCTGCGTCGTCGGTTTGGATGGCCCCGCCGACGCAACGCTACGCTCCGGTAGAAGGAAGCAGCCAGAACACTGCCGCAAGGCCGCTGCCGGGGCGTGGATGCTAAGGAATCTTTGGCGGCTGGCTGCGGCAGACTTGGACGCGACGAATCGCTTCGCGCATGCTTGTGGGTTCGAAGCCTAGGCTCAGGGCATGTGCGCGTAGGGCGGGCTCCTCGCGATAGAGCACGACCCCACGCCGGAGCAGGACGCTGGGGCTCTTCGTGCCTCGATACAGATCGCGGATCAGCCGGATTAGGAACACCAGAACGCGAGGCCGGGTCAGGAGGATCGGCATCACGGTGAGACCGGCAGCGGTTGCTGGAGCCAACAGTTCGGCGGCGAAGATACCTTCTGCGATCACGCACGGCTCGCCATTTAAACGCAGGGTGTGCTCTCCGACTCGTTTGCTGAGGTTCTTGTCGTATTTTGGCAGCGATACCTCCCCGTCGACGCACAGCCGTCGCAGTGCTACCACGGCGGCCTCGCAGTCCCAGGTGGCAGGGTCATCCCAGTCGATGTAGCCGCCGCGCCTGGGTAGGTCGGGGCAGTCCATGTCTCGATAGAAGTCATCGAGACGGAGTTGGGGTACGCCGGTGGCCTTCGCGAGGTGTGACTTTCCCGAACCGGAAGCACCGCACACCAGGATTACGGTGTGCGCTTCCTGCGTCATAGCCCCAGTGCGGACGCCATCTCCGACCGCAGGGAATCCAGCTTTGCCGCCGCCTGGGAACGAGCGTCTTCCAGGTTCTTTTGAGCCTCGGCAGCTGTTCCCCGCACCTCCAGATAGCATTTGAGCTTTGGCTCAGTACCCGACGGGCGGGCAACCACATGCACTGTTGGCCCGGTCAACTCGACACCATCGGTTGGCGGCAGATGCCAGTCCGGCCCAGGATTCGCCAGATCCCGTACGGTAACTGGCTCCCCGACCAGCTCGGATGGTGGGTTGCCGCGCAGTTTGGCCATGGCATCAGCGATGATCGACAGCTCCTGCACCCGAACTGATAGTTGGCTGGTTGCGTGCACACCGTACTCGCGGGCGATCTCGTCGAGTCTGTCCGATACGGTGCGGCCTTCGGCACGAAGGCCTGCCGCGAGGGTGAGGATGCGAATCAGTGCCGTTATGCCGTCCTTGTCGGGTACGGCATGCGAGTCGCAACAGTAGCCGATCGCCTCTTCGTAGCCGAAGGCTAGGTCGGGTACTCGACCGATCCACTTGAAACCGGTCAGCGTCGTCGTGAAAGGTAGCCCGCGCGCCTCAGCCATGCGTCCCAGCAGCGTAGCTGAAACTACAGAACACGCATAGGTGCCTGCGGTGTTGCGGCGCATCGCGTCATCGCCGAGCAGGGCGCCCAGTTCGTCGCCGGTGAGCATTCGCCAGTTGCCGCCCACGGGGGCTGCTACCGCACACCGATCGGCGTCGGGGTCGTTTGCGATCACCAGGTCGGCATCGTGCTCCTTCGCCAAAGCCAGCGCCAGGTCGATCGCACCGGGTTCCTCGGGGTTCGGGAACGATACGGTTGGGAACGCCGGATCCGGTTGCTGTTGGGCAGCTACGGGAATTCCGGCAGGGAAGCCGGTGGCATCGACAGTTTGATCGACGACCTTCCCTCCGACTCCGTGCATAGCGGTGTAAACCCATTTGATTTCTCGTGGCGCATCGTCGGCAACCAGGGTCTTCGCCTGGTCAATGTAGGCCTGGATCAGCTCGTCGTAGCCGGTCTCATACGAGGTGCTGCGGGGAATCTCAGAGACGGGTGATTCGCTGACCCGTGCGATTTCAGCAGCGATCTCAGTATCTGTTGGGGGAACGATCTGGGATCCGTCGCCCAGGTAGACCTTGTAGCCGTTGTCGAGCGGGGGATTGTGGGATGCGGTCACCACGATGCCCGCGACGCAACCGTAGTGCTGAATTCCGAACGCGATCACCGGAGTTGGCGTCGGCTCAGAAACCAGCAGTGGCTTGAATCCGGCTGCGGCGAACACCTCGGCCGTGTCTCGGGCAAACACGTCAGAGTTGTATCGTGCATCGTATCCGATGATCACCTTGCCACCGGCGGCGCCCCGCTGGGTGAGCCATGCAGCGAAGCCTGCCGCTGCCCGCGTTACCACGGCCCGGTTCATTCGCGCAGGGCCCGGCCCCAGCGGACCGCGAAGGCCGGCGGTGCCGAACTCTAGCGGGCCAGCGAAAGCGCTCTTTAGTTCGGCTATGGCCTCGCTGGAACCCGATTCGGCGTCGCCCAGCAGTTGTGTTAGCCGCGCCCGAGTCTCGTTGTCCGGGTCGTCTTTCAGCCAGTTGCGGGCCGCAACCAATGACTTCTGCATCTCGTCTCCTAGAGCTTTGCGCCGATGCTCGCGAGCAGATCGGCCAGCCTGTCTGCGGCTGCTTTGCCCGCCTCAATGACTTCCTGGTGATCCAGGTCGTCCCCCATGCCTGCGGCCGCATTCGTGACCAGCGACAGCCCCAGCACCTCGAGGCCGGCCTCACGCGCGGCAAGGGTCTCTAGAGTTGTGGACATGCCGACCAGGTTGCCACCCAGATAGCTGGCCATTCGCACTTCTGCGGGGGTTTCGTACTGTGGTCCTGGGAATTGGACGTAAACACCTTCGGGAAGACTCGGGTCGACCTCTAGTGCTAGGGCGCGGAGACGCCTGGAATAGGCTTCGGACATATCAACGAACGTGGCGCCGACCAGAGGCGTGGCCGCAGTCAGGTTGATGTGATCTGAGATCAGCACGACGGTGCCGGGCGCCCAGCTGGGGTTTAGGCCACCGGCCCCGTTGGTTAGCACGAGTGTTTCGGCACCCAGCGCGGCGGCTGTTCGGACGCCGTGAACCACGGCTGCGACGCCGCGACCCTCGTAGTAGTGGGTGCGTCCGGTGAACAATGCAGCCAACTTACCTGATGGCAGATTCACGATCTTGATTTCACCGCCATGTCCGGCTACTACGGGCTTCGAGAAACCGGTGAAGTCTGCTAGAGGTGCGGCCGCGACGGTTTCTCCGAGTCTGTCTGCCCCGGCTGCCCAACCGGAGCCTAGAACGAAGGCCATGTCAACCCCGTGGATCTTTAATTTGGTGCGAATCTCGTCGGCTGCTGTGTCGGCTAGGATCTTCGGATCAGTCATGCGCCCAACTCTATCGGCAACCTTGCGGTTGCGTCGGGTGCCCGCAGCATATCCGTGACACAATGCCCGCATGGCTAAGGTTGTGATTATTGGCGGCGGACCCGGCGGCTATGAGGCTGCGCTTGTTGCGAGCCAGCTGGGCGGTGATGTAACTCTGATTGAGGCGCAGGGACTGGGCGGCGCTGCGGTCTTGACCGACTGTGTGCCGTCGAAGACCCTGATAGCCACGGCTGAGGTGTTGACGCAAACTCGTGCTGCCGATGAACTTGGCATCGGTATCGCCGGAGCAGAGCCCGGGCGGTCGTTCGCAGACAGCATCACGGTCGACCTGGGAAGAGTAAATGCTCGGGCCCGGGACCTAGCCAAGGCGCAGTCTGCCGATATTCGCAGCAAGCTTGAGGCTGAGGGCGTCGACATCTTGGACGGGCGCGGACGGCTAGCGGGGCCGCACGAGATCGTGGCCGAGATGGCTTCTGGCTCCCGCACGATGGCGGCCGACATTGTGCTGCTGGCGGTCGGAACCACGCCTAGGGAGCTGCCCAGCGCGCCGTGTGACGGCGAGCGGGTACTGAATTGGACGCAGCTGTATTCGCTGACAGAACTGCCGGAGAGGTTGATCGTCGTGGGCTCCGGGGTGACGGGCGCGGAGTTCGCCAGCGCCTACAACTCTCTGGGCAGTGACGTGGTGCTAGTCAGTTCGCGCAGCCACGTGCTGCCGGGCGCGGACGAGGACGCCGCCCTCGTTTTGCAGCAGGCGTTTGAAACCACTGGCATGACGGTGTTGAGTGAATCGCGCGCCGAATCCGTTACCCGGGACGGCGACGATGTTTGCGTGACCCTGTCTGACGGACGGGTAGTATCCGGCTCCCACTGTTTGATGGCAGTTGGGGCGATCCCAAACACCTCTGGGCTGGGTCTCCGGGAGGCCGGGATTGAGGTGTCTGACAGTGGCCACATTGTGGTGGATCAGGTGTCTCGGACCACTGCCCGCGGCGTGTATGCGGCCGGAGACTGCACCGGGGTATTTCCGTTGGCGTCGGTGGCCGCAATGCAGGGCCGCATCGCAATGTGGCATTCACTTGGGGATTCGGTTTCGCCACTGGATCTGCGAACCGTGTCTTCGAATGTTTTCACAGCACCGGAGATCGCGACTGTTGGGGTTACGCAGGCGGATGTGGCCGAGGGCAGGGTTCGCGCGGCAGACGTGATGCTGCCGCTGGCTTCGAATGCCCGGGCGAAGATGCGGGAACTGCACGAGGGATTCGTGAAACTATTCTGCCTGCCAACGACGGGCATCATCGTCGGCGGAGTCGTGGTCGCGCCCCGAGCCTCTGAACTCATTCATGCGATTTCGGTGGCGGTTTCGGAGCGGATCACTGTCGACAGGTTCGCCCAAGACTTCACGGTCTACCCGTCTATCAGCGGCTCGATAGCCGAGGCGGCGCGCCGATTGCACGGGCATTCGGAGATGCAGTCGATAACCCTCTAGTGGGCCCTCGATAGCTCTTTCAGGTGTCGGCTGGCATTCATAGATCTGGCGGGCTTACCGAGCGGTGAGAGGCTTCTCGTCTGCTGCGGATCCGTTGGTGGTATCGCCCTTCGTCAGAGTGATCGCCTCGGAGCCATCGGCCTTTGACAGCCAATCTGCCGCTCCAGCGTCTCCGGTTTGCCTAGCGGTTTTCGGTAGCTTCGGACCCGCCGGTAGCAGCTTCTACGTGTTGCCGGGACGATTTGGGGAGAGCGCCTCAACGTCGTTAGGGTCCGAGAATCGGACGCATGGTCTTAGGAATCGGACGTGTGGCCCGCTTGCTTGGCTGCTTTGTCCGATGACTCACTTTTGCTGCTGGCTGCCTCGTCGGTGTCTTGTTGCTCCGACAGCTCATCGCTGTCTTCCTTCGATTCCTCGGACGCGTGGTCTGTCGATTCCTCGGATGCATCCTGTTCGCCTTTGGCGGGCTCGTC